>JADMIO011627912.1_pt1 | contig 100936 bp, 90 predicted proteins | sample 8958161 | NCBI WGS metagenome assembly JADMIO01 (sample SAMN16585339, study PRJNA669376) | soil metagenome | isolation source: Crop rotation soil | place: USA: Cullars Rotation, Alabama | collected 2011 | reverse complement strand
CGCGACAACTTGTCCACGTGGAATTCTAAGCTTAGGATCCCAATGTGCTGGAAAGTGCCTTTACGCTTTGACAAAGGCAAGCTCCAGAGACGCTCCTTTTCCTGGCGGACTCGATCCAGGGATAACTCGAGCGACTCGATTGCTTCGCGATCAAAATTCCATTGATTCAACTCAATGAGGGCAAGAATGCTGCTTGTGCCACCGGTGCCAACCAATTGTATTTCGGATGCGCTTCGGCTGATTTCGGCGCGGATGCGGGGCGCGACGGATGCTTCGAGCTTCGAACGAACCAACTGGCTGCAGTGATCCAGTTCTTCGCGTGACGGAGGGTCACCCAGCCGAAGCGTTTCGAGCAACCGAACGCTGCCCAGGTTGATACTTTCTCCGAAGATACGCTCTCCCGTGCGCCCAAAAATAAACTCCGTGCTGCCGCCGCCGACATCCAGGACCAGAATCGTCCGGTTAGCAAAAACGGGATTCGAGATGACTCCGCGATAAGCCCATTGGGCCTCCAGTTCGCCTGAAATGATATGCACCTTGAGACCGGATGCCGCTTCGATCTGTCCAATCAGATCATCTTTGTTCGTAGCGTCCCGAGCGGCGCTCGTCGCAATTACGCTGGTGCGCATGGATTTCCACCGCTCCGCCTCGACCCGAAATTCAGCCACTGCCTTTGCGGTGTCCTGAATCGCCTTTTCCTGCAGTCGGTGCGTTTCGTAAAATCCCTGTCCTAGGCGGGTCTGTTTGCTCGATTCGTGAAGGGGAAGAACGGTTCCGCTGTCCACCTCGGCGACCAAAAGTTTTACGGAATTTGTGCCGACATCGATGACGGCACGAACTTCGCCCGGCATATCCTAACGGCTTTCCCGCTTTGCGAGCACGGCACCACCCACAATTCCGGCATCATCCCCCAGCCTGGAGGGAACGATTTCGATGCCTTTATCCGTTCCCTGGAGAGCGTAGTCATGGGCCGTCTCGACGATAATCGCCATCATTTCATCTTCGAGCGCATCAATGACACCGCCTCCCAGGACAACCACTTCGGGACTCAACAGATTGATCAGGTTTGCGATGCCAATGCCGATGTATTCGGCTGCTTCTTCAATCACGCGCTCGACCAGTTTGTCACCGCGGCGGAGCGCCTTTCGCAGATCCCCGCTGCGCATATCCTCGAGGCCGGGCCCCAGGGTTTCACTCAGAACCGTTTTTTCTCCGCCCTTCACGAGCGTCTGAATTTTTTTGAAAATCGCCTGCCGTCCAGCGAGCGCTTCGAAACAGCCACGATTGCCGCAGGCACATTTGGGACCGGCCACTTCGAGAACCATGTGGCCCACTTCTCCGGCGGTGCGGTTGAAACCAGTGTGCAGTTTGCCATCGAGAATCAGGCCCGCGCCGATGCCAGTGCCGATAAACACGCCGATCATGTTCTTTGGCTTGGATTCCAACTCAAAGGCGTGAACGCCAAGCGTGCAAATATTCCCGTCATTCTCGATAAAGACGGGAGCTTTCAATTCTTTCTCGAGTTCTTTCTTGAGGGGCACATCCGTCCAGCCCTGCAAATTCGGAGCGAAGATGACCTTGCCACTTTCCGGATCCACAGCGCCAGGCGCGCCGATGCCAATGCCGCGAACCTGGTCCATCTTCAGGTCGCATTCGTCGACCGCGTCCTCTACCACTCGCGCAACGCGTTCGATTACGACATCCGGACCACGCATCGCTTTCGTGCTCGTCTTCACCTTGCCGAGGCACTTGAGCTGAGGAGTGAAAACTCCGGCGAGAATCTTTGTTCCCCCCAGATCAACCCCTACGATATACTCCTGTTTCGAACTCGCTTCGGCCATAGCGTGGAGAGCGGGACTCAGAAAATCGGCCCGCAACGCCCTGTTCAAACCACAGATGACGCGCCCAGGTCAACAGGTTAAATGTAAATTCATTCAAGGACGCCGTCCGCCAGCAATTCGGCGTCCTTTCCGCCGGTCTCTGCCGCGCTGCTCGCGATTGGGTTTGGCCGACCGCTGTTTACGGGCGCGGGCCGCCTCGAGGCGCTTTCGCACCGGTTCAATCGTCTTTGGCCGCGGGCGCGGCGCGAGAATGATGGGACAACCTTCGTATCCAAACGCGCGGCGCAGTTGGTTTGCCAGATACTTCGTGTAGGCAGGAGAAAAAAGCTCGTCGCGATTTACAAACAGAATGAAGGTCGGGGGAGCCTGTTTGACCTGGGTCGCGTAATAAAATTTCAGGCGATGGCCCATCGAACTCACCGGCTGCCGCTGCTCGATGGCATCGTGCAGAGTGCGGTTCAGAATCGAGGTGGGAATTTTTTGTTTTAACTGGTCCGAAACGTAGCGGACGGCTTCCAGCAAACGGTCCAGATGAAACCCGGATTTCGCGGATGTGAAAATGACGGGAGCATAGTCGAGGAAGAAGAGGTTTTCCTGCACCCATTCACCGAATTCGGACAAGGTCGTGAGCTGCTTCGGCCCGCGCTCGCGGTCCTCGCGATTGCGATTTTCGATTTCTTTTTTGCGCGCCTCGCGAACAGCTTCATCCACGAGGTCCCACTTGTTCACGACCACAATGCAGGCTTTTCGTTCATCGAGGATTTTTCCGCCAATTTTCTTGTCCTGCATGGTGATTCCGGATTCGGCATCCAGCACGAAAACCACCAGGTCAGCGCGCGCAATGGAATCTTCCGTCCGCTTCACGCTGAAGAACTCAACGGAATCGTCGATACGCCTTTCCTGCCGCACCCCCGCCGTGTCGATAAGTATATATTTCTGCCGCACTCCCTCGGTTTCCACCTCGAAGGGAACATCGATCGCGTCCCGGGTGGTGCCTGGAATCGGACTTACCACGACGCGGTCGGACCGTGTGAGCGCGTTGATGATCGACGATTTTCCAACGTTCGGACGGCCAACAATCGCCAGATTCAGCGGGCGCGCCAATTCCTGGTTTTCAGTGGTCGCCGGCTCTGATTCGGGCGGAAGCAGCGCCGTGGCTCTGCGCATTAAATTCTCGATGCCGTAACCGTGAATGGCGGTGACGGGAAAGATTTCGTCGAAGCCTAATTCGGAAAATTCCGCTGCCGCGGGTTCGAGGCGTGAATTGTCCACTTTGTTCGCTGCAATAAGCACCGCTTTACCCCGCTGCCGCAGGCGCGACGCCACTTCACGGTCGAGCGGCACCACTCCCTCCTGCGCATTCACAGTAAGGATGATGACAGTGGCGGCTTCGATCGCGAGTTCGACCTGTTGCAAAGCCGCCTGGGTGATCACGTCATTCGCCTTCTCGCCGCGCACAAGACCGATTCCGCCCGTATCAACCAAAGTGAATTTGCGGCCGCGCCATTCCGCCTCGGCGCTTACACGATCACGGGTCACGCCCGGTTCGTCATGGACGATGGCAATGCGCTTTCCGACAATGCGGTTGAAAAGCGCCGATTTCCCCACATTCGGCCGCCCGACGATTGCAATTAAACCCGACATGCAGCAATCATCGCGGTGCCGCCCGCTGCATCCAAGTGGAATTTACTTTGGGCCGAAAAGCTTTCGTTCGATCGGAATCAGAACGAAAGCCAGAAGCAACAACCCTCCAAATCTGATTTTGCTTCGTCCGCCTGTGCCGGAGACGCCGGCGGCAGGTGCGCCCGCTGCGGCCATGGCGAGAACGGGCTGCGGTAATGCAGGCTCTTTGGCGGGCTTTTTTTGCGCAACAGCCTCCTTTTTCTCGCGCTTTTTTTCCGCGGCCTTCGTCCGGCATAACTTCTCCTCATCCCATTCCGCATGTGGCGAGGGCACCACCTCGCGGCCGCGCATTTCCGCGTATTCCTGCGTCAGCTCCGCCCCAAAAAACAAGATTTGAGCCGTATAATAGACCCAAAGCAAAAGCACGATTAGCGAAGCTGCAGCGGCGTATGTCGAAGCCACCGAGCTTTTTCCGAGGTACAGCCCAAGCGCGAATTTTCCGATCGTGAACAGAAGCGCCGTTACCATCCCGCCGAACCAGACATCCTTCCACGAAATTTCCGCGTCCGGCACGTACTTGTACATTAGCGCGAAGAGCATCGCGATCAGCCCAAAGGAAACAACCGTGTTCACCACCTGCCACAAAATGCTCATGCCGCCGACATACTGCCCGAAATATTTCCCGGCAGCTCCGATCACCGCAGTCAATATCAGCGAGACCAAAAGGAGAAACGCAATGCCGAGGACCATCGCGAGCGACAAGAGCCGGTGCCGGACAAATCCCATGATTCCCTGGCCGGATTTTTGTTTTACCTCCCAGATCTGATTGAGCGCGTCCTGCAATTGCACAAAGACCCCCGTCGCTCCGAAAACGAGCATGACCCCGGCGGAGATCGTGGCGAATATTCCCGAACCCTGTTTTCCAGGCTGCACCAGCATCTTTTGCAGTGACGCGGCGTTGTCCGTTCCGATCACACTCCCGAGCTGATTGAAAATCTCATGGCTGGCATTCTGGCTGAACCAGAGCGCGGCAATGCTGATGACAATGGTCATCAACGGGGCGAGCGAAAAAATCGTATAAAACGCGAGTGAAGCCCCGAGTTGCGGCGCATGATCGTTCGACCAGTCTGCCGCCGCATTTTTAAAGAGTTGAAACATCGCTTTCGGATTGAGCTTCATACCGGAAAAATATCAGGCTGCCACGGATTCGGCGGAAGAACGCCCTTCCCTGAAAAACATCTCCGCCACCGCCTTAACAGCAGGGGTTTCTGAACGAAAATGCTGAATCAGAAGCCCCGCCAAGGCGACCTCAGAAAGGCCGACTCAGGCGCTTGACGACCCCTCAGTCGAGTCTTACATTCCACGCGTTCTTCGGGTTCCAAAGTAGCTCAATGGTAGAGCAATCGGCTGTTAACCGATCGGTTGTAGGTTCGAGTCCTACCTTTGGAGCCATTTTTCCAAGTCGTTCGAGGACAACGACAGCTCCACTGGCAGGACGGGTAAAAATGCCAAAGTGTGCAGTAAACTGTGCAGTAAGCCGATTTGAGGAGTCGTACTCCCTCATCATGCTGCGACAAGTCCGGGCGAACTCGCTCACTGCTCATTAAAGAAAAATCTCGGAGACACCTAAGCTTGAAAGGTGTCAGTGAAGCAGAAATATTGGCTGTGCAAACGGGGCAACGTTTATTACAGCTTCGATTCCACGACCGGCAAACGGGAAAGCCTGCAAACGAGCGAGAAGGAAGAAGCCAAAAGAATTCTTCACGCCAAGAACGACGCGCCGCATCACGCGGCTATCAACATCTCGATCGCGAAAGCGTATTTGGTCGGTTCCGACCCCAAACTAGTTGAACGGACCTGGCGATTTGTTCTCGACGAATTTTGTTCCAGAGGAAAGGAAAGCACCCGCCGCCGCAATCTGCGCGCCGCCAAAAGCAAAATCTTCGACCTGATTCGGGACCGGAAATTGATCGAAACCACCGCAGAAGATTTCCGAGCGGTAATGAAGGCGGGCGGTGCTTTCACGAATCATTACCTGCGCTGCCTTCACAATCTCGCGCTCGGCTACGGCTGGCTGCTTGCTCCGATTATTCCATCGAAGCTCTGGCCCAAGGCTGCCAAGCGCCCAAAGAGAGCGATTACGCCAGAGGAGCATCAAAGGATCGTCGATAACGAAAACAACGTCGAAAGAAAATTGTATTACGAGCTTCTCTGGGAAACCGGCGCGGCCCAAACGGATGGCGCCAATCTCACGGCATCGAACATCGAATGGGACAAGCGGTTGCTTTCGTACCGCCGTCAAAAGACCGGGGAACTGTGCGTACTGCAAATTGGTCCTCGCTTGGAAGCTCTTTTAAAGCAGCTTCCATCCGAGGGGTCATTGTTTCCGATGATCTCGAACATTCGCGATGTTTGGCGTTCCGCGGAGTTTCACCGACGTTGCCATCTGCTCAAAATCGAAGGAGTGACACTCCACAGCTATCGTTACGCCTGGGCGAGTCGCGCCAAGAAGTTGGGAATGCCAGAACGATTTGCGCAAGTAGCCTTGGGGCATGCGAGCGTTGCAGTACACCGAGCGTATGCAAAGGAAGGAGCCGCAATCTGTCCATCAATGGAAGATTACGAACGGAAGATCATACCGCTACCAAGTACCAGCGAACCCAGTCTGGTGGCGCAAGCCGGATGGGTGTGAGCAAAGGGAGATACGGACCATCAACTTCTCGATCCGCGTTTGAGCCGTTCGTATTTTCTGGTGGTGCTGCAAGGGGCGAGGGACCGACGAGCAGATTGCTTAAAGTTTAGGCGTAACGCATGAGGGAGAAGAACGAAGCGGCACGCGCCCCTGAGAGGAATGATTTCTGCCCGATTCGGTGCTTGTTGTGTAATCAGATGGAAGTTCGAATCTGCTTCAGACGACAGGGATTGGTTCGGCTTGACGCCGGCAAAATCTCGATCGCGACATTCCTAGTTTGACATTTGTTGGTTCAATTGTCGGCGTCCGCGAAGTCGGGAGAATCCGCGCTTCGGCGGTCTGGTAGATAAACCGTCGATGTCTGGCCCTTTCGACCGTTTTTATATCGCCAGTACTCGACAATTGCATCCGAGGCCTTGCCAAACCATTTTTCATCTCGGCGCAAATCTTCAAGTATTTTCGCGAGAAAAAACTTTTGGCCGTTGGGAGCCGGATGGCCAAGGGGCTTGAGCAAACCCTTTGCGATGAGAATCGGAATTTCGTGTGAGGAGAAGCCGAGGAACCAAGCGGCTTGCTCGGCCGTCAATCGACTCGGCGGATTCTTCAAATTCAGAAAGCGTTCGATGTCCTGATTCATAAAGCCTCGTCCAATCCGAATTACACGAATGCGTCTGCTTGTTCTCGCGCAAATCTTTACGTCATTCGCGACCGCCTGTCGCCACCGTTGTGAAATCTGGCCATAATGTCTCCGAGCCGATCATTGCTGCTGGTTCATCTCGCCTCCGAGTTGGTTTAAGTGTCGAGTCTTTCATTTGTTGCTACTTACCACGTCCGAGGCGGCAAAGGAGTGTATCTGCGACACAATCACGGCCCATCACCATTTTCCTTATGGCAACGCAATTCGTGGCAGAGATTTTATGGCAGATTACGAGAGGGGAGGTACGTCAAAATCAATTACCAAACTTTCTGTCAGATCCATCACTTTGACCAGGAAAAGAAGTATAGTGCCGCGCGGATTGCGCCTCGCTGGCGCGCTCGGGCTTATTGGGCCGACCTCAGTGAGCCGTAATGCGGCAAGCCGCTACGGCTTCTCCGGCTCATTGGCAAGCTCCGTCACCTTGAGCGAAACCTCCTCGGCCTCGAAGATTGTGGGACCCAATGGAGTGCTCGTGAATTTGCCCGAGTCGTTTTAGGATCGATGGATGGATTTTTCGATTTTGCGGTGGCAGTTTCTGACTAGATTTAGGAGCACCGCGATTTCTTTCAGAGCCGCCGAAGCCTGCGCGGCTAAATCTTCGTCCAAGCGTGCAGGGTGTGCTGCCACCCCGGATTTCATGGGGCTACAGTAGTTAATCCCGCATTCTTATCACCTGCCGTCATCCCAGTCTTTGTGCCGTGGACATTCCGCCTTCGCCAATCACCAATTTGCCTTCGGTGCCGGTCTTTTGCTCCGGGATACGCATGCAGTAGAAAGAGCGGTAGACGAAGACCAGGGCGATGAGCACAAAAACAAGTCCGATCCACATTTTCGCGTTCGCGTTCTGCATCTTGACCGCAATCTCGACAGCAAGCAGGCCAAACAATGTGGTGAATTTAATTACGGGGTTCAGTGAGACACTTGTGGTATCTTTGAATGGGTCGCCCACTGTGTCGCCCACGACCGTCGCGGCATGTAGTTCTGTATTTTTGGCACGCATGTCGACTTCGACGATTTTTTTGGCGTTATCCCAGGCGCCGCCGGCGTTCGCCATGAAGATCGCCTGGAATAGGCCGAAGAACGCCATCGCGATGAGATAACCGATGAAGAAGTACGGATTAAAAAAGGGCAGTGCGAGTGCGAAGCAGAACACGACGATGAAGATATTGATCATCCCTTTCTGCGCGTAAATCGTGCAGATTTTCACGACTTCTTTGCTGTCTTCAATCGACGCTTTGCCCGCATCGAGCCTGATGTTCTCTTTGATGAACACGACTGCGCGATACGCGCCTGTAACAACGGCCTGGGTCGAAGCGCCCGTGAACCAGTAAATCACCGAACCGCCCATGAGCAGGCCCAAAATCACCGTGGGTTGCACCAGGCTCAGATTCGCCACGACGTTTCCGTAACCGGGCGCATTTTGCAGGAGCATGATAATACCGAAGATCATCGTCGTGGCGCCAACGACTGCAGTGCCGATCAAGACCGGTTTGGCGGTGGCTTTAAAGGTATTTCCGGCACCGTCTCCTTTTTCGAGCTGAATTTTCGCGTTCTCGAAATCAGGTTCGAAGCCAAAATCCCGTTTTATCTCCTGCCGCACGTTTGGATGCGCTTCGATCTGGCTCAATTCGTAGACTGATTGGGCGTTGTCAGTTACCGGTCCGAAGCTATCAACGGCAATCGTTACCGGACCCATTCCAAGGAACCCGAACGCCACAAGACCGAACGCAAAGATCGGGGCGGCGAACGAGAACGCCGCGGGCATCAGGTGGGTCAGTGAAGGATTTTGCGAGAAAATGTAACTGACCAGCATCAACATCAAGATCACGAGCCCTTTCCAGAAGGCCGAAAAATTTCCCGCAACGAAGCCGGAAAGAATGTTGAGGGAAGCACCGCCGTGTTGGGAGGCGTTGACTACTTCGCGCACGTGACGCGAATGGGTGCTGGTGAAAACTTTCGTGAATTCGGGAATGATCGCACCGGCCAGTGTGCCGCAACTGATAATGGCGGAAAGGACCCACCAGAGGTCGGGATATTGCGTCAAACCGCCGAGCAGGAAATAGCTCGCCACAAATGTAACGCCGATCGAAATAACGGAGGTAATCCAAACCAGCCAGGTCAGCGGTGCTTCGAGGTCGAAGTCCTTGAGGGAACCGTAACGTGCGGTGCTGATGCGGCCGTTGATAAAATAAGAAAGGACAGACGTGACGATCATGAGGGCGCGCATCGTGAAAAGCCACACGATCATCTGACCGCACATGGCCTGAAGTTGCGGCGCGGCGAGCGCCAAAGCGAGGAACACAATGAGGGCCACACCGGTCACGCCGTAAGTTTCAAATCCGTCCGCAGTTGGCCCGACGCTGTCCCCCGCGTTGTCACCGGTGCAGTCGGCGATCACGCCCGGATTTTTCGGATCATCTTCGGGCAATTGAAAAACGATCTTCATTAGGTCTGCGCCAATATCCGCGATCTTCGTAAAGATCCCGCCGCAAATGCGGAGCGCGCTTGCGCCGAGCGATTCACCAATCGCGAACCCCATGAAGCACGCACCGACAAGGTCCTGCGGCAGGAGCACCGAAATGCAAATCATGAAAAACAGCTCCACGCTCACCAAGAGCAAGCCGACGCTCATGCCGGATTGAAGCGGGATGTTCAGGGTGCGAAGCGGATTCCCCTTCAACGAGGAAAACGCGGTGCGTGAGTTGGCGACCGTATTGATCCGGATTCCAAACCACGCCACGCCGTAAGAACCGAGAATCCCCAGAATGGATGCGACTAGAATGAGCAGCACACTCCCGCCCGGCATCTCCTGGAGAAACTTGAAGTAGTACCCCATGCACAAGGCAATCAGCACCCAGAGCACCACCAGGAATTTCCCCTGCTGAAACAAGTACGTCTTGCACGTCTCCCAAATCAGGTTCGAGACCTCGCTCATCGCCGAGTGCACCTGGAGCGCCTTTGTCTGAACATATTGCACCCAGCCGAAAATCATTCCAAAAACGCAAACGATGAGGCCCGCATAAAGCAGCGTCATTCCGTTAATCGTCGTGCCGCTCGCGTCAAACCTCACTTGCCGTAAATCGGGAATTTTTAAGTCGGCTTCACTGGCGCGCAGATCCGCCTGAATGAAAAAGGTGAGAAAAAGCAAAACAGTCGTCCCGTATTTTGAAACCCAGTTTAGCATGAGGCAATACTATCCATCAGGTACCCCCCTTGTCCATCTAAGGAGACGACCTTCTTTTGTTAGTAGCGTCCGAAAATCCGAGGTGACTAATATGACTTTGGAGTGAGGAGTTCGATGTCTCGGATTGCGCAGATAACCTTCTCGCCGCCAAAGACGGAGCAGCCGTGCGCAAGGCGCGCCGCAGGAGCAACGAAAAGCCCGTCCACTTCAGTTCACCGGCCGCTACCCAGAACCCAACAAGCGCTTGTTGAAAGGTCCGAGCGCTCAAAGAAGTCGCTCAATTTGATTCTAACGAAAACGGGGTTTTCACCCCACTATTGAATCTGACCGGTTATGATTAATCTCAGGCATGAACTCTACGACAACCAAAGTGCCGCTGTGGCAAATAGAGTGCGATAACTTCCGCCGGGTCGGCACTGAGTACGAGCTTCGTGATTTGGCGACGCCGGAGCACGACCAGTTCGTTCAAAACTTCTCCGCTCGGTATGATCTTGATTTTACAAGGAGCGGTTCAACTGTGACATTTGCTGCCACTCACCGGGTAGCGAAGGTGAAGTTATCGTAGAAGACAGGCCAACTAGAAAAACCGGCCCCCAATGGTGAACGGTTGTTCCCAGTTCTGCTTATGCGTCCCCTCCAATCCCGGTTCATCGAATGGCTAACGACCAGCCGTTTCGGGACTACACTCGCCTTCTTCGTGATTGCGGCATGGCTCTGTATGCTGATTACTTGGTTTACAGGGATATAAAGAGCTCATCCTTTCGGCCGATGCTTAGGAGACCATTTATTCACCGGGTTCATCGACGCTTGGTTCGGGCATTTCTGTGATCAAACATTCCGTTGTCAAGAGCAACCCGGCGATGGAGGCGGCATTTTGTAAGGCGCAACGAGTCACCTTTTTGGGATCGACTACTCCGGCTTTGATCAGGTCTTCATAGTCGTTCGTCGCAACGTTATAGCCTTCGCTTCCCTTTCGCTTCTTCACTTCCGCGACCAAAATTGATCCTTCCATTCCGGCGTTTGATGCCAGGACGCGCAAAGGCGATTCCATCGCGCGCTTCACAATGTCGGCACCGATTTTTTCTTCTGAATCCAGCGTGAGCGCATCGATGGCGGGTAAACAACGGAGCAGCGCGACGCCTCCGCCGGGAACGATCCCTTCTTCAACGGCAGCGCGGGTCGCATGCAGGGCGTCTTCGACCCGGGCCTTCTTCTCTTTCATTTCCATCTCGGTCGCGGCGCCAACGCTGATGATGGCAACGCCGCCGGCGAGTTTCGCCAGCCGCTCCTGCAACTTCTCCTTGTCGTAATCGGAAGTGGTTTCTTCGATCTGGCGCCGAAGCTGGTTCACGCGCCCGAGAATCTCCGCACTCTTGCCGCGTCCTTCAACGATGGTGGTGCTTTCTTTCGCGATCAGAACGGATTTGGCATGGCCGAGATCTTCCAGGGTGATTGATTCGATTTTGATCCCTAAGTCTTCTGTAATGCACTTGCCCCCGGTCAGGATGGCAATGTCTTCCATCATTCCTTTGCGGCGGTCCCCGAAGCCGGGCGCCTTCACCGCACAAACGCTAATGGTGCCGCGGAGCTTATTCACGACGAGCGTGGAAAGAGCTTCTCCCTCCACATCTTCGGCAATGATCAATAAGGGCTTTCGGCTTTGAGCCACTTTTTCAAGCACCGAAAAGATATCTTTCAAGGCGGTGATTTTCTTTTCCCAAATCAGGATGTAAGCGTCATCCAAACGCGCTTCCATCGATTCCATATCGGTCACGAAGTACGGAGAGATATAGCCCTTATCGAACTGCATGCCTTCAACGAGTTCGAGCGTCGTTTCGACCGACTTGGCTTCCTCGACCGTGATCGTTCCGTCTTTGCCGACCTTTTCCATCGCATCCGCGATTATTTCTCCGATCGTCTCGTCCCAATTGGCGGCGACCATTGCCACCTGCTTGATCTCTGCTTTTTCCTTTACCTTCCTGGCAATTTTCGCGAGATGCTCGACGGCCGTGTCCACCGCTTTTTGAATGCCGCGTTGCAGACTGATCGGGCTGGCGCCGGCGGTGACATTCTTCAAGCCCTCGCGATAAATCGCTTCCGCGAGAATTGTGGCCGTGGTTGTTCCATCGCCCGCGGTATCGCTGGTTTTGCTGGCGACTTCGCGGACCATTTGCGCGCCCATGTTTTCACACGGGTCTTCGAGTTCGATTTCCTTCGCGACGGTCACGCCGTCTTTTGTGACGGTGGGTGAACCGAACTTCTTGTTGATGGCGACGTTTCGACCTTTCGGTCCCAAAGTAGCTTTGACCGCGCGGCTCAGTTTCTCAATTCCTTTCAGAAGAGATTGACGGGCGGATTCATCGAAAATCAATTGTTTAGCTGCCATATAAAAAAGTGGTTAAGTTATTACTATTCGATCACTGCGAGCACATCCTCCGCATTGACGATCCTATATTCTTTACCGTCGGATTTGATCTCTGTGCCGCCGTACCGGCTGACGAGCACGCGATCCCCCTTCTTGCACTCGAAAGCGATCTTCTTTCCATTGTCATCTGTTTTGCCCGAGCCGAGAGCGACCACGATGCTTTCCATTGGCTTCTCTTGAGCAGAGTCGGGAATGATAATGCCGTTTGTTTTATTTTTGTGGCTTGCTTCGATTGTTCCTTCGACCATGATTCGATTGCCCAGAGGTTTGACCGTTTGTCCCATATTGATCTTTTATGTTGATTGTAAATTGATGATCTTACGGCCCAGAAGAAATCCGCAGCAATCATTTGCAAGCGGGGCCGGTAATGAACGGCCGAACGAACAGCCGCACCGCAGGGTCACCTTTGAAACATCAACAATGGAGGACGGGGAGGCGGACGGTAATGGGGTCTTCACCTACGATGGTTGACCGAAGGAGGTCATGGCAGCACGTGCACACGATAGAACTGGTGTAATCGGTCAAAAGCAATCGGGATGGTAATTTGCACCGTCCCGGCTGCGCTGGAAATAGTTGCACCTGGAAAAACCTCCCAGGTGCGGGCCGGGACGTCGGTGAGGCTTTCGATTTCGTAGCGCCGGCCCGCGACGGAATTTAAAGTCAGGCGCAATTCGTTTCCGATATTTTCGGCGGCGGTAATGCGCAGTCCCGGCGGAGGAGCGCCAACGTCCGAGGACAGATGGGTGAACGTGATAAACGTTGGGCTGTGCAAGCCCGTGCTGGCAAAAACGGACCCAGTGCCGTCGGGCTTGAACTTCTGGATGGTGTTGGCACCGGAGTTGGCCGCATAAAGATTGCCCGCGCGGTCGAACGCCAGGCCCCAGGTGGCGTTCAAGCCGCTGCTGGCGAAGACGGAGCTGACGCCGTCCGGAGTGAACTTCTGGATGCTGTAGCCGCCCGCGAGCGCGGCATAGAGGTTGCCCGCGGAGTCAAAGGCGAGGCCGGTTGGATACAAGCCCGTCGCGGCGAAAAGAGAACCGACTCCCTCCGGTGTAAACTTCATGATCCTGCTATTGCCATTTGCGATATAGAGATTACCTGCGCCGTCGAAAGCCAGGCCTGTCGGGCTGTTTAAGCCACTCGCGGCGAACACCGAGGCGACCCCGCCCGGTGTAAACTTAGCGATGGTATGATTGCCATTGTTTGCGATATAGAGGTTGCCCGCCCCATCAAAGGCCAGTCCTGCTGGTGTAGATAAGAGGGTGTCGGCGAAGGTGGATTGGGCCCTCTCTGGCGTGAACCTCAGAATCTTATCGCCACTCACCGCCACATAGAGATTTCCCGCGCGGTCAAAGGCCAAACCCAACGGAGAGTTCGGCTCTGTGCTGGCGAAGAGGGAGCTAACGCCGTTGGTTGTGAACTTCGTGATTGTTTTATCGCTGCCATTTGAAGCATAGAGCGTTTCGACTGGCCCCGGCAGCTCCGACCCGGCTTCGGATTGAGGAAAAGTAACGCTCAGGAACTCGCCGACGATTCTGTACTCACCAGAAGATCTGGCGGTAGGCGAAAGAGGTTGAATCAGGCCTGATACAGTTATATCGCCATTCCTGCTGGTGCCCCCCCCAAGGACGGTGGTTAAGACGTCCAGCGAGTATTCCTGCGCCCAAAGAGCACCGGCCCCAAGAAGGAACACAGCGAGGATCGATAGTTTGGATCGAAAGAAGATCATGGTGGCATGTCAGAATACGACAATCGTGAATTCGTCGAGGGCGAGATGATAATCGGCGTCATCGGGAGACCATATGGAGACGATGGCGGAATCGTCGCTGGCATACTCGATTCCTGCGCTCTTATGAAAGGCCCTCTCGTCATTCACAGTCCGTGGAGTTACGAGTACGAAACGATCTTTAATGCTAAATCCAAAATAGACTACGTACTGCGGGTTAAACCCATTTTGAATCCGATCGCAACGAATCCCGCATGGAGCTGTGGTTATTTCATTGTTGGCTTTTTGTGAGTTGTAACAGCGGATAAGGTTGCCGCTTCCGTCTATGTAAGCCATCGCCTTGACAAAGCCGCTCTTGTCCAGCGACTGGGTCGCGTTGCCCTCGGCATGCACAGCCGTGCCCCCGGCGGTGTTCCGCGCGTAAACACCTATGTTGCCAGCACCGGCACTGCCGACAACGCCGATGCCGCTCGGGCCCAGAGCATTGCCGTAAACCGCCGTTCCCGGTTGCGTTGTCTCCACATGGAGGGTGGTGGCGGGGGCCGCCGTCCCTATGCCGACCCTTCCAGAGGTGGTGATGGCAAGGCCGTTTTTCTCAGGCGGCGCAGCCAGGCCGGAACCAGCCACCAGTTTGAGTGTCGAGCCGTCGAATCTCACATCGGCCCGGTCAAAATCACTCAGAATGGACATTCCCGTTTCGCCATTGGGCGTGCTGAACTCAATAGCGCCAGCGCTGCCGCCAGCGTTCAGCCGAGTCGGTCCATTGATTTTAAGCTTCCATTGCGAATCGGGCAAGAGGCTTTCCATTCCAATCCCCACATTCCCATTAGTATTTATGGTGATCCCATTATGCGAGGCGGGTGCTCCCTGGACGCCCGGCTGGGCAGCTAGTGTCAGCGTCTTGTCGTCGAACCGCAGATCGAACCGGCTTTCCCAAAACGCTGAGGCCCGTTTCACCGTTGGGCGTGCCGACCTGGACCTATCCACCGCTTCCGCCCGTTGTGATCCGAGTGTTCCCGGCTACTGCCAATCTCACATCGGTGGGCGGGGCTGGCGCACCGATCCCGACATTGCCGTTGCTGTCCGCCTGGATAAAGCTGGTAGCTGGGTGCCCGTCAAGCTGCGCGGCGCTGAGACTGTGAATCGCGTAAGGAACGGAGGTGATCTGTTGGCGGGGCGCGAGAATGTTGTAGGTCGAAGAACTTCCAGCAGGCTTAACGCCGATCTCTAGAAAACGCTCCTCCCCGGTAAAGGCCGCCCCGCCAAAATCGAGTGTGACCGTGAAAATCCCGTTCGCGACCGCGATGGCGTTCGTCGGAATGGTGTCGCCCTGTTGCGCCCCTGTGCTGACCACCGCCGTATCGAACAGCTTAAATTGCATATCGTAGGGCCCGTTCGCTGCTGTACCCGCGACACTGAGGTGACCTTGGTAGACCACGGGAGCGCTTTGGGCACGCGTAGACAGAACCACGAATAAAAGGCTAAGCGGCGCAAACTGCAGGAAGGTGAGTTTCCAGGTCCTTTGTCCCATATCGAATCTTTATGTTAAATTGTAACTCCGATGATCTCACGGCTCAGAAAGAGTCCGCCGAGTCCACCGTGAAATGGCAGTTGCACACAGGCGCGTTGGTAGACGGTAGAACGAACGGCGCGCCGCAGGGTCCCCTTTGAAAGCAAATGATGGACTCAAAGAGGTCGAATGTAATGGGGTATTCACCGACCGCATCGACCGCTCTACATGTTCATCCCACGGTACTCTTTGAGAAATGCCTCGGTCTGCGCCAGACTCCCGAGATGACGGGTGGGACCGCCGGCTATCCTGACAAATACGGTGGGTGTCTCGTGAACCCCTGCGCGAATCGCGGCTTTCATTCCGTCCCGGGTATCGAATGTTTCAATCTCGTACGAGCCGTGACAATATTCCTAGCACAACTTCGAAAGCTGAATAAAAGGATCTCTCCCGAACAGGGATGGCGCCCCGACGTAAAGTGTGAAACTGCAACTGTGAGCTGACATAGGCTCGCATTCTGAATCCGCTGAGGGGGATGCGCCATTCTCAAAAGGCCTGAGCAACAGGAGCGAGGCGTCCTCCTAACGTGAGTCTTCGTTCGGAAGATGCAATGGAATTGTCGGCCCCGGAAGAGTGTCCGGGTTTGTCCGCTGTTGCTTCATGGAGCCGCGCGCGGAGAACGTCTCGAGGGCTTCCGCGCAGGATGCTGGGCAATATTCCGAAGCGGCTCTTAAACGTGCGGCTAAAATGAGACGCCTGCTTAAAACCGGTCGCGAATGAAGCCTCTTTTAAGCTCTGGCCGGCCTGGATCTGCTGATAAGCGTGAGTCAGTCGCAACTCGCGCAGCCAGGTTCCTACGGTGGTCGAGAGATGTTTTTTAAAGTAACGGTCTAGCGTTCTGGACGATATCTGCAATAAGTTCGCCAACGGTTCTCGCCGGTACCGGCACTTTTGCGCCAGAACAGCCCATTCTCCATTTTCGTCGTGCGGACATCGGGAGGGGGCACAGATCACCGGAGCAGAAAAATCCTTCATCGCGGGAAGGTAGTCACGTTCGACGAGGGTGCTACCGGGGTAATCACCTACTAGATAAAACGCTGGTCCTTCGTGTTCATTCAACCCTGGAACCAAGAACCAAGTTTAGCTGAAAGAGGCAAAGCGACGTGATTAATCTGGAACACACCAGCCCGAGCCAGCTTGAAGAGCGATATTGTCGGGATTCGAGTCTGAGAAGGGCAATTCTCAGCCTGCCTGCGGCCCAAGCCGAGATCGCTGAGAGGGCAAAAATTCTTTACTTGTTCGCTTCATCACCACCTGGGCGGGCAATGGAGTACTGGCTGGCCGCGGAGGAGGAAGCGCTCGCCTGGATCGACGCGGCTTTGGCCTGCGTCTCGGTTCCGCTGCCCGGCGGAGCTGTCACGAGCTTCTGACCAATTCGGTGAAGAAAGGGCGCATAAAGATAACCACCGATCAGCAGGAGAGAAGCAAGCGCGAGCAGAATGTGCATAAAGAGATAGTTGGAATTTTCTATTTACCCGTGACGTCCAAGGCAGGGCTATGTTCGGTCCAGAGCCTGTGAATACTATGGGGTATTAACCTCAAGAAGCCCGCCGTTGCGTGAAGAGAATCTCTTCGCTGGGTGAGAAAGGGAACCCGCCTTTGTGGTCGGCGAATCGATCAATGGCCAGGGGCACCAGGGAATAGCGCACCTCGTCGAGGTGCGCTATTTGCAAGAAGGTCTGCCATTTGTTTAATTCGTCGTTCCTGTCGAGGCAGGACGTTTATCCAAGCGCTCCCATGCGTCCCGAGAAGCGTAGCGGGCTTTGTCCCAATTGACGGCGTTCTTTGCGCGCGAACGCTCATATTCCCCCTGCAAATCCGCCTCAACTTCTTCGTAACGCTTGCCGGGGTACTTGGCGCGGCTCTCATAGCCGAGGCGATATGCTGGCTGGTACGCATCATAGCTCTCGGTTTTCTCCACGTACCTTCGCTGCGCGTAGTTCTGGCGCCAATACGCGTCCTCCACGGTTGGGTCAATTTTCTCCGCCACCCCTTTGCCCGCCAACCCGCCCACCACTGCCCCGGCCACAATGCCCACAGCCGTCCCGACCGGTCCAGCCACCGAACCAATCGCAGCTCCGGCCGCTGCTCCGGCCGCGGCGGCTCCCACTCCGGTTCCCACGGGATGCGCGCCCGGTGCGCCCGTGATTGGATCCCGGTTAGCGTCTTTAGATTCTGTCTTAACTTTGTCGTTCATAATTTTTGCGTTTGCCGACTTGTGCCCCCTCTCCTTTACGGTGTTCCCGCCGGCTTGAGAGAGCTCGGTCACTATCAACGAAAATGCGACGGCAGACAGCCGGGGCGAACCCCGTGCGAAGGTAGGGTATGCCGTAAGTTTCGTCTCAGCTGCTCGTAGTTCTTTATCCGGCTCAGCCGTGAGGATTTCCTGTTTTGGGGTGAGTACCCCATTAAGTTTACGTCCGGGTAATGCCAGTCTCGTATCGTTCAGGCTGTTAGCTTGGGCAGTCGAGGGTTATCGGGTGAACAGAAAGCCCGTCAGAAATGGCGGGCTTTTTTTAATGCGGGCGTGAGCAGACACAAGTAGATCGCCAGTGAAGAATCCTAAAGGCCGATTCTCAGTTTATAGATTCGAGCTGAGCGCATGCCGCGGCGGTCACGACTTCGGATAGCGCTCCGGGTCGGGTTTGAGGATGCCGGGCAAGGAAGGGGCGTAACCGTGCATTTCCATGTCCACTCGACTCCAATTGTGTGCGTAGCGTTTCGCGACCTCGACATCGATCACTCCGTTTCGGCAGAGCCGCATTAAATCCTGATCGAAGCTATGCATTCCTTCCTGGGCGGAAGATTCAATGATTCCCGTGAGTAACTGGAGGTCGTTGCGCGCAATCGCATCCTGGATGCCGACATTGCGTTTCATGATTTCAAGGCACGGAACACGTTTATTCGAAACCCCCGGTATCAGGCGCTGGCAAATGATGGCGTTGATGCTCCGGGCCAGGAGCGCACTGGCACTTTTCTGTTCGGCGGCAGAATAGAATTCGCGCACGCGGTCGATCGCTTGCGGAGCGGAGTCTGCGTGGAGCGTCGCCACAACTAAATGACCGGTTTCGGCGGCTTACATCGCCGCCCCCATGCTTTCACGGTCGCGAATCTCTCCGATAAAAATAACCTCTGGATCCTGCCGTACCGCATTACGAATCCCCTGGCTAAAGGAAGCGGTGTCCACCCCGACTTCCCTTTGCTCAAACTGGGACTGGTTTTCGACGAAAAGATACTCGATGGGGTCCTCAATCGTGATAACCCGCAGAGCGATTGTTTCGTTGAGCTGTTGAAGCAAAGCACAGGCGGTGCTTTTTCCCTGCCCAGCGGGCCCCGTGACTAACAGTAGTCCGCGCGGGTCGTTCGCCAGCTCGGAGATGCTCGAGGGGAGTTGCAGGTCGCTAAGATTCGGAATGGTTTGAGACACCACTCGACAGGAAAAGGACTGTGCGCCTTGCTGTTTGTTAAAATTGGCCCGGTAGCGAAGCGCGCCCGAGAGGAAACTTAAATCCATCTCCAGCATCTTTTCGATCCGCTCCGCAATCGTGGCGGAAAATGCCTCGCGCAGCATCGTTTGAATAGCATCGGTGCTCGGCACCGCAAATGCCTCCGGTGGGACGCGTCGAAGCTTTCCATCGACGCGATAGGAATAGCGGCGATCGGCCTGGGCATGAAGATCGGTCGCCGAGTGTGCTGCGCACCATTGCAGAAGCCAGCCCAGCGCTGTCGTTGTTTCTACGCGTTCCATAGCGAAATGTTCCCCCGCGCAAAGACAAACAAAACTAAGGTGGACACCCCATAGAACAAGAACCCGTTGCGTCCATTGTAGCGTGGGTGTAAAGCTCCACCGGGATTCGCTAAGCAGACCCTAGAATTCGCGACAAAGGGAGAGTGACAATCCCCAAGCGTGATTCGCCAGCCGCGAGGCTGAAAAGCCCAGCTAGCGGAGCGCCTTGGGGGAAATGAAAACTAATAAACACTAATAAGAAAAGCAATTGAACAAATCTATGAACACAACAGGAAATTATCTTAAAGCCGCGCAAGCGTTTACCTCTCTTCTTGGAAATATCAAAATCAAGTCCGTGGCGCTTTTAGCGATTGTGGGGATAGGGATAGCAGCGACGCTGTCGCACGCTGATCCGGGGGGCAGCCATCCGGACCAGAATAGTCTCGTAGGGGCCTGGCTCAAACCAAACGGACAGGGTGGCCTAACACCGCTCCTGACGACCTTCACGAGTGACGGCACTTTGATTGCGACCCGATGCATAATGTTGCCTACAGGACCGGTCAGTGCCGAGCTTGTCTCCACCGGACATGGTCAATGGGCTCGAACCGGCCATAATGAGTTCACCGCCACGACCGTTTTCCTGCGCAGCAGTATATTGAACGGTTCAGCCACCGAGTTCAGCGGTCTGGTAAAACTGGTTGAAACCTTGACCCTGAACAAGGCGGGCGATCAACTCACACGGAACGGAACGCTCTACATCTACGGTGCGGATGGCAACCTACTTTTTCCCGCTGCACCAGGAAACCCGAGTATCTCGACACGCATAATCGCGGGTGAATAAAAACCTTAACCGGGACACAGAGCTCTTTCTGCGGCCCCTCCGCCGGGCGGGGCCGCCCCTGAATCGAACAGGCGCCCGCGCCATAACGGTGGCGGCCGCGAAGGTCGAGGCACTCCGTAGCGAAATGTTCGGGTGAATTAAAAGAATCTCAGGTGGAGACCCCATTTAAAGACGTTCGCGCTGGTAGCATTCTAGTTCAATGGAAAGTTCCGCTCCCGATTCCGCGACGCAGCCCCCTTCAGAAACAGAGGTCGAAGGAGGAAGACTGAAAATTCTGGATCGTAACTCCTTAGCGACGTTCGAAGATGAAGGAGGCATGTTGGCACGGGATAGTTCGGAGCGTGCTAGCTCTGACTTGAATACTGTCACGCGCCAGGCCCTCTCGAGAATTGACGAATTGGAACATCAACTCGGCGTCGTGCGGCTGTCATTGAGTGTCGCCACGCTGGAGGCCGAACGGTTCCGAGAAACCGAGAGCGAATTAAAACGAGCGATCGAGTACTCCAAAGCGGTTGTGCAGGACATGCCTCCGCTGCTGATCCTGGACCAGGAACTGCGGGTGAAAACGGCAAATACGTCGTTCTACTCGCATTTTCGCGTTCTTCCCACCCAAACAGAGAATTGCTTGATTTATGAGCTTGGCAACGGGCAGTGGGATATCCCACGTTTGCGTTTGTTGCTCGAGGAAATTCTACCGCGCAACAGTTTCTTTAAAGATTTTGAGCTTACCCACGACTTTCCCAGACTCGGCAAGCGCACGATCTTACTGAGCGGTCGCCGGGTGGATCACCTCCAGCGAATTCTGGTCAATATCGAGGATGTCACTGAGCGTCTGCATTTTCAGGTGGAGTTGAGGCGCTCGGAGCGCCGCTACCGGCGCTTGTTTGAAGCGGCGAAGGACGGAATACTGATTCTCGACCCGGAAACCCGAAGAATTATAGATAGTAATCCGTTTATCCAGGAGTTGCTCGATTACGAACGCAGTGAGTTGCTCGGCAAGGAACTTTGGCAGATCGGCTTGTTGAAGGATGAAAAGGCCAGTCGGGAAGCCTTTGCCGAATTACAGGCCAAAAGTTACATCCGGTACGAGGATTTACCGCTGGAGACAAGGTCCGGCCTGCGCCGCGAGGTCGAATTTGTAAGCAATCTGTACTATGACAACCAAAGCAAAGTCATCCAGTGTAACGTCCGCGATATTTCGGAACGCAAAAAGGCGGAGCGAGCGTTAGCCTCCGCGCAGGACGAACTCAGCCGCCACGCGGCCCAACTCGAGGCGCACGTCGCCGAAAGAACTGCGCGGCTGCGCGAAACGATCGGGGAACTGGAAATGTTCTCCTATAGCGTAGCGCATGATATGCGAGCGCCTTTGCGGGCGATGGAAGGATTCGCTCAATTGCTCCTGGAAGATTCGGCCGGGGAATTAACGCCCGAAGCGAAGAAGCACGTCGCGTATATCACCGCCGCCGCTTCCAGGATGGATATGCTGATCCAGGACGTCTTGACTTATACCACCATTCTGCACAGCGAGATTAAAACGTCCGTCGTGGACCTGGATACACTGGTTCGACAGGTTATTCAAACGTATCCGCAGCTGCATACTGCGGACGTTCAGATCGTCATTGAAGGATTCCTGCCAAAAGCTCTTGGGCACGCGGCTGCGATGTCCCAGTGCATTTCGAATCTTTTGACCAACGCGGTCAAATTCGTGGCGCCCGGCGTGAGGCCACGTGTTAAAGTCCGTGCCGAGCAAACGCCTTCCTACGTTCGGCTGTGGGTGGAAGATAACGGAATCGGAATCGAAGCGAAAGATCACAAACGCATTTTTGGAATGTTTGAGCGGGTGCACAGCCAGTACGAGGGAACCGGGATCGGGCTGACCATTGTGCGAAAAAGCATCGAGCGCCTGCGCGGCAACGTGGGATTAGAGTCGGCGCTTGGCAAGGGAAGCCGGTTTTGGCTGGAGTTCCGGAGAATCAAGTAAACGTCCGCATTCCATGACGTTTGAGCCGATTTGCTTTCAGGGGCACTGGCAAGCTTCAAGGACAACATGATACCGCGTCGAGTCGAACGAGCGGCGCTGCGACAAAAAATGTGAAAAGAGAGGTTGGCGTGTTCACAGATGGTTTTTTAGCGCACGTGTGGAAATGAGTTCACGTTGCGGGCTGCCTTCATTTGACGCGTGCCGCGATCTTCTCGTGTATCGCGTGATTTTGAGAAGGTGTTTTCACGTTTCACCGATTTTCGGCCCGGAGTTGTCACCTTGTAGTCTGCGCCGGGTTTATAGACTGCGGTTTGGGAGTGATTTTTCTTTTTCATAAATGGGAAGAATCAGGACGTTCGCTCAACAGTTTGGTAGTTCAAAGGATACCCCTTGTCGTTGCTGACTACCTTGTTTCGGAAGGTCACTGATGAGGCGAGGTTGGTCCGCTCGAAGATCAGCGCGTTCTCCATAGAGCTCAGCTTCTGCCTTCACCCAATGATCGAGATCGTGTCCGTGCTCAGCACCCCCTTCGAGATACAAACGATACGCTAGCCGGGCGATTTGATTGCTCAAGTCGAGACGCGCTTCATCGATCGAAAGTGCGGGGTGCGGCGGACGCTCCTCATTGTCTGGACGCCATTGATCGCGATTACTACTTGTGCTTTCCTTGTTCATAATAGGCAATTGATATGGCTTCCGTCACCGAGACAATAAGGTTTAAACCCCAGCTCTTTTGCGTATCCAAACCACCTTCGAACTCCTTGGTCCTTCGCAAGCGCTCACGGGCGTCTCCTTGCCAATGGGCAACGGCAACGGCATAGGGGACTGCGGTAAAGCAGCAGTCTATTCTCCTGAGAGTATAAGACCCCATAACAATTAATTGCATTGCGCCTAACCTGAGGCGCGTCGAAGAGAGAATCTGCCCATTCCACTATTTATCGCAGAGACTTTCCAGCGCCGTTTCATCACGAAATTTTAATCAGCATAGAAAAAATATAAATATATGACCACATCATCCAATTACCCACCCGGCAAAAAGGGACTCTCAGTTCTGAGCCTGGGCGCCCTCTCAATAATCTTAGCCGTAAGCGGGTGCAGCACCACCAGCTCGGACCACACCGCCTCCACCCCCCAACCCCAAGTCCCCGCCGAAACCAGTTTGGTTGGTCCGGCCGGCCCGCAAGGCGCCACGGGCCCTGCGGGTGAACGCGGCCCGACCGGAATGACCGGAGCGGCTGGAGCAGGGATCGCAGGACGAGCAGGTGATCAAGGTGCGATGGGCCCTAAAGGTCCAGACGGCGCAGTCGGTTTGACTGGTCCGCGCGGCAACAGCCTGGCTGGTCCCGCTGGAGATCAAGGTGCCGCCGGTCCCGCTGGCGCGCGAGGAGAGGTCGGCTTAACGGGTGCGGCAGGTCGCGTCGAAGTGGGTCCGGCAGGACGGGTTGGTGCGGTCGGTCCTTCAGGGGCGCAAGGTCCTGCAGGAGATACGGGCGCTCAAGGGGTGAGCCTGGCAGGTCCCGCGGGCCCAACAGGTGCAGTTGGCGCGGTAGGAGCGCAAGGTCCGCGCGGATTCACGGGAGAACAGGGTGCGACGGTTACAGGACCTAAAGGGCTTACTGGCTTGGCTGGACCGGCCGGCCCACAAGGACTCACTGGAGAAACTGGTGCTCGCGGCCCAACTCTCGTCGGCCCAAGCGGCCCCGCCGGAGCTCCTGGTTACGCAGGACAACAGGGACTCGCCGGCGCGACAGGTGCGCAAGGGAATACAACTACTGGTCCGGCTGGAATCGTTGGACGAACAGGTGATTCCGGTCCACAAGGTGATATTGGGGCAATTGGCGCCCAGGGAGAGACCAGCGCTCGCATTGCGGGCGGTGTCGGTCGCACGGGTGACGCCGGAACACAAGGACCCGTCGGCGCAACTGGCGCGCAAGGGCCCGCCGGGATCGTCAGTGGCTGGACGCTTTATCGGGAATTCGGGTTCGAGAACAATCGGGCGGAACTCAGCGCTTCCGAGATGACGAAAGTTTCGGACATCGCGCAATACTCGAAGGAGAATCCCTCACTTAAAATCGGAATCGATGGGGGGATGAATACACGCAATGGCCAGCCCCAGAACGAGGACCTGAGCAATCGGCGCGTCAGCTCAATCCGTAAGGCCTTGATCAACGCAGGCGTGCCATCCGCGCGGATTCAAACGGGCGTCTTTGGAGATGCCCGACTCGCCCGTGATCGGCGGGTCGCAGTTTTATTCCGCACTGAAGGCTAAGCAGGTGAGAGCAGGCTCCTCGCGTCCGGCAGGGCGCGAGGAGTTATCCTCGAAATACTTTCACGTCATGCATTATGTTATACACAGTTGTCGTAGTTATTCTCATTCTCTGGCTGCTCGGTCTGGTGACCAGCTACACCATGGGCGGGCTTATTCACATCCTGCTGGTGGCCGCCATCGTCATTCTTTTGGTAAATTTACTAAAGGGTCGCAGGTAATTGCCGGGCGAGGTGCATAAGCAAGACGCTTCTGATTATGAACAAAACAATTTCAATCGGTTTGCTGATTGGTGGAGTGGTTCTGGTGATTTTCGGGATTCAAGCTATGAACTCATTCAGTTCGGATCTCTCACGCTTCTTCACCGGTTCGCCGACAGATAAAGCGGTGTGGATGCTCATCGGCGGCTTGGTCGCGGCGGCGGTCGGCCTGACCGGAGTATTGCGTACTTCCAAGGCAAGATAACAAGCAGCCGATAGATGGAAGTCGCATTTTCTTTTCGTCAGTCTGAAGGTCCCCCGCCGGATCGGCGCAATTTTTACAACAGAGGATGGAGAACACGTACCAATATGAATAAACATTCAGAACCAAATGACGCAACTGTACCCGCTCCCGCTCACAAGGGGGCGGTCAGCGCCGCAGCTACGGACCTGGCACACGAAACGATGGCGGCGGCGCGGGAACGCTTGAGCGTCGCCGTGGACAAGGGAGAGGAGTTGGTTGCGGGCTTGCGCGAAGCCGCGACAGAGCGGGCCAGGAGTGCCGACCTGGCCATCCGCGAGCACCCGTACCGGACTCTCGCGATCGCGCTAGGTGTAGGCGTTCTCGTCGGCTTCCTGCTGGCTCGAAAGCGAGAGCGGAGCACGGTGAGCACCGGATGCTGACGTCCCAAACAGCAGTCGTCGTCAGCGAACCGATGGCCGACTCGGGAGCGTCCCAAGCCCACGATGCGATCGACGCAGCGGCCACGCCGGTGCCGCTCGCGGTCGCTTCAGCCCGAACAACGGCAGGGCAACTGACATTAGCTGCGCTCGCGCTGGTAGGCTTTCTCTTTTTCGCCCGGCCGGTGGTGCTGCCTATCTTTTTAGCATGCGTCGGCGCCATGACTTTGAAGCCGGTTATTCGGTGGTTTACCTATTGTCACATCCGACCCGCTTTGGCCGGAGCTATTCTGCTCGCAATTCTGTTAACTGCTTGCGGGCTCGCCTTCTTCCAGTTGGGCCGGCCGGCGATCGCGTGGATGAACCAGGCGCCCCTCCATATGGCGGAGCTAAGGCAGAGAGTGGAAAAGATGTTCCCTCGTCTCGCGCGTTTGAGTGAAGCCGCGACCGCAGTGCATGATTTGGGTGCACCAGAGCAGGACCATGGGAAAGTGACCACGGTGGAACTCAAGACAAGCAATGTGCCCACAACGTTTATTAACTGGACCGGTGCCTTTCTGGCCTCGCTCGGCGAGACGCTCGTTCTGCTCTATCTTCTGCTCGCATCAGGAGACATGTTCTTGCAGAAGCTGGTTCACGTTATGCCGACGTTCCGGGATAAGAAACGGGCGGTCGAGATCAGCCACGAGATCCAACAGAATATCTCGAATTATCTCTTTTCCGTTTCCCTGATCAATATTGGACTCGGTACTGTTGCCACCGTTGGATTGTATTTTCTGAAAGTACCGAATGCGGCGATGTGGGGAATGCTCGCCGCACTGCTAAACTTCGTGCCTTACTTTGGACCGGTCTCTGGAATGATTCTCCTCGCTTCCGTGGGTCTCCTCACGTTTGACACCATGTGGAAAGCTGCTCTTCCGCCACTTTGGTACCTTTTACTGCATTTGGTGGAATCGAATTTTGTTACCCCGGTTTTGCTGGGACGCCGCTTCACACTGAATCCCGTGGTTATTTTTATGTCGCTGATTTTTTGGACCTGGTTGTGGGGCGTGCCTGGCGCTTTATTGTCCGTTCCTATTCTGGTGTCCATCAAAGCGGTGGCGGATCGCGTCACGCGACTCTCGTCCCTCAGTGAAATCTTGACGAGCTAAGCGATGGTTCGCGCTCTTTCATACGTCGGCGGGGCTGCCTGGGCAGAGTATGATCAGCTGCGGCATGCGGCCGCGGTCATCGGCACCGTCTTATATTCTTGCTTTCGTCCTCAAGCCTGGACCAGGGCAATTCGGCGGCTGGTCGCACAACAAGTTTTCCTCGTTGGAGTGGAGCCGCTCGGTTTTGTGTGTGGCGTCGCGATGCTCGTCGGGATATCGGTTGTGGTGCAGCTTACCTACTGGACCGGTAAGACGGGGCAGTCACAAATGCTTGGTCCGCTCCTCGTCACGGTTGTGGCTGGGGAACTCGGCCCTGCGCTCACGAATATTATCGTGATTGTCCGCAGCAGCAGTGCCATGGCGACTGAGCTGGGCGTTCAGAAGATCGGCGGCGAAGTCGCTCAACTCGAAACCAGCGGATCCGATCCATTTCTTTTTCTGGTGCTGCCGCGCGTTATTGGAGTCGCGATCGCGACTTTTTGCCTGACCTTCGTTTTCATTCTGGTGGCTCTGGCCAGCGGATACTTTTTTGCGGCATGGCTCGGGAAAGGCAGTCGAGATTGGTATTTGTTCACCACCACCGTAGTGAACGCTTTACACCCTCACGATGTCGCCACCATTCTCGCCAAGAGCATTTTACCCGGCTTGTTCACCAGTGCCTCCTGCTGCATTGGCGGACTTGGAGTCGGTCCGTCTCTGAGAGACCTTCCTCGCGTCACTCAGCGCGCGCTCACGCGCTCGATTGCCGGTCTTTTTGTGATATCCGCGGTCGTCTCGCTCCTGACCTACCTCTAATATGCTTCCAGAACCAGGCACATTGCCGAGCGAATCTTCCTCTTCGGTGGCGTTATCCGGCGATCTGAAGGAGCACCGATTCAACTTTCGCCATCTCCATGCGATTACAGGAACCTTTGTTCTAGTGATTCTTTTGCTGGTTGTTACGCTTATAGCTTTTACCAGCCGAAGCCAGCGATGGTTCCTGGGGAATGTCACGTTGCGGATCGTTTTCCCCGAGGGCGGAGCGGCCGGGATTCGGCAGGGCTCCGAAGTTTACTTCCTCGGAACTCTGATGGGCACGGTCGCCTATGTGAGTGTCGATCCGACTGGACGAATGGAGGCGGAAGTCAATATTCGCCGCGACTTCTTTCTTTTTGTGCGCGCCGATTCCTCCGCTGTCGTGAAACGCAAATTCGGTGTTGTCGGAGACGCCTATTTTGAGATTACCCGCGGGCATGGCCAAACATTGCCCGAAAAGAACGCGCGCATCGTTTGCAACGAGCTATTGCCCAGCGCTCTCGAAACAGCGGTGGAAGAAGTGCGTCGCGAAGCCGTGCCAGCATTACAGAAATTAACAGTGGGTCTCGCCGTCTGGACCGAGCTTGGCTCGAACCTCCTGAGCACGCGCGACCGATTGGATAACCTTATCGCCCGTGCAGAACGTATCGCGACGGAACTCGAAGATGGCAAAGGCACTGCCGGCCGGCTTTTAACTGACGCCACGACAGCCAATGAGTTGCAGGCGCTCCTCGTCAAAGCGCAGGCATTTATGGATAATCTCGACGCCACGCTCGAGACTGTGCACCGCGCCAGCACGAATGTGTGGCTGGCGAGCACCAATCTTCCCGCGATTAGCGAGCGTGTCGCTCAAGAAACTCAGGACTTGCCTGGATTGGTTGCTCAAACTCAAATTTCCATGCGCGAGCTCCAACGATTGATCGAGGCGCTGCAACACCATTGGCTCGTCCGCAAGTATTTGAATGCAACCGACCCCGCGCCTGTCCGGCCCGGGGTGGGCCCGCCACCCGTGCACAAGCCGTTGATTCGTCGCTCTCCGAATGATGCAGCACGCTAAGTTAGTCGCCCAGGCAGTGGGAGCCGATGGAGAGATTCTTATCATTCGGCGAAATCTGACAGGCTGAACCTGCTCGGCAGGCGGAGATGACTCGGATCGCAGGCGGGGACCTGATACGGTGTTGCGAGGTAGAAGCTTATCTTCTGGGGGACACCCTTACTCGCCAGCCGAGGAAGATAGGCGATAAATGTACTAAGAAGCACTTTATGAATGTTACCAGTGTAAACGCCCCCTTTTGGCAATCGGACTGTGATGCCTACCGCAAGTTGAACAAGCCCTTCCAATTACGGGATGTAAAAAGCAGAACGCAAGAGGCCTTTGCTCTTATTTATGCCCTGCACTTTGGATTCAATTACAGTCGCGCTGGTTCGACTGTCACATTTAGTCCAAAGTAGCCACTTCCGGGCCATTACCGGGGTCAGGCGCAGAGTCATCCCCGTTTAAAGCGGGATTGCCGAAGCTTGTGCGCGTTGCTCTGGGGAGGTGTTGTGCGTGAGCCAGAAATCTTTGATGGCCCGGGCCATTTCCAGTAAATTGCTGACCGCGTTGGGCTTGACCAGGTACGCATTTGCTCCGAGGCGATAAGCTGCTTCAATGTCGGCCTCATTTTTTGAAGCGCTTAGGATTATGACGGGCATGCGGAGTTCGGGTCGCGCCCGAATCCACCGCAGCACGTCCAAGCCCATTACTTGCGGCAGTTTCAAATCCAGCAAGATGAGCACTGGGAGTGGAAACTGTTCGCGATCGGCAAAGCCTCCCGCACCAGCCAGATAATCGAGGGCTTGCCGGCCATCACGCGCCACGTGGACGGAGCTTTTTATCCCGGCACCCTTGAGCGCGTTCTGGAGGAAGAAAACGTCGTTTTCATCGTCCTCCACGACGAGGATTTTGTTTTTTGGCATTATGCGTTCGCTTCATTTAATTCGAGCCAGAACCGGCTTCCTTTTCCGAACTGCGAATCGAGGCCGACTCGCCCACCCATTCGTTCCATCGCTTTGCGCACAATAGTTAGGCCGATTCCAGTGCCGCTGTATTCGTTCGTCGTATAAATGCGCTCGAACATGCGAAAGACTCGAGCGTGATTCTCCGAGGCAATTCCGACGCCGTTATCCTCAATCCAAATGCGGACGTGATCCGGTACGTGCTCGGCCCAAACTCGCACTCGCGGAAGCGTGCCCGGCGTCACAAACTTAACCGCATTTCCGAGCAAATTGGACAAACATTGGCCCAACAACGCTTCATTCCCAAGCACATCGGGCAATGTTCCATCGATCTGAATCTTGGCCCTCGGCGGCTGCCAATCCTCGAAGGTATCGATCAGGTCACGCAACAAAGCGTCCAGAGCGATTGCGCCCATCGGGACTTCGCGCAAGATTTTTGTATAGCTCAGAACGTCCTGAATCAGTTTGTCCATCCGTATGGCGGCCCGCTCCATGCGTTGGAGGTAGCTGCATCCGGTTTCATCCAGTCGATCCGCGTATTCATTCAAGAGCGCCGTGGAATAGCCTTGCACAGCGCGCAAAGGCGCGCGCAGGTCATGCGCCACGCTGTAAGAGAAGGCTTCCAATTCACCGACCATTTCGCGCAATTTTTCCGTGCGTTCGGTTACAAGCCGCTCTAACTCTCCGGCGCGGTCGGCCAGGCGATCCCTGGCTTGGAGCAATGAAGCTTCCGCCGCTTTGCGAACCGCAATTTCTTTTTCCAATTGCGCGTTCAGGTGTTCAGCCCTTTCGGTAAGTTCATGCTGGCGCAAGCCAGAAATGAGCAATGCCTCGTTAATCGCGGCGGCGTTCAGCCGAAAGTGGGCGGCTTTGGTCACTTGAACGATCACTCCCACGGGCGGTCCACTCGGGTCGTGCGCAGGCCATAATATGTAATGCCAGAGGGCTGGATCCGATTCGGAACCTTCCGGCACCTGAGTGAAAGCTTCACCGGGTTCGCCGATCGCCTCCAGAATCGAGGGTGCGTGGCCCGCGGGGATTAGTTCGCAGAGAAGTTTGCCGATCAATTGATCACTGCTTTTTCTCAGCAGCTTGCAGAAGACCGCATTGACAAATGAAACGATTTGCGTGCTTCCCTGGATTTCGACAATCGGCAGCAACACCCGACCGTTGATCGAGGGACGTGAAGGCGAGGCGCGGTAATCGCTTATCGTTTGATCAAAATGTTTCTCCGCTATCATGAATCCTTTCAGCGCCGGCCTACTCTCTCTGTTTCGGCTCCGGCGCAAGGTCTTCTCGGTGGCCAATCAGTTCCGGAAGTCCGCTGGTCAGTTGCGCATAATCTGAGTGCCTGGGACTAATGACAACCACGCCTTCATTGGTAATCACATATTCGCGAATGTCCTTACTGTGGTTTCCTCCGCGCATTTTGACGACGACCATAACTTTGCGGAGTTGGCCATCGATCTCCACATAACGGAGCCTGATAATATCGTCCGTGAGGAACGAGATGGTGTAATGGCTGAACTCGAACGACCTGAAGGTATCCTCGATCTCGACCGTGGTCACGATCGTTACTCCGGCCCCGGTGAGTGCCGCGATCATGCGGTACAGCGATTCGCGGAAGTCCTCGCGAAAACCGGGGGCCAGGGCCATTTCAAAACCGACGAGCGAGTCGATCACGAGCCGCTTCGCATTGATCTTTTTCACCACGTCCAGGATCTCCTGCATCGTTTCATCCACGGAGAGATCCAGAGGCCGAAGATAAAGCATTTCGAGTTTGCCGGTCTTTTGGGGAGTAGCGAGATCCAGCCCGAAAGCCTTGGCCCGGGCGGTGTAACCCTCCGGACGTTCCTCGAAAATCGCCGCAATCACATTTTCGCCTGCTCTTACACCCTCGGCGAGGAACTGAGTGGCCAACGCCGATTTGCCAGTTCCGGAGGGCCCCGAAACCAATACGCTATCCCCTTCGAGAATCCCGCCGCCCAGCATCTTATCCAGCTCGGGAATGCCGATGGAAAGCCGGCGGCGTTTCAGTGGTTTTTCCTTTTTGCCTATTAGCCCGGTGGTGCGCGAGAAAGCTTGCAGCCCATCACTGGTGATGCGGATCGTGTGCAAGCCGGGCACCGACTCCTGACCGCGCAGTTTTAAGATCTGCAACTTTCGGACGACAGAATTTCTTTCCACATTCTGGCTGAGACAGATCAGTCCATCCGCGACGGTGAAAACAGGATTGTTGCGCATCTCCTCTGAAGAGTATTCGCCAATCAAAAAGGTTGTGGCCTCCCAACTGGCCAGAAGCAACGCCAACTTCTGGACGAATAGTTGCACCTCGATCTCTCCCTTCGCCGCGCCCGCCTTGCTCACGACCGTGCGAAACGAATCCACCACCACGATGCTCGGACTGCACGCCTGAACTTCCCGGGATATTTCTTCCAGAACACCGGTTAGGTCCTTCTCGCCGACCACGTCGCTCAGATTGATAAAACGGACCGCGCTCTGCACTTTGGAGAGATCGAAAAAGGAATATTGTTGCTGGTAGCGCAACATTTTCAGGGCGGGTTCGCCAAGAACAGTGAAATAAAGGGCGGGTTTTTTCGGCGTCGCGTTCGCGAAGACGATTTGATGCGCCATGGTGGTCTTCCCGCAGCCGGGCGCTCCCGTTATGATATTAAAGGAGAATTCCGGCAGACCGCCGCCCAGAATCTCGTCTAATCCGCGCACTCCGGTTTGGATTTGGTGGATTTTCACTTTGGCCGCTGGATCTCTTCCGGCTGGCGGCTTGTGCGCGGTGACTTTACTTTTCTTCATATCTAGAGGGTGAGTTCTTCCATTTTTGGCCAAATATCCTGCAGCAGTTGCAGGGTTAAGGTTGGGCCGATGAATATCACGAGCAATCCGATAAATCGAACTGCGAGGGCAATTTCACCAAGAGCGATCTCCTCCGCGCTCAGTTTGCATTCAAGTTCCTTCATACCTTCCAGCGAGCCGTCGGCCCGAATGTGCAAAGCGCGAAGCCAGGGAACGTCAGCGCTCGCCAGTGCTAAAGAGCGCGACAGAAGCGAGCGAAACCCGCCTACCCCCGAAAGCTGAGCCAGCGGTGCGCGCAGCTTGGCAAAAAGCTGAAAGGTTTCGCTCCCAGGTAACGCGCGCGGGCCAAGGCCGCCATCGTGAGCGAGCAGGCGACGTGCAAATTCCTTCAGCTTTGGGGGCGTGCCGTCCATCTGTAATAATCTTCGACCGCATTTGGTTTTGAACGCCGACCCTCTTTTAAAGAGGAAGGTTGCCTCAGCCTTGCGGACCAACGTCGCTTCGACTGTGGACGCTTAAACCGACCGTAAAATCAACAATCAATCTCTCCTATGGGTTGTGTACCCCATTCACCTCCTGATGCGCCGCACGACGACGCCACGCGGGCTGAACTGCGGCTCTAAGCGGGCGCTCGGTTCGGAATGCCGGGTTTAATCAAGCTGCGCCATTTCAAAAGAATATCTTGAGAGAGGAGGAGACACCTGCGCACGGATTTGTTGTTCCGCGAGCAGCCAGTGTTCTACATCGTGTCCGTGGATTGCGGCCGACTCCAGGTAGAGAAGATACGCTCTCTGCGCGACTTTCTCTCTGAAAGTGTGCGGCGCAGCGTTGGGGTCGCCGTCGGGAACAAACCGGCCGGATAAATCGACGCCATTGACCAGGGAAGGTGAACGTGCGGGTGTTTCTTTCATGCTCAAACCTGCTCTCGAATTATCGAAAACAAATGGGGTAAGTACTCCGGATTTGTGCGAAATCAGTAAAAGTAGGTGAGATGATTCTGAACCGACGCGTGACAGCAAAGGTGGGGCGAGGCTCCCGCCGAGCCTATTAAACCGAGGACTTGCGTTTTCCTGCGTCGGCTCTCGCTTCACAAGAAGGTGAAATCCCTGGTCAGAAAAGCTCGGCAGGAGCCTCGCTCCACCAAAATCAGCTCACCCACTTTTAATCACACCTCAGGGATTACGGGTTTTACCCTATGGACATTCCCCCCGTTTAAGACGAGCGTCATACGGCGGGATGTTTCGCTGTTGATCAGCAGCCACGTGAGATTCTTCTGTGCTCGCCTCTCATTGTGAATGCCATGAATTATTTATGATACTTCCCAAGACGGTGCAAGGCCTGAATAGACGGTTAGTCAGAACCACTGAACTGTTGGGGAACGAACGCCTGCTCCGAAAGAAAGTCACCGCGGCGTTGAATATTGCGGAAAGCAATCACAAGGTTCTACAGAACGAATCTCGATTGATGCAGGCTCAATTGCGTAATCTCACGCGCCAGTTGTTAATCGCACAAGAGGAAGAGCGGAAGAAGATCAGTCGCGAATTGCATGACAGCATCGCCCAAATTCTGGCGGGAATTAATGTGCATCTGGCGACGCTCAACCGCGAAGCTTCGCTCAGTAACAGCGGGCTGAAAACGCGGATCGCGAGCACGCAGCGCTTGGTCGAGCAATCCTTGGAAGCGGTCCATCGCTTCGCCCGTGAACTCCGGCCGAAACTGCTGGATGACCTTGGCCTGGTTCCGGCGTTAAAATCGTTTCTCAAAGGTTTCCTGCAAAGGACCGGTATTCATACGGAAATCTCGTTTTTCGCGCGTGTGAACCAGCTTGATATTGTAAGCCGCACCGTTCTCTATCGGGTCGCACAGGAAGCCCTTACGAATGTGAGCAAACACGCGAAAGCAGCGGCGGTGAAGATCGTTCTGGAAGAACTGCCCGACGGCATTCGGATGAGCGTGCACGATGACGGACAATCATTCGATTGTGAAAATGTCTGGCGTAATGGGAAGAAACGTCTCGGCCTCCTCAGTATGCGCGAGCGGGCAGAGATGATGGGCGGCCATTTCCAGATTGAGTCGGCGCAGGGCCGCGGAACAACTGTAACCGTGGAAATTCCAACACCCAAGCCTTCGCGCAAAGGTGGAGCGACCTCTCACCGAAGATGACCCATACTATGAATCCTATTACCGTGTTGCTCGCCGATGATCATATGATCTTCCGCGAAGGCTTGCGCAGCCTGCTCGCGCTCGAGTCTGGGATCACCGTCGTGGGTGAAGCCGAAAACGGCCGGCAAGCAGTGCTGCTCGCCCAAAAGCTTCGTCCTGCGGTGGTCGTTATGGATATCGCGATGCCCCTGCTGAATGGCCTCGAGGCCTGTCAACAAATCTCGGCCGCCCTGCCGGAAACGAAAGTAATCATTCTTTCCGCTCATGGTGATGACGAATATATCGAACGCAGGACTGAGGTGGGCGCGAGTGGCTATTTAATCAAGCAAACTTCCGCGCATCTTCTGGCCAGGGGCATTCACGCTCTGCACAATGGAGGAACCTTTTATAGTCCAGGTGTCGCCAAATATTTGCGGGCGCGCTCTGGCGGACCAAACGGCAAACTTCGGAAAAAGGATATCCATCGCCTCACTCCACGGGAACGCGAGGTTCTTCAACTCGTAGCGTAGGGTAACGCAAACAAACAGATTGCCGGTGAACTAAGGATCAGTATCAAGACCGTCGAAAAGCATCGCCAGGCCCTTATGGACAAGTTAGCCATTCACGAAACTGCTGGATTAACGCGCTACGCCATCGCTGCGGGAATGGTTGAAAGCCGCGTGCAGACTACCATTGTCTGAAGTGCAAACTGCCTTTAGGAAAAGTCACCGTCTCCTCAAATCTGTAAGTTAGATGCTCCATCTGCTTCTCAGTTTCGCACGACCTGAAGCGGACCCGGCAGGCGCACGACGTGCTCCCTGCCGTCGTTTTCCCTACAACCCGGCGGCATCCACATAATTATGCCATAGAATCCGCGCTCTCCATTATCGTTCCGATCACTAAATGTCAGAGAAACTCCGGTGGTTCCTTGTTGGGGATCGCCGAGGTTCGTGAATGACACGGGCGCAAGCGTTGAGGACATCTGGAGGCGATACGTGTATCCGCTGTAAGAATCGGAAAGCTTCGGATTCAAAGGAGACAATTGCAGGCTGGGCCGGGTTCGGTGCAGCTTGAGCTGGTTTACCACTCGGTTCGATCAGATCGTTGCACTTTCAGGGTCACCGCGTGACCTTTCCCGTACGGTCAAGCGAACCATTTCTTCCCGGCGAGGCAACGGTGATCGAAAGGGTTAGCGGAACAACCCTCACGTCATTGCTGCCAGCAGTTCGTCCAGTGATACGGTCGCGAAGCTCGTGGCCGAATCACTCATGGCATACGGAATAACGAGTTCACGTCCATGGAGCAAAGAGCCACAGGTGTAAACGACATTGGGTACGTAACCTTCGCGTTCGGCTTCATTTGGAGCGAGCAGTGGTTCGCGCAAACGGCCAATGACGCGGGAAGGATCGTCCAGGTCAAGCAGGAATGCCCCAATGCAGTATTTCCGCATAGCGCCCACACCGTGGCTCAGCACCACCCAACCCGCTTCTGTTTCAATGGGTGAACCGCAGTTTCCCATTTTGATGAATTCCCATGGCTGTGCTGGAGAAAGCAGGAGCTTCGGCCCGTGCCAGAAGTGGATATTGTCAGAAAACATCAGAAGAATGTTTTCGTCATCCTGCCTTGAGAGCATCGCATAGCGCCCATTGATTTTGCGGGGGAACAAGGCCATGCCTTTGTTCTGCACAGCAGGTCCATTCAGCGTGATGAACTTAAAGTGGAGGAAGTCCGGCGTTTCCAGGAGTTGCGGCAGGATAATTTTGCCATCGTACGCGGTGTAGGTCGCGTAATAAGTAAAAGTGCCGTCGTCATTCTGGAAGCGAACGAAGCGTGCGTCTTCTATGCCGTTGCTCTGGCTGGGCGTCGAAGGAAAAAGGACGCGCTGCGAAACAGGCTGTCCCGCCGCAAAGCTAACTTCGTAGTTCGATTCTGCCAGGAGGAGCATGCCACGTGCCCCACGATCTGCCGTCGCATCGTCCAGACCAGACCGCTTCCGCTCCGCGGTTAAAAGCCGACGGAGCCGAGCCATGGTGAATTGTTGTTCGAGCTGATCGAGGACTTTCCGGCAAAAGCTGGTCTGGACACCCAATTCCTGGAGCTTGCGAGCGAAGAGCGCTTTATCGTAAGTCGTGTTCGGGACATGCTGCGGTTCGGTCGCGAAGGCCACCGGCGGAGTAAGAGTAATGCGATGCTGGGCACTTACGACACCGACACGGAAGGTGATGGAGGAGATGTGTCCTTCGCCCGTCGCGCGCAAGCTCAGGACAAATCGGAGCGCATCCTTCGGCAGTCCGCTCTGGTCGGGATGCGGCACGATCGACGGATTAAACAAGGCTGCGGACTCTGGCGAGTATTCGTGAGTGAAATGAGCGCCAATCAGCGCCTCGCGATTTTTTGACACCTTTTGATCCCCAAGGTAATGGCGGATCTGGGCAAACCGATTTCGAAAAAGTTTATCCACTTGTTCGTGGCGGTTCTCGAATTCGCCAAGGATAACGCTGAGGAGTCGGTCAATTTCTGACTCCGGGAGAGCCATCACGCGATCAACAATTCTTGCGGCGATTGCTTCGGTGGTCGGACGAAAAGGACGCAGCAATACACGCGAACGGTCTGGAGTCAAGGTCGGCCCAATCCTTTTGGCATGAACCTGGGAGGGTTTTCTTCCGTCCGGTTGCGAAACAGGCGGTTGAGTTCGGACGGCGGCTTTTGGCATCAGCCAGCACTCTCGTCGGTGCCAGCAGGAAAGCGAGCGTTGATTGCGTATTCTTTACGCGCTACTCCGCAGCGGGTCCCTTGAAGCTGGTGAGGGTATTTTGCAACGTCTGCATTTCCGCCAGTGAAATAAGAAATGCGAGCGTGGATTCGGCGCCCTGATTCTGGCTGAGGCGGTCCATGTGCAGTCCGTCGCGACAACCTCCTGTGCTGGAATCGTAAAGCGGAAGGCCCAAATCATTTCGGCCCAGGAACCATTCGAAAGCCCGGTGCGCCTCCGCGACCCAGGACATGTCACCCGTAGCGTTAAACGCCTCGATGCACGCGGAGACTGTCACCTGCGCTTCAATCGGTTGCTGGTCGAACAAAGCACGCTCCTTTCCCCGTGCATAGAATCCGTTCGATCCGATCGGCCGGAAAGCACCCGTGTCCGAAGTCTGGATTTTTACGAGCCAGCGCAATGTCTTCAGGCCAAGTTGCAACATCGAGTCGTTATTGAGGCAGCGGCTGCTCAAAATCAAGGCGTGCGGAAGGCGGGCATTCGCATACGAGACCACTTCCTCAAACCAGTGCCATTCCTCTGTGGCGGCATCTTCATACCGTTGCGTCATTTTCGCCACGAGCGATTCGCGAATTTGATTCGCTCGTCGGTCTCCGCTCAATCGCCGCAGGTACTCATCGATGCCGATCAGAGTGAACGCCCACGCGCGTGGGGATGTGAACTCAGCGGCCACCGGGAGTGCTTGTTCGAACAATTTCGCCGCCAGCATTTGAAACGCCCCGTGCCCTGCCTGCCGCACACATAATCCCAGTGCCCAGAGAGCATGGCCCTGACAATCTTCGGAGCCGACCTCATCGAGCCAGCGCCGATCAAAGCTCATGAAGTTGTGAAACCGCCCAGTTGCGCGGTCAAATGCGTGGTTTAAAAATGCTGCATAGGTCGTGGCCTGTGCCTGAATTCGTGGCGTGCCATGCCCCAACTGCTGCAACATCAGCGCCAGCACGAGCGCCCGGGCGTTGTCATCCGTGCAATAACCTTCCCCGAAATTCGGCACGGTGAAGCTGGCGTGTTGAAAAATACCCGTGCCATCGCTCATCCGGAACAAATGGTCCAGCTTCAATTCCGGCAACTGTTCGGGCTGCTCGTCGAGCGTTTTGATTGGGGATTGCTTTCGTCCTACAAAACTGTGGTCATGCCGCGCCTGGTCAAATGCTTGCAGGTAAAGCTTCGCCACGTGACTCCAGATCATCTCGCGCCCAAGACGAAAAGCATTTTTTCTCATCGAGTGGCGTAAAGACTCGTCCCGGAGCAGTTCGCACACCGCCGTGGAAATCGCGCCGGCGTCGCGGAACGGTACCAGCTTGCCCCGTTCTGCATTCAGTAATTCCGCCGCGTGCCAGTACGGAGTCGAGATCACCGCATTCCCGGCCCCGAACGCGTACGCCAAAGTTCCCGATGTGATTTGAGTCTCTGTCAGGTATGGCGTGAGATAAATGTCGGCCGCGCCAATGAAGCGCATCAACTCATCCAGTTCCACGAAACGATTAAAGAAAACAACGTGCTTCTGCACACCCAGATCCTTGGCGAGCCGTTCCAGGCTCAAACGATACGCCTCGCCTTCATTACGCAACAGGTTCGGATGGGTTTGCCCGAGCACGATGTAAACAATGTTCGGAAACTCCTTGATGATGGCGGGCAGCCCACGCAGAGCATACTCGATCCCTTTATTTGGCGAGAGCAGACCAAAAGTCAGTAACACCTGTTTGCCGGCGACCTCGAATTCATCCTTAAAATAATTCGGGTCCGCAAATGGCATGTCCGGGATCCCGTGCGCGATAAGGTTAATCTTTGGTGCCGGCGTCTGGTACACCTCCAGGAGCAACTCCCGTCCTCTTTCTGTCATGACCACCAGCCGCGTCGAGAGTCGGATCAGTTCGCGCATCACTCTTCTCTGTTCCGTGTTCGGCTCGCGGAGAATCGTATGCAGCGTCGTCACGATCGGCATCCGCACCTCCCGCAACAGCGCCAACAAATGACTCCCGGCCGGGCCGCCGAAAATCCCGAACTCGTGTTGGACGCAAACCACGTCGACATCGGTAATGTTTAGAAAATCGGCCGCACGCAGATAAGATGGCAAATCCTGCTCCGCAATTTCGAATCGGACTTCCGCTGGATAATCATATCCACCGGCAAGATCATTTATGGGCACCACCGGACATTGGATCGCTGGCGCTTGCGTTGCGATCGCGCACCGCAAGTCCGTCGTGAACGTGGCGATGCCGCACTTCCTCGGCAGGTAATCCCCAAGAAAGGCGATTTTTCGAGTGTCAGACTGTTTCGCCATTTACCGGATTTGGAAATCGTCCAGGTTCCTGTGAGACGGTGCGCCAGAACTGATCATTCGCCAAGAACCATTAACGGCTATAGGGGGTCTTCTTCGCTACAGCGGTTGTCGGTGCGAGTTGACAGCCTAAGCTCTGGTGCGATGGGATGAAACCGTTGATCTCCTAAACTACCGAAGGAAGCAAGTAGGGTGAGCACCCCATTTTTGCGGAGCACTACCTGGATAAACTGGATATATCGTTTCGAGAAAGCCGTGGAACATTTATGACGAAAAGTTTGTTTTCTCCAATCCTGTGGCTGGCGCTCGCGGGGCCAACGCTTCATCCGAGTACGCTGCCGCTTCAGGAAGAAACCGACCGTCTTTGCCGAAACGAGAGGACGGACTTCCATGCCACGAAACCCTTAACCGAAGGCGGAATCATCAGGTTTGAAAGGCAAAACTCATTCCGGCTCTAAATCGATTTATCGAAGCTGTATTGAAGCGTCTGCGAACCAGGCCACGAAGAAAGGGTTTGGCGCCGACGAATCTGCGTAGCGGGGAGACTGAACGCTTGGACCGTCTCCGAAACCCTCAGAACTACGGTCCAGGTAAAGAGAAGGATCTCTAAAAGAGTTGATCACTCTCTCAGATGAATCTTCGGCTCAACGGCTCATAAAGGAGCAAACAAAGCCGCTCTGCCCCGCCCGTTAAGCGGCCTGCAGAGCGGCCACCGCATGAGCGCAAGGCAGCCGAATCTGTAGCGTTCAGAATCATGGGATCTAACTGGCCCTGCGCGCCCGACCTCACCGTTTCATTAAGGACAGATATCAGCAATGGGGTGTTTTACTTACGTCGGGTACGTCCATCGCGGCACCCGTTCCTCGCCCTGAATCCATAGCGAGACGCTGGAGAATGAAGACAATTTAAATGACCGTGATTTGGATCGCGTTCTCGATCACACCAGCCGCAATAGCGTAGCGTGTCAATCCAGCAGTTTCGTGAATCGCCAACTTATCCATCAGGGCCTGCCGATGTTTCTCGACTGTCTTTATGCTGATCTTCAATTCAGAAGCAATTTGTTTGTTTGCTTTACCCTCGGCAACAAGTTGTAGAACTTCGCGTTCGCGAGCCGTCAATCGGCTGATATCCTTTTTTCTAAGCTTTCCATTGGCGGGACCGTAGTTGGCGCGTAAGTGTTTAGCGATACCAGGACTGTAGAAAGTTCCACCGGCATGCAAAGTGCGAATCCCCACGGCCAAAAGGTGAGCCGAAGTTTGTTTGATCAAATATCCCCGGGCGCCTACCTGGGTCATGCGCTCGATATATTCGTCGTCTCCATGAGCAGAAAGGATCAGCACCTTCGTGCGGGGCAAACTTACCGAAATTTTTTGACAGGCTTCGAGCCCATTGAGCAAGGGCATTGCAATGTCCATGACCACGATCTCTGGACGAAGCTTGTGCGCCAGACGAATTGTCTCACGGCCATCTTCCGCTTCGCCGACGACGGTAATGCCAGCCTCAAGCGCAAGCAGACTGCGGACGCCCTCGCGAAAAATCATATGGTCATCCGCAAGCAGGACTGTAATAGGATCCATATCAAGTTAGCTCCGAGCCATTCCGGGCGTCCTTGAAATTTTCGACCTGGGAACCTGAACGGTAATAGTAGTGCCGCGGCCCGATACTGAATCGATCAGGAAACTGCCGCCGAGCATCGCGGCCCGTTCCCGCATACTAAGAAGGCCCAGGCGCTTTCCGTTTCTGAGCCACACCTGTTTGGCATCGAATGATCTTCCGTCGTCCCGGACACTCATAAAAATAGCTTCCGGCAACTCTTTCAGAACGATCTTTACCGTAGTTGCTTGCGCGTGTCTTGCGACGTTCGTCAGCGCCTCCTGCGCGACCCGATACAGAACTGTCCGGGTGACAATGTCGAGCTGATTCACCCGGGAGAAAAATGAGATCTCCGTATGGATGCCGGTTCGCTGAAGAAATCCTTTGAGAAACGATTTTAATACCGGAACCAACCCGAGATCATCGAGCAATTTCGGGCGAAGCTCACGGGCAAAACGATGGACAACTTCGAGCGATTCCTGAACGAGGAGTTGCGTACTGGTAATCCGTTTCTTTAAACTGCTGTTGCTCAAAGAGGCTTCGCGATTGAGTGTGACCAAATGAACGTTAATCCCGGCCAGAATTTGGGCGATGCTGTCATGCAATTCGCGGCTGATTCTCTTTCGCTCCTCTTCCTGTGCGACCAGGAGTTGGCGCGTGAGATTCCGCAATTGTGTGTGCATCCGACGTGAATCAATCTTGAGTGCTTTGTGCTCGCGTTCCGACATCTTCAAAGCCGACATAACTTCCATCCGGTGCGCGCGCTCTTTGCCGAGCTGTTCTCTGGTGCGGTGCAGCCGGTTCTGGAGGCTCCGAACGTTAATCGAAGATTTCATAGTCAGGCAGTCAAGGCTCCAGTCGATTGTTGATGAGCGGCAACGAACTTCTTCCGACCGCTACATTCCTCGCATTCACGTCGAATGTCTACGACGTAAAACCTCAACGGCTCCGACGTCCGTTTTTGGAGTCCAGCTGGCCGCGTAATGGCGGGTCGCTCCGGTAAAAAGGACGTTTAAGCATGAGGAACAAAATAAGAAGTTGGATCGTTTAAGCTCCGACAACCTGGACACCGAAATAGGACCGAGGCGTGTTTGAGCGGATCGATTCTTTCCGCCAAAACTCCGGCGCATCTTCCGCAGAGTAAGGTTGTGGCCCCGCCACCGTGGAAATAGGGACCGGATTCCATCTTTTCAAGTATTTGCCGGCTGATGGAGTCCGAGGGTGAGACAAGCTTCAAAATGCGCCTTTGATCGCGCGTACGTTTGTCGATTGGCTCCTTCAGGGTATTACTCATGTTCACGCCTGAAGGAACGTATTGCTAAAAACCCCAGGAGAGTGCCAATTCCTGCGGCGATCGCTATAGACTCGTATGGATATTTTCGAAGCGTACCCTCAGCATTCTTAAGGGGATCTTTTATCACCGCTCGCACGTCGGTAGTAAGCCCCTCCCCTCGGGCTATCGCACTTTTCAATCGAGCGCGGGCGGCGCTCATTGTTTGGTTCGCCAGATCGGCCGCGGTGGCCATCATATCGGGCTTACCGACATCGAGCCCTCCGGTTCCGTGGATGTCTGAGGTTTCCTTCATAATGATCGGCCCATTTATCGCCCGTTACAAAAGTTAGGGCTCTTCCTTGACGCAAAAACGAACTATCGAAAGGTCTTCATTTTTTCGGGTGTAACCGAGCATGCAGATTAGGCTGCGAGGCGGGAATAACACTGGGGTGAACACCTACCTGAGCCTCTTTTGGATGAGCAACGCAGTTTTTGGCAGTAATAAGCCTGCAAAGTGCGACGTCCCTTCTTAAACCAGGTTTTTATCCCAGTCTCCAGATTATAATTCGCGCTTTACCCAAGTCGTAAGGGGACATCTCCATCTTCACCCGATCACCTGCAGTGATGCGAACCCAGCGTTAGCGCATCTTCCCGGAAATCGTGGCGAGGACGAGGTGTTTGTTCGGCAATTCGACGCGAAACATCGTGCCAGCAAGCACTGTTTGCACCCGCCCTTCTACTTCAATGTGTTCTTCACTTTCAGACTTCATAAGGATTCGGTGAACCAGCGGCAAAAAAGTCTCTGGAGCCGCCGTTGCCGGAGAAGCGGCGGATCCGATGCACAAACTGCAGGAAATTGTACCGCTGGAAGAGAGCGGTTCAATAGCGGTTTCGCCGCCCGCCACCACCGCCCTTGTAACCGCCTCCGCCGCCGCCACCACTGCGTTCCTCGCGCGGACGCGCTTCATTAACCGTCAGATTTCGTCCGTCCAGGACTTTGCCGTCCATCGCGCCTATCGCGGTTTGTGCTTCCTGGGGTGAAGCCATAGTGACGAAGGCAAACCCTTTTGACTTGCCGGTCGCCCGGTCCATAATAACGTTCACTTCACTCACGCTTCCATGCTCGGCAAAGGCGGACTGGAGGTCATTTTCCGTGGTATTGAAGGAGAGTCCTCCAACGAACAATTTAGTACTCATTAATAATCTGAAGAGATGAGAAGAACCCCGGACTTTGTTCCCGTGAATCGGGTTTCGAATCACTCACTGAAGTCAACCTTCACCTGGTGATCCACCGAGCCTGAACTCTAATTATCTGCTTAAGGCCCTCACTTTCGATCGAATCGCGACAAAAGCAAGAACCATTCATCTCAAAGTGCAACAGAGTGAACCCGCCCGATAGAGACCGAAATGCCTGAAATGGCCGCTTTCGTTCGAGCAGTCATCGGACGCCGAGTTCGCATCAAAGAATTTCCATAATTAAATTAGAACGACCATCTTTGATCGCGCCGCACACAAGTGGATGCAAAGGCAAGAATCGGAACAGCGGGAGAACCGGTCAACGCGCGGCAGTTTTGCCTGGCTTTACGGTTTTACCTGTAACTCTGCGGCTAATGTTTATGCGTGATTAGATAGTGGCTCGCTAAAATCTCCTGTTGGACGGCAGAAAACGATGGGAGTGCTTCTTTGAGTTGTGTTGCAACCTGTTCTGCCATCGCCTCGGAATACTCCGCGCTTTCGTTCGGATCGAGTCGTTCCCGGTCTTGTTGTTCGCGGGCAATAAGAAAAAAACGGCGGACGATCAGCAGGTCCGTCTTGCTCTTTTCCGGGAGAGTTGGGAAAAGAAATGAGATCCTGAACCACTCCTCCGCATCGTGGGAACCAATCAGGATGCCCGGCCGTAAAAGGCTGGGATTCAGGTGTTGACTGGCAGTTCCAATATATTCTTCTGATTCTTCCCAGAGCAACGCTGCAATGCTGTCCATGCAAGAATAGTGGTCAGCGGGTCATCCAATTATCACGACATCCATCGCTTCATTCAGCACTCCGCCGAAAGTGAGCTGAACGACATTCGCATCAACGATGGAAACTCCACCCTCGCGGATTCGTCCTGCGATACGCATTTGAACGATTACATCTTCGCTTTGAAGGTTGTGGGCAATTCTGTAGGTGCTCCGGCCCGGTTGGGCGGCAGCCACAAACTTCCGCAAGGCCCGAGTTTGCGGAATTGCATCGCGGGCTGGGTGGTGTGAGAGTACCTGTGATTCTGGTGGGGGTTCGGGTATGATCATCTTTCGAAAGCATGCCAGCCTCTCACGTGCAGCGCCATCAGGCGTTTTACCCATCCACATTCGGTTGCTTCCAATAACGCCGCCCAAACGATCGTTTGGGCTGATTCCAAACCGGCCTTTGAACTCACGACTGAAATGAGAAGCTTGCTTGTAATTCAGACCTATCGCAACTCGCTTTACGCTTTCCGCGGTCTCAAGGCGCTCCCAGGCCAGTTTCATTCTCAGTTCGTTCATCCAGCAACGGACCGTTTGGTTTCGGTGCTGCAGGAAATATCGATCCAGAGTTCTGATAGAAACATTGCAGAGCCGCGCAAGAGTCGAACGGCGGAACTCTGCTGATTCCGCCAAATCGTTCCACGCCCTGCGGGTCGCGAGTCCGCCTAAAGTCGTTTGCGTTGGAATTCCAGATTGGCGAAGGTTCATAACCCTCATTTTTTTCCAACACGGCCAAACCTCCGCAGGATGAGTGGGAAGAGAGCAGCCACTGCTTCAGGAACCTGCAGGAACAGGCACAAAACTCGGCCGCTTAATGATAGAAACGACCCTTTCATAAAAAATTTTCACCTCCGCCGCGTCCTTCAAAAATATCAAGCGCTTTAAAAACAGCGATTTGTTCAGAGCGGTCTCTCCAGCAGAGAGTTATTTGAGTTCCGTTTCGGAATGTTAGAATGACATTCGGGCTATTAATTCGGGTTGAGGCAAGCTCTTCGAGGTCGAATGTGTTACCCTGTAGTGTCATAACTTTCATAATTAAACTTTCCGCTCCTGCGGAGCGCATGTGGTGACCCGCCATGAACAGGAATCTTTTCCAGCTCAGTGCCCGCTTTCAGCGGTTCGAAGCGATCCAAAAGCGGCCCGCGAAGACCGTGAGCTGGATCGGTTACTGACGTAACAAGACGACGCGATGGGTTCCGAATCCATTCCACCCTGGACTCGTTCCATCCAATAGCAACCGATTTCTTCGTTTATTTTTCCGGACCCTCTGCAACGGCCCTGTGCCTTGGTAGGATTGCGGTCATTCGCAAGGCTGCAACTTATCAGGGATTTAATCGTGATTTCCTTATTAAAACAGGTGAGCTGAAACAGATCCAAAAGAGTACGGCGGGTCAATAAAATCTGATGCGATGCCTGCCAACCCTCACCTTTTTTAGTACGAAGGGCTTTCCGGCGGAAGCATTGCGGCGATTGCTTTGTTCAGTTGCGCGGCTTCCAGGGTGAGGCGTGCGACCAGACGAAAATCACCGCGTTCCGTTGCTTTCATCGATTCACGCCGGTTGCTGGCCAGTTCCTCAGCGAGATCCTTTTGAGTTCGTGAGGCACGATTCGGCGTCATCATATCCTCACCTTCGCAAAATCAGCGGGAATGTAAACCGGAAGGTACCTTTGTTGGAGTTCCACCAAAAAACCTCTCACTGCCGTTTCCGTTGTTCTTTCTGAAGAAGTTTCTGATCCGGATGCCTGGTCGCTTTTCGAACGGCATGCCAAATAACACGATCGCCACAAGCAACGGGAGCCCGATATAAATCGCCAGCAGTTGCCCCCAGGAAAGTCCAAGTTGATCCCTCATTTAATCATCGTGCCCGCAACATATCTTTCCCGTATAGACAATTCGCAATAAATGTTTTCGCATCTTGCTCGATTGGATCTGCGAAAGTGCGCCTGTCACAATCCTCTGTGCGGCACGGTCAGGCCCGCTGTGTGAACGTCACTGTCGTCTGCGTGATTTTCTGCTGAAGATCGAAACGGACGCTAAAATCTTTCACGAACGTCCAATGCTCCGCCGTGGTGACATCCCGCAGTTCGAAGCATCTGCCGGTACGGCGATAATTCTCGCAATCGGTCTGCCAGAGCGGCACTTGCGTAGTGGTCCAATTCATTGGTGCTCTCATTCGAGTAACTTAAGCCTCTACCTTTCCCCGAACTTTACCAGTCCGGATTTTCCTGAGACAGAAGCGAGGCCAAAGCCTGCTTTTCAAAAGCTTCCTGAGCCCTGATTCCGCGACTCTCTCCTGCAAAATAAAAGCCTCCCATTACCGAAAGGTAATCCAACCCAGGACGAAAAGAACGATCACCAGCAGCCACCATCTCACTTTGGAGACGGGCTGCCGTGCGCGGCAATTGGGACACGCCCTCCATGTAACGCGGCATTGTGCGTTGGCAGTTTGGGCAGGCTTTTTGTGTGTGGCTCATTTTTCTTCCTGCGCCCGCAACTGCTCGCATTTCTTCCTATCTCCGTTTGCTGAGGCTGGAGAGCAATAACAATATCAGCGTCCAAATCGACTTGGGTACCTCCCAAACCAGAGGCAGCAGCCGCCCAAAAATTCGCAGATATCGTCTCACGTTTAATAGAGCTGCCGGCGGAAGCGCCGCGGCGCCGATCGTCTCACCGGTAACCCCTGGCGATCTGCCCCGGCGCAATCAACTGACAACAGGTTGCCGTTTAATAGAACGCCAGCCCAACCAGCAATTCCCCTCGTTGGTGCAATGTTAATCCACACAGACGCCCGCCGGCGGGAGCGGCCGCTCGCGCGTTTCGAAATCAATACCTTCTGGACCTCGCCGAACGCAGCAAAAAGCCTTTTGATCTCCAACTCGTCAGTGTTGAACGGAAGGTTGCTGACCAGCAGCTCGACCGGTCCATGATCCACTCGTGTAGTATTCATAGCCCTCCTCGAACGTAGCAGGGGAAGCCGGCGTCCGAGAACTCTCGGAGCGTCCGATTAGCTCGGCCAAATTGGAAGCAAGAATACAACTCTCGGTTACCTGTTCCTGCCGCGCAAGTTCAATCAAATAAAAAAGGTAACGCCTCAGTCTCGGGCGCATTTTTTTGTTGCGAGGTATGTATGATTGTAGTTATACACGCACATGCCAGCCAATTCTCCCCTCGATTCGCAAGTGCGCAAGCACTTCCAGGACCAGCTCCTTGCCCTTTGGCCCGCCCTCAAAGGCTGTCTTTCGGAAGTGCGCAAGCCCTGCATCCGTCCGAACTGCCCGGCTTGCGCTCGCGGGGATAAGCATCCGGCCTTTATCTTTTCCTTCACCGAAAAGGGGCGTCGCCGCTGTATGTACGTTCCCGCCGAATTGGTACCGCTGCTCCAGGAAGGATTGGACAACGGGCGCAAGCTCGAAGCGTTGCTGTCTGAAATCGGACCGACGCTCCTGCGCCAGTATCGCCAGGAGCGCGCCAGGAAACCAAAAACTTAAACTACGAGTCTCCACGAACTGAGTTATTGCCCGGAGTGCTTGAAAAAGCAGCAGGCGATTGATCGCCTTCAGGAAGAAAACGCTCGGCTCAAAGCTCGCTTGCGTTATCAGGAACGCACCGCCAGGGAAGGCTTCTTCGGCTCTTCGACTCCTTCCGCCAAACTGCCTGTCAAAGCCAATACCACCCTCGGTGAAACTCCCGGCGCACGGGGCGGAGCATGGCCGGGACATCGGGGCCATGGACGGCGGAGCCTCCCGGCTGAAGAAGCCGACGAGGTCATCGTGGTCACGCCCGCTGAGACTCGCCCGAATTGCGGCGGCACGCTCCAGGAGCAGGGCTGTCGGGAACGCACCGTCCTTGAAGTCGAACCCCTCCGCCGCAAAACCATCCACTATCAGTTAGAGCAAAAATACTGTCCGCGCTGCCGTCGAAAGGTCCGCCCGCGAGCACCGGGCGTTTTTAAAAAGAGCTTGTTCGGCAACCATTTGCTCGCGCATGTGGCGGTGCAGCACTACGTATTCGGCGTCACGCTTGGGCAATTGGAGATTCAGCTCGGAGTCCGCAACGGTTCCTTGCATGGCCCGATGCATCAACTGGCGGCACGGCTGGCCCCAGCGTGCGACCGATTGATCGAGGAGTACTGTCAAGAGCCGGTCAAACACGCGGACGAAACCAGCTGGCGAACCGATGGATGTAATGGCTATGCGTGGCTTTTCTGCAGCCAGAAGATCAGCCTGTTCCGCTTCCGGCAGACTCGCTCCGGCCAGGTCGTCGAGGAAATATTCGGACAAGAACGCTTGAGCGGAGTTTTAGTGGTCGATCGTTACGCAGCTTACAATGCCGCGCCTTGCCCGCTCCAATACTGCTATTCACACCTGTTGCGCGAAGTTCAGGATTTGGAGAAGGAGTTCCCCGGGGAAATCGAGGTGCAGATCTTCGCCTCAGTATTGGCGCCGCTGCTCGCGGCGGCGATGCAGCATCGCACTCAGGGCTTGGAGTCAGTGACGTTTCGTGCGCAGGCTCGCCAGTTGAAGGAGCGGATCGTCGACTGGACTGAGATCGTCGCCAACCATCCCGGCGTGCAAAGAATCCAGAACATCTTCCGCGAAAACCCGACCCGGCTTTACCATTGGGCAGAGGACCCGCAAGTCCCGGCCGAGAATAATTTTGCCGAACGCATGCTGCGGCCGCTGGTCATTGCCCGCAAAATCAGCTTCGGTTCTCAATCCCAAAAAGGAGCGCGCACACGCGAGGTCCTCATGAGCATCCTGCACACCTTGCGCAAACGCGGTGGAGACACTACCGGACTGTTTGCGGAAGCCCTCGACGAGCTCGCCGCACACGACGCGCTCCGTCCCTACGAAGCCGTCTTCACGAATGATTCATCGTGATCAGCTCCTCTGGCCAATAACTGAGCGGTTACTAAAAAAGTTAAAAAGGGTCCTTCGCCTTCCTGCGGCGCATTTCAAAAAAGCCGGCGCTTCAGCCCGCCATAGACCATGGCGTGGGTAAAAAATGCCTCGCAATCTGCGATTTTTTCCGCCCGTCCCGGCAGGAGAAAAAACATGGAATTGCACTTCGGAATCGGTGCTTCGCACCTTCCTGCGACTGTGCTCCCGACGTTGCGGGGAAAAGCAAAGGAATGCCAACCGTCGGGCGCCCCGGCATCCGCGATGACGCTTGCGTCTGCGAAAACATGTTACGGTTTCGTCCTGGCACAGCGTTTCGTGCTGTATTTTTTCCATTTCTGCCGGCTTGCGTCGTGAGCTTCACGATTAGCGCCGTGTGTTGCGCGCGCTTTCTTTTTCGTTGAACGCGAAGGCTTGGCGAGGAGCCCACCGGTAACTCTCGTAAATTCAAGGATTGCCAAAAGTCGAAGATCACGAGCGCGGAAAAACGGGTGGACTACGTACGTAAACATACATATAATCGTCGATTGAATCTCGCATGCGAACGGGCGCCAAACTGATTTCGGCAACGAAGCTTTATGCCAGGGATTCGGCGGGCAGAAGTTGGTGGTATCTGGTCTCCACGGCATTCCTTCTTGGCGTGAGTTGCGCGGGAACCCTTTGGAACTTTCACGGGATGGGGAAGGTGCTGTGCAGCATTCTTGCGGGTTTGCTAATCCTGCGGCTCTTCGTGATTTATCATGATCAGCAGCATCATGCGATCCTGCCCCGGTCTCGCATCGCGGAGTTTTTGATGCGGCTGTTTGGGATTTATGCACTGAGTCCAAGCAGCATCTGGCGTAGTTCGCATAATCACCATCACAACCACAATTCGAAGCTGAGAGGCTCAAATATCGGATCGTTTCCGATTATGACCACGGCGCAATTTCTAAAGTCTTCGAGAGGAACGCGGTTCAAATACCTTTTCAGCCGGCACCCGCTGACCATTTTTTTCGGGTATGCGTTCGTTTTTGTGTATGGGATGTGCATCAATCCATTTGTGAGCAAGCCGAAGCCGCATTCCGACTGTCTTGCGGCACTGCTGGTTCATATCGCGATCGCGTTTGTGATCACGTCGTTTTTTGGCTGGAAGGCGCTGCTGCTTTTCCAAACGATTCCGCACTTTATCGCCTATGCTATCGGCAGTTACCTGTTTTACGCGCAGCACAATTTCCCGGGCGTCGTTTTCAAGGACAAAGCCGGGTGGACTTATGAAAAAGCGGCGCTTGAGTCATCCAGCTTTTTGAAAACGAACCCGCTGATGGCCTGGTTCACGGCGAATATCGGTTACCACCACATTCATCATCTGAACTCGCGCATTCCCTTTTACCGTTTGCCCGAAGCGCTCAGGGACATTCTCGAACTTCAGCGGCCGAAAACGACTTCGCTCAGTCCGGTCGATATCTTTCGGTGCCTTCGGCTTAAGGTCTGGGATGTTGATGCCCAGCGGATGATTTCTCTCCGAGAGCTGCGGAATCAGGGCGGGCCCGTTAATCACCCCAAAGCAAAAAGAGCATCGCTATGATTTTGACCGTTGCCAAAATTGCCGAAGAACTTAACGCGGAAGTGAGCGGCGACAGTTCGATCGCGATCACCGGCCTTTCCACCGCCGACGCGGCCAAATCGGGCGACATTGTTTTCGCGGAAACGGACGCCTATTTAAGCGCTGCTGAAGAAAGTCTGGCTTCGGCTATTCTCGTCCCGAGCGAATTCACTTCGACGAAAAAGACACTTGTTCGTGTCCCGAACGCGCGGATCGCGGTGGCGCGCTTGCTGCCGCTCTTTTTTCCACCCGAGGAATATCCTCCCGGCATTCATCCGGGCGCGGTCATTGCAGACTCCGCTCAAATCGATTCGACGGCGCATATTGGACCAAATGTTGTTGTGGGCGCCCGCTCGACAATCGGCGCGAACTCCGCTTTGCTGGGCGGCAATCACATCGGTCGAGATTGCCAGATTGGAGAGAAGGTCTGCCTTTATCCGAATGTTACCATTTATGGGCGCACTCGAATCGGTCATAACGTCACGATTCATGCTGGAACGGTGATTGGTTCTGATGGATACGGCTACGTATTCGATGCCGGAAAGCACCGCAAGGTTTTGCAGGTTGGCAATGTAATTATCGAGGATGACGTGGAGATCGGCGCGAACGCCGCGATCGATCGGGCCGCGATCGGTACCACGGTGATCGGGCGCGGCACAAAGATCGATAATCTGGTGCATGTCGCGCACAACGTAGTTATCGGTGCGCACTGCCTGGTGATGGGGCAGGTCGGTTTTGCGGGGAGCACGCGGCTGGGAGATTACGCGGTGATTGCCTCTCAATCCGGCATTTCCGGCCATTTGACGCTCGGGCGGCAGGCGATGGTTGGCGCCAAATCCGGTGTGATGCGCGATGTTCCGGATGGCGGGAAAGTTCTTGGGATTCCGGCGATGCCGGACAAGCAAACCAAAAGGCAATGGATCGCCCTGCAGCAGCTTCCTGAAGTGCTTAAACGGATGCGCGGGCTTGAAGCCGAACTCGAGCAACTCAAAGCAAAACTCTAGATCGTCTCCGCGGCTAAAGGCCCTTTTATTCGATCGGCATCCGCTGAAAAGACTCATCGCGATTAGCCATTGCTATTGGCGCAGAAGCTGCGATAGTGATTCCGTTCGTGAGATAACTTTTCAGTTTTCAAGTTCTGGGAAATCTTCAGGTGAACTCGGTTCGGTGATGATTCTAAACCCGATGGTCGGGCACAGTATTGAGGAAGAGGGTTGATCGATAGAACATCACAGATATGAGTAATAAATTGTACGTGGGAAACCTTTCCTACAACACCACAGAAAACGAGCTTCAAGACACGTTTTCGACACACGGCACGGTTCTGGAAGCCAATTTGATGACCGACCGTCTCACTGGCCGCGCTCGCGGTTTCGGATTCGTCACCATGAGCACACCGGAGGAAGCACAGAACGCCGTGGCCGCGTTGAACGGCTTCTCCCTGGATGGTCGCTCGCTGACCGTCAATGTCGCCCGGCCGCGCGAAGAGCGCTCCGGCGATGGTGGTTCATCCTTCGGCGGTAATCGCGGACGCCGTCGCGAGTTTAGCGGCAGCCGATACTAATAAAGCTTCTCGTGACGCTGCGGAAAACTTCGGATCAGCGCGGTAGTAATTTTTTGAATGCAAACATCTCCAGAGAAGATTGATATCAGCCGCTGGAAACCAATCATCGAAAAATTTCAACGGCCGTCAGCCCTCCGCGCAACTTGGCAACTCGTGAATACTCTGGGAGCGTACGCGCTCACCTGGTTTTTCATCTATTTGAGCCTCGCGGTCTCCTGGTGGCTGGTCCTCCCGTTGACTCTGCTCGCGGCTGGTTTGCTTGTCCGCATTTTTATTATTTTCCACGATTGCGGCCATGGCTCTTACCTGAAATCCCGCCGTGCCAATGAGATTATTGGGTTCATTACAGGAATGCTGACTCTCACGCCCGCTCAGCATTGGCGCTGGGAACACAACATTCACCATGCCAGTTCCGGGCACCTCGACAAGCGCGGAGTTGGGGACATCATGACCATGACCGTTCAGGAGTATCTCGAAGCCTCACGCTGGAGCCGCTGTGCGTATCGCCTCGCGCGAAACCCATTCGTTTTGTTTGTCATCGCGCCCCTTTATTTATTTCTCATCCGGCACCGTTTCCCTTCTGCCAAAGCGAACAAAGCGGAGCGTCACTCGGTCTATTGGATGAACCTGGCTATTCTCGGCATGGGCGCTGTCATGGGGCTTGTCTTTGGGCTTAAGACTTATCTCCTCCTGCAGCTCATCATTACCGGCATTGCCAGTGCGGCCGGTGTATGGCTATTCTATGTGCAACACCAGTTTGATGGCGTCTACTCGGAACGGGGCGATAATTGGGATTACACCAAAGCAGCGCTTGAAGGAAGCTCCTTTTACAAGCTTCCGAAAATTCTTCAATGGTTTTCGGGGAGTATCGGCTTTCATCACGTTCATCATCTCAGCGCGCGTATCCCGAATTACAATCTGGAGCGATGCCACAACGCGGATCCGCTCTTCCAACAAATCAAGCCTGTCACTTTCTTTCAAAGCTTTAAATCTTTAACCTTCCGTCTTTGGGATGAACAGCGCCGTCAACTCGTGGGGTTCGGCCATCTCCGAAACCTCGCTCGCCGGCAACCGATGGTCCAAATGGGGCAATTTGACACATGACTATGCCTGAATCTGGCGGCTCTATAAATATGCCCTCCTCTGCTAACGGCTCGACACCCGCTGCCTCCAGGGAAATGCCGTTGCGCCGTTTCGCGGTTACTCTCCAGCCTGGCCAAACTGAGTATTCCATTGCTCATGGTCTGGGAACCAGTAGCGTGATCGTCCAAACCCGAATTGCCGGTCACGTGCGCGAAGGAGGCATTTCTGTTCCGGATGCCGGCACGGTCAAAGTTATTTTCGGAGGCGTCCTCAATGAGCCCATGGACGTCGTCATTATTGGTTAAGTTCGTATGAACGCTGCCTCTTCAATTAAGGAATATTCACTTCATGACGGATTGCAGGCGGCCAAAGGTCTCGTCCAGATACTCGAAGCCATGAGCAAGGACGGCAAGGTCGTGCTCGGAAATATGACGCTCCGCCAGGGCCGCAAGCTCGTTAAACTGGAAGCGACCAGTTACTTTCGCCTCGCGCGCACCGCCCTTGACGAATGCCTTCATTTGCACCGGCCCGATGCCGCTCCAGCTGTTCGGGAGCGATATTAAATCGTTGATACAGTCCCCAAGACACTTGCGACAATCCGTCTTTGTGCGACAGTTAAGCCCTATCTTACAGTTCTCCATTTTATTTACCGGGACCTTACAGCGATCTAAAAACTCAACGACGAGGTCTCGATGACCCGCTTCTCTTCCCGGTCCTGGGCTCCCCGTGAACCACCCCACAAACGCAACGGCAAAATCCGGGCCAGAGAAGTAAGATTACTCGATGAAGAAAAGAAGGCTCTTGGCGTGATGTCCCTGAGCGATGCGCTCAAATTGGCCCAACAGAAGGGCTTGGACCTCGTCGAAATCGCCGCGACCGCCGCTCCTCCCGTCTGCCGCATTGTCGATTATGGAAAATTCCGCTACGAGCAGGCCAAGAGCGAAAAACATTCGCAAAAAGCCGGCGATAAGCACAAAGAGATACAATTGTCCGCCGTGATCGATCCTCACGATTTTCAGACCAAAGTTTCGCACGCAATCGAGTTCCTTTCTTCTGACATCAAGGTTCGCGCAAAGCTCCGTTTTAAGGGACGCCAAAAGGCCCATAAAGAATTCGGGTTTGCCGTCGTGAATCGATTTGTAGAGGCTCTCGCCGCATACGGACAAGCCGATTCTCCGCCGAAAATGCTTGGCGACCGTGATTTGAACGTCTTTCTCACTCCACTCCCCCGAGAAAAACGAGCAAAGCTCGCGAGCGCTCCCTCCGGGTCAAAGGTCTCGTCGCCTGAAAAGCCGGAGGCCGGAGCCGTGAATTCAGCGACGTAAAACGGAAGCGCCGCGTGGTCCTCGATCGCTGGCCCCTGGAATCATGGCCGCAACTGAATCGCTCTTTGCGCGAGTTGTGTCGCCATCTCGAGGTGAAGTTTGTCCTTAATATGGGCTTTGTGTGTTTCGATTGTCTTGACACTCAAGTGCAATCGATCTGCCATTTGCCTTGTAGTCAGTCCATCGCCGACCATCTGAAACACATCTAATTCCCGGTCGCTCAAATTTTCCAATGGGGAAAGGGCTTCCTCCTTTTTTCGGCCCGCCAGTCTGAACATCGTCTGTTTCGCGATCGTTTCGCTCAAATAGATCTCACCGGCCAGAATCTGCCGAATCGCCGTTACTACCTGGTCCGCGGCAGACACCTTCATGATATATCCCTGGGCCCCCGCTCGGATGGACCGCATCGCATAGAGGTTCTCGTCATGCATTGAAAGCATCAGAACCCGCAGCCTCGGGTAATAAGCCAGCAAATTCTTCAGCACTTCCACGCCATTGTCACGCGCCAGGTTAATATCCAGAATAAACGAGACCAGGCATCAACTCGGGGATTTTCTTCAGTGCAACCGTCCATTCTCCGCTGGATCCGATCACTTTCAGATGGGGCTCCGCATCAATCAATTGCGAGATTCCCTCCACAAGCAGCGGATGATCATCGATCAGGTAAATTCGGCTTTTCTTATCTTCAACAGGAGGCTTACTTTGAAGCTTCTTCATCTTCCCGATCGTCCGCGGAGATATGTCCGCGCACAATCGGAACTCATCTGATCGCGTCGGCTGTCACGTCCATGTTCCGGGCTCATGCGGGATGATGATCCATCGGGACCGGCCTGACCTGGCTCTGTGCTTCAAACTGCGGGTTCGGCCGGAAGCGTCACGCTTACAGCCGTGCCCTTTCCAGGCTTCGATTTAATTTCGAAACTGCCGTTCAGGACCATGACCCGTTCGCGCATTCCTGTAATCCCGAGCGATGGTTGGCCGCGTCCCCCCTCGACGAACCCTTTTCCTCCGTCCCGAATTTCCAGTTTCAAGTTCTGGCCTTCTTCCCAAAAATGCACCTCGGCGCTTTTCGTTTCCGCGTGACGTGCCACGTTTGTTAATGACTCCTGAACGATCCGAAAGATGGTGATTTCGATATTCGGCGATAACCGGCGCACAGGAACGGTTAAAGAGTTGAACTTGACCGCAATGCCGGAGCGTTGTTCAAATGCCTTAATATGCCATTCCAAAGCTGCCTTTAGCCCCAGATCATCGAGTACATGAGGGTGAAGCTCCAGCGAAAGCTGCCGAACGTGGCTTGTCAATTCGGCGACGGTCGCCTCGACTCTCATCCGTTCTTCGGGAAGCATAGAACTTACCACTGCATTAAGCTGGAGCTTTAAACCCACAACGAGCGAGCCGATCCCATCATGCAGTTCGCGACCGATTCTTTGGCGTTCGTCTTCCTGAGCTTTAATAAGCCGGCCGGAAAGCTCTTTCAACTGATGGTTTAATGCTTCCAGAGAGGCGGTGCGCTCCGCGACACGGCTTTCCAGGGTTCGATTGGCTGTTTCCAGGGCCTCTTTTGCCGCGAGAATCGCTTGTTCGTGCGTCCGGCGTTCGGTCACGTCGCGCAAATTGCACTGAATGACGTGCTGGCCATTTTCCGGATACAGAATAGCGATCACTTCCAGAACCCGGATTCCACCCTCTCCTTTCTGGAGCGCGACATACGCCGGAGCGGTCGCTCCCCGCTCCTGCAGGTCCTTGAAAAAGAGATCGGGTGTGTAATCTCCGCGGAACAGACCCAGTTGCCCAGGATCCTTGCCAATTAGCAGAACCGCCCTCAGTCCAAGCAGACTGCAGGCAGACGGATTTGCATCACAAACCTTGCGCGTTTCGGGATCCACCAGGAGAATGCCATCACGAGTGGCTTCGAATAACCGGCGGAATCGGATTTCCGAAGCACGAACTTCCTGCTGCGCCTGCAGGCGCGAGGTGTAGTCATCCAGCGAGATGAGGATTCTGTGATCTTCGGCCTTTTCCGCCACGAGCCGTCGTGCGTTCAGGAATAGAGTTTTACGGCCAGCCAGCGGAAAGTCATGGGTTACCTCAAAGTCCTGAATAAAGCTGTTTCCTGGAATGATATCCTCTAAAAGGCTCCGCAACCGGGGAACATTCCATTGTCCACTGCCCAGCCGAAAAATAGCTTTTCCTTCGGTCTCCGCGGCGGTTGTCTTAAATGTTTTGTAGAACGCATCATTGGCCAGAGTCACTTGCAGATCTCCATTTAGCACCAGCAGAGGAATGGGCGCTCCGTGCAATATAGCTTCCGCGCGGTCACGTTGCGTTTTGGCGTGTTGCTCACTTTTCTTGAGTTGATCCACATCGATCGCCATCAGGACGGCTCCATCCACTTTGCGATCCTGGGTTAAGTAGGGACGAGCCCGCAGCACATACCACTCTCCCTGTTTCGATCGGACCTCTCGTTCCCGAAGACTCACCGATTCAATTACCTCGAGAAGGAGCGACTCCAGGTCGTGAAAATCGAGATTCGGCTTTATCGAATTGATCGAGCGCCCAATATCCGAACCCAGGAGATTGAAAACTTTTTCGGCCGGTTTGGTAAAACGGCGAATCGTGAGATCCCTGGCCAGCAGCACAATGGCCATGTTGACGTTGACATACAAATTGTTCAAATCGCTGTTGGCAACGGTAAGTTCCTCATTCCGGCTCGCCACTTCTTCATTAACGGTGTGAAGCTCCTCGTTGGTTGATTCAAGTTCCTCCTTCGATGTTTCCAACTCCTCGTTCGTGCTCTGCAATTCTTCGTTGGACGAGGTAGCTTCTTCATTGGAAGCCTGAAGCTCTTCCAGCACCGCCTCATATTGTTCCTGGACCGATTGCAGATAATCGCGGTTCTCTGCCATGGATCTTTCCAATTGAGCGATCCGGGTTCGAGATTCGCTTCCGGAAAGTTGAGAGCTGTCCTGCGAATCTCCAGCTTCATCCCTGCGCGGCTGGCATCCACCTCCCTCCTCCTCAAAAAATATCAGGTAGCAGCGTTCTTTGACATTCGTCAGAGGCAGCACATTGATGGTCGTTTCCCGGGATTTTCCCTTCTCGCTCCAGCTTACCGTCTCTTTTCGGAAGGGGTGCTTTTGTTTCGAAATGTTATTCAGCAACGACCGGAGCGGTGACACCAAACCGTCCCTGGCAATATGCAGGAGGTTGAAGCTCGGTTTACCCGACGGGGGCCTTAAATAGGCGCTCGTGTCGCCGCGGAAGTGAAGGACCTGCAAGCTTTCATTCACCAGAACACTTGGGGGCACATAATGATTCAAAGCCACCCGGTCTGCTTCGCGCTGGATATTCATCTGCGGCTGCAACGGAGCGCTCGATGGAACGGGTCTCGGCGCGTCCGCCTTCTTTTCGCTCCAGGCTTTGGCGAACGAGGCTATATCTAAATGCGGAGATGGGGCGGGCGCGGGCTTTTTCACGAAAACCTTGTGCCGCTTGTCCAGCAACTCGAAGAGGTCGGTGAATTGCCCGACTGATTCGGACGAGCCCAGAATGAGAATACCCGCTGGTTTTAAGGCGTAATGGAAGGTGGGAATGATCCGCCGGTGAACGCTATGGTCAAGATAGATTAAAACGTTTCGGCAGCTAATCAGGTCCATGCGCGAGAACGGCGGATCATGGAGCATGTTCTGGCGTGCGAAAACCACCATCTCGCGCAGCGACTTGCAGACGCGATACCCGCCATCTTCCTCCGTGAAAAACCGGCGCAAGCGGTCTGGAGAGATGTCCTGGACGAGCGTCTTTGTATAGACCCCGGTGCGCGCCCTGGCCAGAAGCGATTCGTTCAGATCCGAGGCGAAGATTTGCAACTCTGGTTTCGGGGAATGGTGATCAAAGTACTCCTCGAAAATCATGGCCAGCGAGTATGCTTCCTGGCCGGTGGAACAGCCAAGCACCCACGCGCGGACCGAATCCTGCCGGCGTTGCGCGAAAAGTTTCGGAAAAGCCTTCCGTTTCAGAAATTCAAACATTTCAGGATTTCGGAAAAAGCTGGTGACACTAATCAGTACATCGGCGTAGAGAGCGTCCAGTTCCCTGCTGCTCCGTTTTAGCAGGCTGCAATACTCGGTCAGCGAGGGACATTTACTCAAAATCATTCGTCTGGAAATGCGGCGCTGAATTGTATTCGGTTTATAGAGGCTGAACTCGACTCCAGTGTGGTTGCGCAGGAGGGTTAACACGGGTTTGAAAGGTTCCTCCGGACCGGGCTCTTCGACGCCGTGCCTGGTTTCAACGCGCCGCTGTTTGCCCTTGCTTCGCGACATTCCAGCGATGCCGAAAGCGGAACCTTTGCGTTCGGAACCCCGCGGCGCGAGGGAAGTCCGCTCCTTTTCGACCGGAGACAAAGCCTCCGTGTGAAATAGAGGGTGTTCGCAAATGCGAACCAACTCGCGCGCGATTGCCTCGGGTGACAGAACAAGATCGACACAACCGGAAGCTATGGCGTTGCGCGGCATCGAATCGTAAGCCGCCGAAGAGTCCTGGGCAAAAGTGAAGCCGCCTTCGCCCTTGATCGCTTCCAAGCCCAAAGTGCCATCGGCGGCGGTGCCGGAAAGAATCACTCCGATCGCGCGCTGGCCGTGCTCGCGAGCCAGGGAATCCAGAAAGATGTCTATGGCGCGTGGAGTCCCACCTTTTTTCTCAGTTGCCGAAAGCTGCAACCTCCCGCCTTCAAAAACCATTTGTTTCCCCGGAGGAATGACGTAGGCGTGATCCGGTTCCACCCTTTGCCGGTGTTTCGCCTCGGTAATTGGAATCTTGCTGTTTCGCGAAAGTACATGCGCCAGTTCGCTCTTATGCGTCGGCGCCAGATGCGGAATGAGGACGAAGGCCATCCCGGAATTAGCCGGCAGGTTCTCGATCAGCCGGGTAAATGCCTCCACCCCGCCGGCGGAAGCTCCGATGCCCACGATCGGAAAGGGTTTTGGAGGAGAACCGGTTTTCCTCGCGTTCCCACCCGATACCGAGTGATGTGCTTTTGGCGATTTGCGCTTCATAAAAATGTTTATTTAGGCGGGCCGGGCGATCACGACGGAACAGGGAGTAAACCGGCAAAGACATTCCTCTCGACTGGCAACCTTGAACTTTGCCGGGATTGCTCGTGATCCTGGTTGTGATTTCGTGCCCCGAAAATAAGCCCGTTATTTCTTTCGGGAAAGCCGAATGTCCCCAATCGGCCCGCCTCGGTCCAGTGCGCAGACCTGGTTCGGCCGCCGCGAGACCTGGCGGACGCGGATTTTGCTTTTGCGCTTCAAGCTCTTTTCGTCAGGACGATCCTTCGCAGCTCTTCACACCGCTCTTCGAGCTTCGCTGCCTCCTCAAGGTAGCCCCTGCAGGCATTCATGTTTTTAGACTGAACCTCGCCGGCAACTTTTCTAAAAAGCATGATTCTTTCCTCGATCGCCCGGATGGCATTCCAGATCGCATCTTCGGTGGCAGTGCCCAGCCCTTCGAGCAACGATTGAGCGGAATAAGCATGCCCTGTGTGACAGCGAAAACGGCTGCGATCGCCCTCCTTTATTTCAGAAAGAACGCCATGGCACTCCGGACAGGCAAAAGGAGAGGGCGTTCCCAACCCGGTCGTCTCAGCCGGCCCGACCGCCTCTCCCAGGGCGATTTTGATTTCTTTTTGGAGTTTATCTGAACTGGGCGAAGCTTCATTCTCTTTCACGGTTTCCTCCGTCAGTCGCGATAGCAATGCCCCGATTTCCGAGAGAGGCACACAGTAATCAACCCCGGATTCGGAAAGACGTTCCAGCGCGTTTAAGGGCATGGACGGAGCAATGGCGTCGCCTGGATCTTGGACCACCGCTGTTCCGCCCATGCTTTTGATAGCCCAAAGACCCGCCGACCCGTCATCGAGACCTCCTGTCAGGATGACGCCGACGACCCGGTTGCCAAATGCGCAGGCGGCGGAGCGAAACAAAGGATCCACCGCCGGCCGCCACAGATTCTCCTTGGGGCCATGCGCGACGCGCACAAATCCGTGCGGGTCCAACAACATGTGCCGATCGGGCGGGGCCACGAAAATGTGTCCCAGCCTGATCGGCTCTCCATCGACCGCATTGGAAGCCGGAAGAGGGCCGGCACGCGTCAGAATCAAAGGCAAAACACCAGGACTGGACGCTGCCGAATGCAGCACCACAAACAGAGCCGCTCGCAATTCCCTGGCTAAATCCGCTGTCAGTCTTTTTAGCGCTTCGATACCTCCCAGCGACGCCCCGATCACCACTATGTCCCTTTTTGGCATTCGTCCTCAACTGCCAGCCGGCAGCACGGCGATTTAAGATCGATGCTCATTCATTCTTTGGACCCATTCAATTCGTACTGATACCTGATAAATTACAGGTGATTCGTCGGGTGCCGGTCATATTCAGTTTAGATGCGCCTGTCTTCAGGAGAATGGAGAAAACCGATCCATAATGAACAACCTCGGCTGTTCTGGACCGGAAACGCCGCAAGATTGATCCCCCCGGTCGTAACCCGCAATGCCAGGCCCATCGCGACGTAATTCTGCGGCCGCGGGATGAGCGCACAAGGGGGACGAGCGATCCGATTAACTATTAACTATTAACTATTACCTTTTTGGGCTTTGTTTTGCCGCCATCGCTTGCTGCTTTTTCTGGTTCGCAGCGTTATTCTTGTCCTGCTTTTGTTTGTTTTGTTTCTGGACTGATTTCGGTGATCGATCTCCCATAATATTGATATTCCTTGAATCCCGGATCTTCCGGGGAAGACACCACCCTGTCAGCAGCGGCAAAGGTGTAAATAATATTTCGGCAAATTTTCTCCTAAGGTCGCCGATCGCTCCATTCACGAGCCGCCTCGTCTGAATTCTGGTCTCCGACTTGAAGTTCCCCGACCTTACCGGTTTCCGTAAGACGAGGGCTACTCCGAGTTTTTTCGTGGTTTGGATTTCTCCCGGTCGTAGCAGCCCCGGTCAAAACGATCACGGGTACCATCCCGGCGATGACCCGTGCTCAACTACGAGCATGAGCACCACCGCGCCTCTGAAACCGGGGAACCACCTCTGGGGTATTTATTACACCGGCCGGGAGTATGCCCGTGAATTCGGTGATCCGCTGCGCGCGGTGATTGAAGCGCCATCGAAAATTGCCGCCGAGGAAGCCGGCTGCCCGACTCGGCTTCGGCGAGCCCTGGGCGCATCCTGCCTCCCCCGAACAAGCTCGAAATGCGCAGTGACTTCCACCACGAAAACGACGCCATCAGCAACTGCCAGCACGGAAGCATTCACGCGGCGTCTGTGTTTGATTATGCGAACACCAACACAGCCCAGGTGCGCACCTCGATTGAAGTGCTGAAGAAGCTCGAAGGACGCATAGACAATCACGCGACCTTCAACACGATGCAGTCGCCAGAATCGCGAGGAGGCGACGACACAGCAGCGCGCATTGAAGCGCAAACCATCGAGCAAATTGCTCGGTCAAAACCGTCATGGCGCAACTGGAAAGCTGGCGCGACGAGTTACGAGAGGACAGGAGGCACTGTGTTGCACAGCATGTTGAAGACAGGGCACGCGTTACCCCTTCGTGCCGAAGGATTCTGCGTCCGCGAATCGGTCGCGGTGAATCCGCAAATCGTCCGCGCGATATGGATCAATCACGACCACAAACGCGCCACATCCGCCAACACAAGCAGGCACAGGACAGGTCTCAGTCGCGACTTATTCGTGTCCGCAAACAGTCCGCATCCACATCCAGTCCACGCCAACAGACGGGCATCAATCAGTCCGCAGTCGCGATCAGAACACGATTTCGACTGGCCTCAATGCAGCAGTGGCAAAGGACTCGATTGGTCCGCAGTCAGACCACAAACCAGAATTTTCCAAGTCCGAGGTGCCAACACAGACAGGCAATAGCCGCGAATTGAACCGACCACCGAGTCGTCTGGGCCGCCGTATCGTCGTGGCCATTGCTCCGCCCACAATCTTTTCCCTTTCACGTCCGTAGGATTCCGTCCAATGTCCTCCTTTGATCCAGCCACAGTCCGCTAGGCAGGAAGAATTCACGTCACGACGTCCGCAGAAATTCCAAGATTGGCGTCAACAGCCGGGTTTGACTAAAGCGACAACAAGAGGTTTTTACGGCTGTTCCCGCAACCGAGCACGTTATGGTTCGCAACCAGCCTTGCGCTCCCAAAATGCGTATGTTTAGACGGCAGCCAGCCGGCCCTCGGCAATGACGAGCTCGGTTTTGGACATGATGGAGCACGACGTCTTGCAGGATTGGCTCGGAACAGTGGTCGCCCGGTACGACCGTAACGCGGCGAAAACCTGCCGAGTGCCGAACCTGCCAAGATCAAAGCAAATGAAGCGCTGCCCCCGGCGAACCGGCGATCGCCAAGCGCGTCTCCAAAGGTATTTGAATGTTAATCCGGAATCTCTCGAACAGTTGCCTGCCACGTATCCCGCCGAAAAATGGGACGTTGCTTTATTGCCGTTTCGCTGAAGGAGACAGCGCGCAGTCATTGAAGCGAATGGTCGCCGTGACCAACGCGCTTTCCGCTTCGCTTCACAGGCTTCCGGTCGCCCCGTCCCCGTCTCGACCCCGCCCCTTCCGCTACGCTCCAAGCGCGCTCTTCACGAGCGAATTAAGATTCACCGCAGTCGCGGCGGCTTCCGTCTCTCGCTCGTCGGCGGTCGTTGCGCTTCAGCTTCATTCCCCTATACGCTCCATTCCAGCGTTCCGCTCCACTTCCCGATCGCCGACCACAGACCGAAGCCGTCCAACAATGCACCACACCTGATTCCGCTGAAAAACCTCTGGCTACGTTTTCTTCCTTTTTTTGATGGCCGCTGGCGGAGCCAGGCGGACCAGGCGCAGGTCTGATCGGTCCAAGAGCTGCCAGCGGACTCTCTCGCCCGCCTGCATGTCCAAAGCCGCCGCCAGGGGCAGGGGGATGTTGACAAAAAGTCGCGTCGCCCGGCCTCGAGAGCGAATCACCTGCACTTTCATCTCATATTCTGCTTGCATAACTCCTTGGCTACCATATAGGCTAGCCTAACACTTTTACATGAGTTTGCCCGAGTTCACCACTCAATCCGAACTTTTTTCCACCGCCCGCCTGACCGCCTCCCTTTTTCCGGAGAACGACCGCTATCGGCTCTTCGCGCTTAAGGTTTACCCGACCTTAGCCAAGGCTCGCGGCCAGTTGGAAAAATGTTACTGCCCGGAAAACGGCCGCGTCGCCCTGGAGCCGGTCCTGTTGCTGGGAGTCAGTATTCTGCAATACCTGGAGGCGGTGCCGGACCGACGGGCCATCGAGTTTCTCCATTATCACGCCGGCTGGAACTTCGCGCTCAATCGCCATGTCGGCGATGCGGTCTTTCATCCCACCACGTTGGTGAACTTCCGCCAGCGCTTACTCGATCATGACCTTAGCGCGATTGGATTTGAAACCGTCCTTCAGGCCCTGACGGAGGCCGGTCTGGTCGCACGCAAAAATCGGCAGCGCCTGGATTCCACGCAGATGCTGGGCCGGGTCAGACGAATGAATCGGCTGGACTGTGCGCGTGAAACACTTCGACTGGCCCTGGAGGAACTCCATCCGCGCTTAGCCGAGCAGCCCGTCTGGTGGCCGCGTCTGTGGGAACGTTATGTCGAGACGCAAACCGATTACCGCGCCTCCCTGGAAACGTTTAACCGCAAACTGCTCGAAGCCGGGACGGATCTGCACCAGTTGATCAACTGGCTGGGCACCGACTGCGGCAAACCGCTGGCCCAGGGCAAACAAGCCAAACTGCTGAGCCGGGTTTTCGCCGAGCAATTTGAGCTCACCGATCAAGGAGAGGCGCTGCTCAAAGATAAACAGCAACTCAGCTCCGAGCGCGTCCAAAATCCGCACGATCCGGATGCAACCTATGCCGCCAAAGGCCAGGGCGAGCAAAAGAAAGAGCATGTCGGCTATAAGGTGCAAGTAGCCGAAACGGTGAAGGAAACTCCCCTGGCTCCCGGTGAACCGACCAACAATTTCATTGTCGGCATCGTGACGCATGCGGCGCGCGAGAGTGACGAAGAGGGCGCGCTCAAAATGGAAGCCGAGGAAAAAGCCATGGGCCTGGAGAAGCCGCCTGTCGAGTATGTCGATGCCGCTTATATCTCCACACAAAAGCTGGTGGAAGCGGCCGCCGAGGGACCGGTGAACTCATTGGCCCAGCTCCAACTTCCTCGCACAACAATGAGGGACGTTTCACGAGCGAAGATTTTCAAGTGACGGTGGAAACGCGCACCGCGATTTGTCCGGGCGGACATGAAAACTCCCAATGCAGCTCGCTGGAGGAGAAAGCCACCGGGCGTATCTCCTGCCGCTTCGAGTGGCCGACCGCCACGTGCAGCGCCTGCACCTTGCGCCCCCAATGTATCAAGGCCGGACATAAACACCGCACCCTCGTCGTGGGCGCCCATCACAACGTGCTGCAGCAGCGCCGACAGGAACAAAAGACTGAGCCGTTCAAACAACGTATGCGGCATCGCAACGCCATCGAGGGCACCCAAAGTGAGTTGGTCCGCGCCCACGGTTTGCGCCACGCACGCTATCGCGGGCTCAAGAAAGCCAGCTTCAAAACTATTTCATCGGCGCGGCCTGCAACATCAAACGGTGGTTGCGTCGGCTGGCCTGGGAATTGGAACAAAACGGCGCGGGCGCAACCCTGAACCAGCGGCGGGCAACGGCAACGGCCTGAGCGGGGCTCGGCCCGGGCGGCAAAAGCGCTCCAGAGCCCTTCTGGAACACGGATCGTCCTCTCACGACTGGTCCTTAGCTCTTGAGCTCAATATTCTCCTATTAAGTCCCATAGCGAATATAAGAATCTCAAAGCTTTGTAGCCTTCAAAACCCAAAACAATGCCGCTGAAAAACCCCCTGCATCTAACCGGAATCCACACCTATAGTTTCACCCAGGCGCTTGGGGCGCAAATGGCGGGAATGGAAGCCAGCCACATGTCTCGGCACCGCGCGCCGCGCACCTTCGCAAGTCGCTTGAACAGCGGTAGATTCAAGCGATGGATCTTCCGGTTGACATTCGATTGATTGAAGGCCGCCAGCGCGCTGAGGACATGCGTCGGCTCACGTCGGGCGAGGTCACACCTGAGGAACTCGACCGGGAGAATTCGTTCATCCGATCCGCAGCCGAAATCGTTCATACGGATTTTTCGCCCAAAGGAACACCAGAGGCATGGAAGCGGATCATTAAAGAAATCGAACGGAGTTAGACCATTTTCTGGCCGTCCTTACTCAAACGGATGACGATGGCCAGCCGTTCATCGTCGTGGGCGGTCGCGCCGCCAATTATTGGGCGAAGCTTTATTTCTCGCGCGAGCCGAGGCTCCACTCACATCTGCCATTCACCAGTAAAGACCTTGATCTTATCGGCACTGAGAGCACTGCGCGGCGCGTTGCCAGAACCTTGGGCTGGCAATACTCGCCGCCTGTCGTTGGCGGTGGACCAGTGCAAGGCATCATCAATTCTCCGGAGTCCGATCATCCTCTGACAGTAGAATTTCTTTGGGAGATCAAAGGGGTGCCGCACGAGACAATTCGTGAGTTTGTTCGAGAGAACGCTTTTCGGCCCGAAGGCAGCGACCAAGTAGTTCGCGTGCGTGTGCTCGATCCGGTATTGTTCTTGCACGGTAAGGTTCGCAACGCGGTAGACATTGAGCAGAATCAAGCGGAGAAACAGCGCCAGGACGTCAAGCATGTCGCAATGCTCGGTTTGTGTGTCCCGCATTTCCTGGAAGACGTACGCACTCAGATTTCCGAAGACCCGAAACGGAACGAGACTTTAAGCAACTACATCCGGGCGCTGGCCGCGCTGAAAAATAGCTATTCCGGGCGACAGTTTGAAGCGCACCATCCCGGCGTAATTCGCTGGTCGGATTTAATACCCGAAACCATTCGACGCATGACGTTCAACTGGCAGGTGCAGAATTCTCTGCGTCAACTGAGCGGCCAAAGCCAGTCGCGCGGCATCAGCATTTAATCCAAGCATGTGCTTTGAATATGCCCTATCGGCTTCGTGAATTGGCCGCGACGATTGTACCGCTCCGTTCCGCTTATCAAGATATTGCTCGAACGGCTGCGCCGCGCTAAACGCGCCCCTCGGGGTTCTGCGCTCCATCTTGACAATGCTCGCTTCGCAAAAGAAACGCGGCTTTCTAAGAATTCACGAAGCAAATCATTAAAGCCTTTCGGCGTTTTGTCCGCGTGCAGTCGCAGAACAAACACGAGATGAATAAACAAATTCTCAACAGAACTGGCGCGGAAGTTGCCCCGCCTTCTTACTCACGTCGCGCAGTACTGAATACGAATCCTCCAGTTCCATTGGGTTTCTCTGGCGGCGGGGAGTGTGCAGTAAACTGTGTAGTAAAAGTACTGCGCGAGTTAGTTCCGGTTGGTTTGGATTTTGGAGGAATAGCTTGATTTTATTAGGGAAAAAGAATATTTTACGACCAAAAGTTGCTTAGAAAATCTCCGAGTCCTACCTTTGGAGCCAATTTTCCACACCGACAGATTCGCACGGCAGGGCCGTCTAATCGCTTGATTGTACGCATTCCGGCGCGCAGGGCCAGACGGTCACGGTAATCTCGGCCGCTCTACCAGGGAGTAAAAGGCAGGCAGTGTTCCGAAATTGCGATTTGAGAATCACGGGATTCCAACAAGAAGTTGGTCGGGGCGGTGAGATTTGAATCCACTACCCGACATTCACGTCATTGCGCAAAAAGAGCATTTCCATGCGTAAATGCAAGCGTATTCTGCATATCTGGCGGAAGAGCGCGTGTGAAGATTTGTGCATCGAAATGAAAGAAAAGAGTTAGGAATTGTTAGGAATTTGCCTGTTAAATTTGCGCCCGAAAGCGGGTCGATGATCAAACCGCGCGGGTGCTGGACCCGTATGGTTTTTTTGGCGCCCAATGAAATATCCAACAGCGAAAGCGTCGCTGGCATCGGACTTTATGCGTTTTCCGCCTGAAACCGGATCTTTGGTTTCGTGGCGGCTGCAACGCATTTTCGGGTAATCATTTGTCAGGTGGCGCATTTCGGATCGAGTCCACAAGCGAACGAGAAGCAGTTGATTCTTTCTCGGCGCGAGGGACTCGCGCTTTCTCATCCGGGAATCACTACGCCGAGCAACCAGTCAAGAATTAAATTCCTCAATTGCAATTCACTCTATCGCTTTTGCCCGCAGAAACCTGCGATTTGAGGCACTTTTCAGAATTTCGATTGTGCTCGTCCCTTGTTCGAGATGATTGCTTTCCGAGGTTGACCAGATTCGCAAATCAGTGCTTTCTTCGATTGAATAACGGGCGTCGTATGGAAACCCGGTGACCTGAAGACGGGTGCGGTCGAGCATTTGCAGTTTGAGGCCCGGGACTACAGTCACAATCGAGAAAGCGTTATCCGCGAGAGCGCCTCCATTTTCACTGCTACTGCGAAGGAAGAAGTTATTCGTGTAGCTTCCGGGAGTCGAAGCCCGCACGCTAAATTGAAGCGCAAGGGTTGTGCCGGCTGCGAGTCGTCCAATGTTGAAATTCAAATCCCCGCGATTCGTTTGCCACAGACCTTTTTCAGTCACCGCATTAAGGAAAGTCAGACCCGGCGAAATCGAGGCGGATAAGGATACGCCAACAGCTTCGCATCGCCCATCATGTTCGATGGTGAGAGAATAAATCCATTCATCAGGTCCACCAGCATTTTGCTCGACTGCTGGCGAGAGGTTCAGGTTGCTGCATGGAACACAACGCATGAGCCACCAAACGGCATTCTTGAACAGAATTCGCCGTTGTTCGATTGATAAATCATCCGCGCCGGAAAAAGTTCGGAATGTTTGTGACAGCTTTCTTGCCGTGCCGCCTGCGGCGAGATCTTCCGATCCGACCAGCACGACAGAATCGCCGCCAGTTCCCAAAACAAATTCTCCATCGAGCAAAGGCGCTTTCCACACTCTGACGCCAAACGGATAATCAAAATCAGCGACGGTGCCGGATTTTCCTTCCTTGAGTATAAAATAAAGCGGATCGGAAAGAGCAAGATCAGCGAGCTGCATCCTTGAAGCTGGAGCTGAAGCATTTCCGGCTGCCAGCAAATGAATCAGACTGGTCCATTCATTTTGCTCCTCAATAGTCAAAGCCGCTACTTTAGACGGAAGATCATCGCCAATAAAGTAAATCGCACGATCAAGTCGCGCGGCGTCAGCGAGCGCGGTGATCTCGGCGGCTGAAACCGGCTGATTGGAGAAATCGTGCCATATAATCAGATCGTAGTCATTCAGTGCGGATGGTGCCATCTGCGTCCGGTCGATGAGGTCTGGCCGGATCCCGATTTCAAACAGGTAGTCGAGCAGAGTTGACATTTCTGAATCGGCGGGGTTGCAAATAAGCGCAACAGTTCCGCACACCTCCGCCACCGCAACGCGAACAGAGGCACTGCCTGTTGCACCTGCATCATCTGTTGCGACTGCCGTCACTACATAGTCACCGATATCGGGATTTTCCCAGTCAGCGCTCCAGGGAGCCGAAAGCGCTTCGCCAAGTTTTGTCGAGCCTATGAAGAACTCGACTTTTCTGACCGCTCCGTCGTCCTGAGCTTCTGCTTCGATATGAACGCTGGCGGTGACACCAAAGGGAAATACAGTGCGATCCACCGGTTGAACGATTCGCACTGTCGGCGCGCGATTGGTGCTTGCGGTTGAGACATCGGCCGCAAAGCTCGTCTGTGCCCGTCCGCCATCCGCATCTTCCACTGACAGAGTGATCACCGTGCGGCCGGCCTTTTGCGGTGCTGGATTAATAGTGAGCGTGCGCTTGAGGCCAGAGCCACTCAGATGGATTGATGACTCGGGGACGACATTCTGGCCTGAAGAAATCGCTGCGACTCGAAGAGCATCGGCGGGAGTTTCAATATCAACCACAGAAAATTCAAGTGCCGCCGGAATTGCTCCGATCGTCCAATTTTGATCGGCAACAGAACTGATGCTGGGAAGATCGTTAACTGGAGAAATGAGTAGATTGATAGTCCTGGAGATCGAGTCGACACCGCCATTGGCAGTGCCGCCATCGTCCTGAACCTTGACGGTGATCATAGCGTTGCCAAAGGCATTCGATGCAGAATGCAACACCAGGAAACCTCCCGGAGAAGGACTGCTATATTCGACGTTAAGGCTGGACAACAATTCCGTTTTTGATGAAGTGCCGCTCAATTGCAGCTTTTGGGTCTCATTCGGCGGACCGGCGATTATCCCATCAATGCGAATCCGTTCTTCACCAAAATCCTCAGCGAGCCGAATCTCAGGCGGAACGCTAAAGTCCGGTTGATCATTCACCGGTTGAATGGAAAGACTGAAAGTCCGCTGTGACCGCAAACCCTCCTCATCCACCGCAGTTACCGTCACCTGCGCTGATCCAAACTGGTCGGGCAAAGGTGTTGCTGCAAGGTTGTACTCCCCTGAACTAAATGTGAATGACAGGTTTGTCGCAGGAATTAACGCCGGGTTGCTGGAAGCAGCAAAAACCTTTAGCCGTTCGGGCGCCGTTCGATCATCAGTGATCTGCAGGGAGATTGGACCTGCGCTATGGTCTTCAATCCCTGATTGATCCGGAATAATGCCTATAAGCGGGGGCTGATTTGTGGCCGTAATCACGACAGAAATAGCATTTGTGGAAGAATCAATGCCGCCGTTCGCATTACCTCCATTATCCTGCATGAGGACTGTGACTGTTGTGGCCCCCGCGCTCTGTGGAGTCAGCAGCAGGAATCCTTCCCCGGATTGATTGGCGTAATCAAAACCCAGTCCAGACAGGAGTGCCTTGTCTTGAGCTGAAACCCGAAATGTGAGCGTTTGAACCTCATTTGACGGGCCAGGTGAAATGTCGCTGATTCTGATCCGTTGAGGACTCGTACCCTGGCCAAAACGAAGCTCCGTTGGAAAAACGCCCGTGGGAGGGTCATTTACCGGAAGAACATTCAATCTGAAATCACGTCGACTCTCCAGGCCGTCCGAGTCACGAATCGTTAGGAAAATAGTGCAGGACCCAAATTGATTCGTTGCTGGCATCGCGGATAGAACAACATTCGTACCAGATCGGATAAATTGAAGGGAGGAGTTTGGGACGAGAGATGGGTCGCTGGAAGTAATCGTAACGCCAAGAGCATCCAGGAGGGTATGGTCGTCCGAAACAGAAACAGGCAAGGCTGCCAGAAAGTGGTCCTCCAGAATCTCCGCGACGTTAATATCTCCTATGACAGGCGGCTGGTTGGAGGCAGTTATATTAAGCCGAACGGGCGGGGATGTTCCGGACAAGGCAGCGTTATCGAAAGCAATGGCGCGGAGAGTATGTCCACCTGCGGGAGGATTGGACCAAGTGATCTGCCATGGGGAGTTATTCCCGATGCCAAGCTGTGCGTTATCCGAATAGAATATTACGCGAGTGACTAGCCCATCGGCATCGGACGCAATTGCCGTAATGGTGACGGGAACGCCCGCTACGCTCTGGCTGCCGTCCGCAGGTGAGCTGATCCTCACCTCTGGCGGGATGCTGCGATCGTTTAGAATCGTCGCTATGCCCCTCACTTTGCCAGGCACAGCGTTTACGGGCAAAGAAAGATCAAGATAGAAGTTTTCGCTCCCCTCATCGAGGGAGTTGCCATTGACCGGCACTATAATTAACTTGTTTGTTTCCCCAGGACTGAAACTCAGTGTGCCCGACAATTGATTGTAGTCTGTCCCGGACGTGGCAGTCCCGTTGGCAGTCGCATAATGAACCGAAACGATCTCTTTGCTTGGAGTCGTCAGAGTCACCTGAAAAACGGCTTGCGTCGACGGGACAATTCCGGCGTTGATGACCTGATCGTCTATATCAACGACAGGTGGATCATTGTCGATGATTGTGCCTGTAGCCACAGGTCGAATAATCGTCGCGTTTGTCGCATTGAAAATGCGCACGAAGAACGTTTCATCGGGTTCGTCCAGAATATCACCCCGCACAAAGACGCGAGCCGCTTGTTCAGTGATTCCCGGCGGAAAAGTGAGCTTGTTGCTGCTGTAAAGATAATCAACCGAGGATGACGCCGTTCCATCGATCGTTTCGTAAAATACTGTAACCGTCTCTGAAACCGCTCTTCCAAGCCGGACTGTGAAATCCAGAGCAAGTTGTCCCTGGTCGGGCTCAATGATGGACGCATCAAAGATTTGCAAAGGAATTCCGTCGTCATTTACGATTGTTGCCACTCCGGAGCCCCGGCCGATGAGAGCTCCATTCACGTTTGTAAGCAGAACTGTAAATGCTTCGTCCGCCTCGGTTTCATTATCACCTAATACCGTCACTTGAATCGTCTGATTTGTTGTTCCCGGAGGAAAAACCAGAATACCATTTGTGGCGACGAAATCACTGCCTGCAAAAGCGGTTCCGCTAACCGTTTCCCATGACATCGTTATTGGTTGGCTGCTTGCCTGTGACAAGCGCACTTGAAATACCACGTTGGTCGAGGTCCCCGCTCTTCCTTCGACAAGTGAAGCATCGTTGATACTGACCCGGGGTGCATCATCGTCCTCCTGAATCAGGACTCTCACCTGTTCACGTCCTAGAAATCCACCCGTTGGGTTGCTCAACAATAACCAGAAATCTTCGTCACCTTCGAAAATCCTGTCACCCAGAATAGTTATTTGCTGTGTCTTGTTTGTCTGTCCGGGTGAGAATGAAACAATAGTTCCGTTTAATGGAAAATAGTCTTTCAGGGCCGCCGCCGAACCGTTTGTCGTCGAGAGAAAAAACGAAACTGGAACGGAACTTGCCTTTGAAAGGCTGAACACAATCGTTACACGGGATTGAGCATCACCTTCCGATGTCGTAACATCCGCAGCGGAAATTACAGGGCTTCCGTCGTTATCTACAATGGTTAGGATCGCCTCGTTGCGGTCCAGGTAGGCGTTCGTCGGACTCTGTAGCCGAACAAATACAGTTTCCGGACCTTCCGTGATCGTATCACCCTCAATGGGAACCATAAAGAGGTTGCTGATTTGGCCCGGCGCGAAGGTTATGACGTTCGTTACCGGCCGGAAGTCCACACCGGCTTTCGCCGTTCCCTCGCGCGTAACAACAGTTACGGATACGGGAATGACGGGTAATTGTGAAAGGGTCAGGACCATCGCGGCCTGGCTTTCGCCGACATCTCCCTCGATTACAGTGCTGTCGGACATTCGGAGTTCCGGGAGGTCGTCGTCGAGAATAATGCCTGTGGCGCTTCCCGTCAGAACCGTGGAATTTACTGGATTCGATAAAACCAGACGAAATGCTTCATTTCCCTCAGGAAGTTCATCTCCAATGACCGGAACGCTAATAACTTTATTGGTTTCGCCGTAATTAAAAATGAGTGTTCCGGAAATAGGAGCATAATCGAGACCAGCCGCCGCATTAATATCTGCTGTCGCAAAATTGACCGCAACAGGCTGATCCGGAACTGAACTGAGCGAAACTGAAAATACGCAATTTGTCAGGCCTCGATTTCCTTCAACCGTCTGAGTGTCCGAAACACGGATTTCCGGCGGATCATTATCAATGATCGTTACGCTACCGTTGCCGCCGCCACCTCCTCCTATGAATCCGCCGTCCACCCCGCCAAGATCGATGCCAAATCCCTCGGTCGGTTCGTCATTTCCATCACAAATTAAATGCACGATTATCTGTTGCTCTGTACTCCCTGGGGGAAACTCAACTACAGCGTTCGTGACACCAATGTAATCCTCGCCAGCGGTCGCAGTGATGTCACGAGTGCTGTAGGTAACGCGAACAATCTGGCCGCTCGCCTCAGAAAGCGATATCGTGGCCGTAGCCTCACTCATGCCATTGACACATTCTCCGACGATAATGCTGCCGATTCGGACTTCCGGGGCATCATCGTCGTCTATGATTTTGCCGACTCCTTTTTCAATTTTGATTTTCGCATTGATCGCATTCGTCAGATGAACAAAAAAGGTTTCATCAGATTCATGAATGCTGTCGGGGAGGATCACCACATCCACAAAGCGGTTGGTCGCGCCCGGGGGGAACACTACAACTCCGTTGGTCGGCGCGTAGTCCGCGCCGGCGGTCGCCGTGTCATCCATTGTGAAAAATTGGACCTGCGCCTCGTCTGGTGACGGGGAGGTTAGACTGACGGTGAAACGAGCAATGCTCGCATTGGTTGTCCCTTCCGGAATCTTCAGTAGACTATTGATGTTAATCACCGCGGGATCGTTATCGACGATGGTCCCAAGCGCGAAATCACGCGAGAGGAGCAGAGTTGCCCCGATAGCGCCAGTCAGTTGGACTTCAAACTGTTCGTCGGGTTCATCGTCAGTATCTCCAATAACCGGAATTGAAATGATGCGGGTCGTTTGGCCGGTGGCAAACGTGATCACTCCATTCGTGGCGCGATAATCCTGCCCCTGGACGGCGGATGAGTCGCGGGTGAAATATCCGACAGACACGGCTTCCGTGGGGGAGCCTAGAAGCGTGACAGTAAAGTTCGCGAATACATCGATACCGTCTGCCTCCAGAACCGATGTGTTGTCAATTCTTAGAAACACCCCGTCATCATTCAGGATTGTTCCTGTCGCCGCACCACGGAGCATTGTGGCATTCATCAAATTCGTTAAAATAAGATTGAATGTTTCATTAGCTTCGGTCTGGTTATCTCCTGTGATCCGAACGCCGATGCTTTTATTTGTTTCCCCAGGCAGGAATTCAAGCGTCCCGCTTGAGCTTTCAAAGTCCAATCCGGCCGTCGCAGTCCCTCCAGCGGTGAAAAACGAAACTTGCACTATATTTGAAACTGCGCGGGAAAGCTTAACCGGGAATTGCAGAACGCTGCTTTGCCCCTGCGCCCCTTCCAGATCTCTGGCATCTAAAACTTGCATCGCTGGAATAGTGTCATCGTCCACAATAACCACTCGAGCCGTTCCTTCGCCAATGAGTGCGCCCTTCGCACCGTCAAGCACAACATCCAAATACTCGTCCGGCTCAGCATCGGAGTCCGCGATTGTGATGAGGGCTGTCGAAAAGTTCGTTTGGCCCGGGAGGAAGGTTGCTGTTCCCGAAATGGCGGAGTAATCGATTCCCGAAGTAGCCGTTCCCGAAATGGTGCTGTAATGAACCGTAATTACCTGAGCGGAAGGTCGCGAAAGATTAATCCCTATCCCTGTGCTCTGGCCTTCCAATACGGATGCGGGAGCAACACTGACAAATGGTATTGGATCGTCATCGATGATCGTCACTTCCATCTGATTGGTTGCGAGCACCGCATTTTTCGGATTGGAAAACTCAATCCTAAAGCTCTCGTTTCCTTCAAAAATGTCATCATTCCGTATTGTCAGACCAGCAACGGACTGGGTCGTTCCCGGGTCAAAAACAAGGGTCCCGCTCTTGCTGAAGTAATCCTGGCCCGCGACAGCCGTTCCATCGCGCGTTTGGTAGCTGACGGACACTGGCAGCGCACTGGGATTTGAAAGTGAGACCGGTATGTCAATTTGACCATTCGCCACATTTTCCAAAACATTAATGCGCGCCGTCCGGATGGAAGGAATGTCCGCATCGAGAATGGTCCCCGCCACTCTATTCGTTACAAGAATGCTGTTTGTTGCATTCGAAAGACGAATGTAGAGCGTTTCATTTGTTTCGCCCAACAGGTCAGAAAAGACGGGGATGACAACCGTCGCAAATGTGCTGCCCGGCGGAACGATAATGGTCCCGAATGAGGATTGAAAATCCACATCCCCAACAGCGGTGCCCGATTCAGTTGAATAGTCGAAACTCACCGCAACATCAGAAGGCAGAGAAAGGTTTACGGGAAAGATGACCGCGCCGGATGTCTCTGTCGCCGTGGCATTTCCAGGCGTGATGCTGATCGGCGGCTTTCCGGGGGTACTGAGATCGTCCACTCGCACCGCGATGCCTCCCACGGTGGAATCTTGAGTTCGGGCACCTCCGTTTTGAATCCCTAGCCGATCAACACTAAACGAGCGTTCCACTGGAAAAAGGTTTGTTGAGCTGCCAGCGTGAGTGACAAAATTGGACCCGCCAAAAACATCAATTTTGAACAACCGCTGATCCGCCGAGTAACGTCCGTAAGCAACATACTCTTCGCCAGTTTGGAGGAAGATCGTCGTATTGTTCGTTCCTTTCCATCCGGCATTATCAATGTTGGCGTTCGCCGTCAGTTGGCCTCCGGAGGCAGCAAGATTTAAAGTCAGGCCGTCCCCAAAATTTTCAACGTGTCGCGATGTGAGCAAACCGATGAACGCTGTCGGCGACGCCCGGTCATCAAAGCTCTCGACGGTAAATCGAACGGAAAATGAAAATGTGTCATGATCCGTCAGGGGAGCGAACGGAGTGGACGAATAGCTTGCCGCATCAGCATCCACGTCAAGGAAGCACCGTAAAAACTGGCTCTGCGGATCCCACTGAAATGTGGATTCCGTTCCCGCCATGATTTGCGTGAAACGTCCGTTTGCGACCGGGTCCGTTGCGAAGCCCTCCTGAACGTTCAACGACTGGCCGGAAATCCAAACGCACGTCGCCACGACAAAGAACAGGTGCTCTATGTGATTTACACCGGAGATTTTAAATAACTTAACGGTGGAAGCGCGCATGCTGAAGTAGCGAAGATTGAGAATTCAAAATCGTCCACTTTCAAGAAGATTATGACAAAATCTTTCCAAACAGTCGCGGTAATCAACAAATATTCTGATGGATCCCTAAAAAAATTCTTGCCAGCTCTGCTTGTTTTCGGCATCGCTTGGGAAGCTTAAACCCTGAACCCATTCGCAAAGACTTGCAGCATGCGCATCGTACACACCCTATCCCTGCTCGCGATCAACATTCTCGCAGGTTCTCTGTCACTGGCCGCACCACCCACTCCGGGGACAGTTGACGAAGCATTTGCGATTACTGTTCTGCCGGACCGCGACATCTATGCGCTCGCGCAGCAGAATGACGGAAAGATTCTTGTGGCGGGGGATTTCAGCAAACTGGGTGATCAACCGCGAATTCGAATCGCGAGACTGGAATCGAGCGGTCTGTTGGATCCAGGCTTTGATCCTGGAGGCGGGCCAAACCGGTACATTTATGCAGTATTGGTGCAGCCCGACGGCCAGATTCTCGTCGGCGGATATTTCGACAGCTTTGCTGGGACGCCTCGCGCCTATCTCGCGCGCTTGAATCTCGACGGTTCGCTGGACACATCGTTTTACGCTGGAGGCGGCGCAAACAATCAAGTGCTCGCCCTCGCCCAAATACCGACTGGGGAGATCTTTATAGGCGGAACATTCTCCGCTTTTGGTGGGGATGGTAATCATGGATACCTCGCCATGCTGAAACAGAACGGAGATCTTTCACCTAACTTCACCGCACGGCTCAACGGGGCCGTTTGGGCAATTACTTTGCTCGCCGATGGTAAAATTCTGGTCGCTGGAGACTTTACTGCGATCAACGGAGAAGTTCGAAATCGCCTGGCGCGATTGAATGCGGACGGCTCACTCGACGAGTCGTTTGATCCTGCGGGAGGTCCTAATTCCAGCGTTCGAACTATTTTACCGCTGCCCGACGGAACATTTGTGATTGGCGGAGACTTCTCGACAGTAAATGGTGGGCCCTGGCCTTACGCAGCGAGAATAAAATCCAACGGACTTCCCGACCCATCATTTGTTTCGACTGTGGGAGGAGCTGTTTACCGGTTGGGCCTTTTGGATGGAGGACGAATTCTCGCGGGTGGTTCCTTTTCGGGATCACTTGCCCGCCTTCGATCCGACGGATCCACCGACACCACTTTTGCCGGTGGGCCGTCGACCGGCACCGTCTACGATCTGGCAATCATGCGGGACGGAAACATTGTTGTGGCAGGAAATTTCAGTCGGCTAAATGGCATCACCCGATCGTTTCTGGCGCGCGTTCAGGGACAGAATCTGGCGCTCGGGGGTGAAATCGAATTTGCCAATCCTGATTATCAGGTCAGCGAGTCGCAGCCGAGCGTTTCGCTGGAAGTGCGGCGAAAAGGTAACAGCGCGTCAGCCGTCTCCGTCGATTATCTCACAGTAAATGGCACCGCGAATGCCGGAGACTATACTCAACAGTCAGGGAAACTGCAGTTTGGAGCGGGTGAGGTTTCTAAAACACTTACAGTTCCGATTCGTGCCGATTTGATTCTGGAAGACGATGAGAATTTTTCTGTCACGTTGAAAAATCCGTCTGGCGGGGCCGTTGTCGGTTCTCAAGACAAAGCGATTATCACGATTCTGAATGACGATCAGGCCACAACGCCGGGAGGTATTTTACAGGGATTTGGCACTGGCGGTCTCGGAGGTGCAGCTATTTACGCCCTCGCAGCAGCACCGGACGGCAAGGTGGTCGCGGGCGGAGATTTCCGCGAAATTTTGAATGAGAGTCGCTACAATGTGACAAGATTCAACGCGGATGGAACTCTTGACCCGGGCTTTAATCCATCTGCCTGGGCCGATGGGACGATAAACGCCGTCGCAGTACAAAATGACGGGCGAATAGTTCTGGGAGGAAACTTCGGCCGCGTCAACGGAGTCCTTCATTCTTATCTCGCGCGACTGAATCTCGATGGTACTCTCGACGAAACGTTCACGCCGGGCAGCGGACCAAATCAGCAGGTATATGCAATAACACCTCTCGCCAGCGGGGATATTTTGGTGGCGGGAAGCTTTACAAGCTATTCCGGTGATAGCAGTCAGGACTACTTTGTGAAGGTCTTCAGCGATGGGACTATTGATTCGACCTTCAAGCCTCAGGTAAATGGAGGAGTTTACACAATCGCATTACAGCCGGACGGAAAGTTCCTTATAGGTGGGGATTTCACAAGGGCGGGCGGTGAAAACCGTGTGCGAGTCGCCCGATTTAACGCCGACGGGTCGATTGATCTCACATTCGATCCAGGAGGGGGGCCGTCAAGTACAGTTTGGGCAATTGGCGTTCTGAATGATGGCAAAATTGCAGTTGGCGGAGCGTTCGCGACCGTGAATGGCGGCTCCTGGGCGTATCTTGCGAGACTCGCTCCGAACGGCCTGCCAGATCCGACGTTTAACCCCTCGATTTCCTCAACAGTTTACGCTGTCGCTGTTTATCCCGATGGTCGGGTCCTTGCAGGTGGTTCCTTTCCCGGTGGTATGGTACTCCTGCGCGCAGATGTTTCGATGGATGCCACATTTGACATCGGGATAGGCGCAAACAACGCGATTCGGGCACTGCTTAGACAGTCGGATGGAAACGTCGTTGTGGGCGGTACATTCACTCAGTTTAACGGCTTCACCCGATCCGCTCTCGCCCGTATTCAGGGAAACGCGAATTCAACCGGCGGAGAAATCGAGTTCAGCTCCCCGGTTTGGCAGACGCTCGAAAGCGTCTCGTCCGCGGTTTTGCGAGTGCGCCGCTCCGGAAATACCAACGGTACCGTCAGTGTCGATTTCCTGACGATAACCGGCACCGCGAACGCGGGAGATTACACACCACAGTCCAGCAAGGTCACCTTCGCCCCGGGAGAGACCGAAAAGACGATCTCCATTCCAATCAAAAATGACCTGACAGCCGAGGATGACGAAGTCTTTACGGTGGCTCTGAAAAATCCTACGGGCGGAGCTTCGCTGGGGCCGCAGGACAGCACATTCGTGTGGATTCTGAATGATGACACCTCGGATAAACTGGGTGCTATGGATCCCTCATTTGCCCGCGGAAATGGAGGAGGTTCGGGCGTGTCATCATTAGCCATAACCCCGGATCAAAAGCTGGTAGTGGGAGGCGATTTTCGGGTTATTGCGGGCGAGAGTCACTTCAATATCACTCGTTTAAACCTCGATGGCTCGGCCGACCCATCCTTTGGGCAGGCGACATGGTTCAATGATTCCGTCGCCGCGTTGGCCGTCATGGAGGACGGCAGAATTATTGCAGGAGGCAATTTTGGAACCGTAAACGGTGAGAACCTCTCATACATCACCCGCCTGAATGCCGACGGCACTCTGGACCAGACCTTCACCCCGCCGGCGCGTCCGAATCGATATGTTTCATCCATCCTGCTTTTGCCTGGCGACGATATCCTCGTGGGCGGTGGCTTTACCGCCTGGGGCGGCGACTCCACTCGCTACGGACTTGTAAAGCTTTTCAGTGACGGCACATTGGATACCACGTTTTCCCTCGGTCTGAACAATGCTGTTTACGCAATCGCTCAGCAATCCGACGGAAAAATCCTGATTGGCGGTGACTTTACTGCGGTAAGCGGTGTCACCCGCAACCGTATAGCACGCCTGAACAGTGACGGAACCCTCGACCTCTCATTTGACCCCGGAACCGGCCCGAACAGCTCCGTGTACGCAATCGCGCCCGCCGCGGATAATTCTGTGCTGATTGGCGGTCCTTTTGGCTCGGTGAACGGCGCTCCAATCTCATATTTGGCGCGGCTGACACGGAATGGCCTCCCTGATTTCAACTTTGCGCATAAGATCGGTACCACAGTCAATGCAATCGCCGTGCAGCCGGACGGCAAAGTATTCGTCGGGGGCAACTTTGCTGGAGGGATTACCCGGCTTCGCGTTGACGGATCATCCGATCCGACATTTACTGTCGGCACAGGTGCAAACGCACCGGTCAGAACTCTGGCACTGCAACTGGATGGGAACATCGTTGCAGGTGGTTCCTTTACACAATTTGACACCTACAACCGTTCTTGGCTCGCGCGGTTGACCGGTCTAAGTGGCGCAGCCGGCGGTGAATTGGAATTCAGTCAGGAGGCAGTTCAGGTCAGCGAATCGCAGGCCAGCGTGACATTGGAGGTTCGCCGAAACGGAAATAATTCTTCGGCCATAACGGTGGACTTTCTCACCGCGAGCGAGACAGCTACAGCCGCGGATTTTGTGGGCCAGAACGGAAAACTCATTTTTGCTTCCGGCGAGATTAAGAAAGCAATAAACATCGCGCTTCGCTCCGATACTCTCCTCGAAGATGACGAAACGTTCACCGTCACCCTCAAAAATCCAACCGGGGGGGCTGTTCTGGGTGCGCAGGACACTTCGCGGGTTACAATTCTTAATGACGATTTTCCAGCGGACCCGGGGACCATAGATGGGCATTTCGGGTCCGGCATCAGCGGCGGCGGCGGGATTTCAAGCTCCGCCATTGCCCCAGGCGGTAAAATAATCATCGGTGGAGACTTCCGCACTGTCGGTGGCCAAAGCCGCTATAATATAGCCCGCCTCAATTCAGACGGTTCCCTGGACAGCTCTTTCAATCCCGCCGCTTCGGCAAACTCAACGGTGTACACAGTGGCGGCGGATTCTTCAGGCCGGGTGCTGCTCGGCGGGCAATTCGGGCAGGTGAACAATTCAGGCCACGCCTACCTCGCCCGCTTCACGGCCGACGGCAATCTCGACGATACTTTCAATGCGAATCTCAATAACGCGGCTTATATCCTTGCCGTCCTTCCGGACGACAGCGTGCTGGCTGGCGGGGCCTTCACAATTGTGAATGGTGATTCAACGCGACCTTATTTTATTAAGCTCCTCAGCGACGGTTCCGTGGACACTACCTTCAACGCGCAGTTGAACAACAACGTTCAAGCGATTGCCCTTGCCGCCGATAGGAAAATTTACATCGGCGGAGATTTCACCACTGCTGGCGGGCAGCCCCGGTCACGGTTGGCACGCCTGAACAGCGATGGAACAACCGATCTTTCTTTTGATACGGGCACAGGGCTAAACAACACCGTCACTTCAGTCGCCTTGCAGCCAGACGGAAAAATTCTCATCGGCGGAACATTCTCTACCCTGAACTCAAATCCGCACAGCTATTTCGCGCGCTTGCTTCCCTCCGGCGCCCCCGATCCGGACTTCAGTCCGGCTCCAAACAGTTATGTCCGGGCTCTGGCGCTCGAGAGCGACGGCACAATTCTCGCCGGAGGATCATTTACCGCTCCTGGGAGCTATTTCGCCCGATTTAATCCGGATGGGACCGTAAACACAAATTTCCTAGGCCTCGCCGCCAACAACGCTGTGTCGTGGATCACTCCGGATACTCGCGGGGGATTCATCGTCACCGGCAACTTCACTCAATTCGCAGGAGTCCCCAGAACCTATCTCGCCCGCATCAATGGTCAAACAGCCGCCGGCAGCGCCCGAATCAACTCAATCACCCTCAGCGGCACTGCCATCCGAATCTCCATTTCCGCCCGCGCCGGCCCCTGGATCCTTCAATCCTCCCCTGATCTCAAAGCCTGGTCTACCCTGCAAAATGGCAGCGCGGGAACTCCGGACTTCGATTTAAATGACGCTACCGATGGTTCTAAGCGGTTCTATCGACTTTTGTTGCCATAGCGTAAAAGCAAGTTAGATTTGCTTTTTTAGGCGACACTTCAATACCTCGGTAACGATAGTACAAAAAAGACTCAAGATGTTTCGGTTTCATTACAAATCACAAACAGTGACTTTAGATTCAACCTCGGTCCCGGTGCATTACCGTATCAACTCCGATAACAAATCCAAGTTTCACAGGGATGCCATTTTGACGCCCAAGTATCACAATGGATCGAATTTGAAGTCCGCATAAGAAAAGTCGCATCGCCAAATGAAAACCTACTTAAACAAAAAACGCTGTTCCCAACGAATCTCAAAGCTCTTGCTTTCTCTCTGGATTGTTATTCTTCCCGCATATCCCGATGAAACTCCTTTTTTGATACGCAACAACAATCGGACTTCACGCATTATCCTGAACCTATTTTGGGACGGGAGGCTCGAGCATGGTGGCGTCCAGCTTGATCCTCTCCAAACAAAGGAACTCATGGTTCCTCAAACAATTCAAAAGGGATCCCACAAAATCACCGTTTCGGAGGTGTACTCTGCATCAATGACGAAGTTGGCCGGTTTCGAGCTTCTCTTCCAACCACATATCAAAAATAAAGTTAACGGGACTAGTATTTTGGCAGACCTGCTAAATCAGATAAAGCTTTCTATTGACTTTGATATCGAAGTGGCCGATCGAACCGGCGAGAGGTGGGGAGTGCTTGTGCGTGCCGATACCACGAAAGGATCAGTTTTTGATAATTTGGTGGCCGTATATAACGAAAATAATAGCTTAAAAGCTATTTTTGGATCTGACGTGACCGTGTCAACTTCCGGCTCCCTTAGCATAAAACCGGACAGCGATTATCTGCTAGACTCCAATTCAAAGATATACGTTTACGGCGAAGACGGGAATGGCTTATCCACTTACTACGCCTCCCTCCCCGGCCAAGAGGTTACCTGCTTCGATCTATGGAACACCAATGCAGAAATCCCGGAAGATGGGCCGAACAAAGGAAATATAGTATATACGGCTCAGCGGGCCCCAGGAGATACGATTTTCGAATTTGGCAAGTGGACTATTTATAGCAAACGGGTAAACACAAAAACAAAACCTTTCACCGTTCCAATGGCGAAAGTTGAGAGCGCTTTTGACAATGTATACGCACTTTACCAGGCAAAGGGAACACCCGACGACAAAAGCAGGGCAAATATCGTGAGCATTATAAACAGCATTGCGAGAACGTCGGAGATTCCGCCGCACATTCTCTATGGCATCGCATTCGAAGAAACGCCCGTTCGGGCTCGGATGCAGCACTTTACGAAAACTGGATTAACGCGCATTACCGGTGACGGTGGCATAGGCATAATGCAACATACTCAAGGGACTGCACTGGCGGATTATTCACGTAAGGACGCTTCCGGATATCGCGTTAGAACCCCTCAACACGGTATAGAGGCTCTAAAAAGGATTGCAAAGTTGGCCTCCGATATTTCCTTTAATGTTCAGGCAGCGGCCGATTTGATGAATTACAACTGGCAAAATGGTCTGACAGTCGGGGACTCAAATCCAGAGATTCTTGAAGATTGGTATCAGGCCGTGAGGGCCTATAACTCTGGTTCAAGTGATTACGCTCAAAGAGTCTTTGGACACATATCACACGCCTTCGCCCCCGTTGGCGTCACTTATTATTGGACAAAGGTTCCAATAAGCCTGCCCGATTCGGTGGATCAGCGTACGAAAACAATTCTTTATACACCAGCTCCAGCGCATCTCGATAGTGGATATACAGGAAGTCCGAAAGAGATTCCTGTATCCTTCAATCTCCAGGTCAAACGAACCTCCACTTCTCTGCGATCGCTCGACTATCGATTTGAAAACATTCCGAACAACTTGATCCCTCTCGGAAATGTAATCTTAACAAAAGCCTCCGTTCAAAGGCAGAGTGGAGGGGAACTCCTTGCCTCTTTTCCTGCTCAAATACCTGCATTGATGCAGCAAGGAGATTCCCGAACCGTTTCAGTGACCATTTCCTCCGACGAGAGTGTGACGTTCGCGAAGGCGGAAATAGACTTCCTCGTGGGTCACGAGAGTGTCTATAGAAGACCGAAAAAGGTAGTAATTCAACCCGCAGCATTTGTGACGGAACTTCCTGGGGAAGCTTTGGGAAATCTACGCTTTACTTCCCTTTCTTCTGACATCTCGCTTGTTCCGGGTGGTCAGGTCACCAATTTTGGCAGCATCAAGAATTTTGGAGATCAAAATGTATTTATTAATGGATTTGAACTTCAAAGCAGTCATCCGAACATCAAACTTGAGCCTCTCAGTGTGCTTCTTGATTCACCGGAAGTAATGTCCCCTAACGCCAGCCTACAGGGCAATGTATTTTCTGCCGCCATTGATTCGGCGCAACCGCCAGGAGAATTCAGTGCAATCATTAGTATAATTGGAGGATCAACTGAATCGTCGCAAGAGGTCTTGGCACGTGAAAGTACATTAATTCACGTCGAAGAGACAACCTCCAGTCCCGTTTCTGTTTCTCTTACCCCCGCGGAATCTGGGGAGCTTACGTTACGGGTCTTACGAGGAACACCGCCTTTCCAGCTCAAAGTAAAACACTCGCTGTCAGACTCCGTATGGGATGATTTTGGCGACGCGTCTGAACTTCCTATTTTTACGATTATTAACGAAGTGACAAATAGTCTTTTCTTTCGAGTTGTGTCCGAGGCAATAGTGGATTCTTCAGCAATCCCAGAGTGAGTTGTGAGTGGTTCCGACTGGTTTTCTAAGATCCTGTTATTAACTTTATCAAAAGTATCCGTTTTACCAACGGCGTCATGAGGTCGGCGGTTGATTGCACTGGGGTTGCGTCTTTTTCAGGCTGCGGAGGCGGAACGGGCGGCTTTCCAGGCGCGGGGTGTGAGTTCGGAAACGCGCTTGACGGGCCACTCGCCGAGTTTGGGCAGGATGTCTCTGCGATACTGGCGCAGGGAAATGTCCAGGCGGCGGCAGGTTTCGACGATGGAGATGGCGGCCGCGATTTTCGGCCCGGCGCTTTGATCTCCCAGGTGGAGCCAGTTTTTGCGTCCGAGGGCGATGGGCCGGATTGCTCCCTCGCACCAGTTGTTATCGATCTCCACGCGGCCCTGCTCGAGTTCCTCGCGCACTTCATACCCGATCACCGGGCGTTCCCCGCCGCATTGCGGGCAGCGGCAATCTTCTGGATGGCAGGCAATGATTTCCTCGCGCCGTTCCAGATGCGCTGGCAGGGCTTCGCGGCCCGGATGATTCGGGCGCGGCTTTTTGGCGTGGGGCAACTGCTTTTGGGCCTCCGGCAAGCCTGCCTCGCGCTGGACTTCCGCCGCCGTCACCACCGCTTCCAGCGGCAGAAGCGCGAGCTGGTTTTCGGATAGCTTGTCCGCCCTCGGCCCCCACTTCTGAATATTTAAAAGCCGGATTTCCTCCTCGCGCAGCTTCAGTAACTGAGTCAGCCGGGTCACTTCGGCCTCTAGATTCTCATAGGCTGTTTTAACTTCCGCGGGCAGTGACTCTAAATTCAGCATCGAACTGCCCGCCATTATTTATAAGTTGGAACGCACCGCCAGGATGAACTTGCAAAAAAGTGAAAAATTTTTCAGGCGGCCTTGCGCCACCAGTTTCGCTCGCGCGTTTTCTCCAGATCAATCCCGCTGACAATCCCGCTGAGCAGCAGCGTCAGCTCCTCGGCCAGAATGCGCAGAGCGGCGGCCTCCGCTTCGCTTGTTTTGGGCCAGTTGAAAGTTCCGCGCTCCAGGCGTTTGGCGCACACCCAGGTTCCCGTGCCGTCAAAATAAAGAATTTTCAGGCGCGTGCGATGCCGGTTGGCAAAGACAAAAAGATGGCCGCTGAGCGGATCCTCCCTGAGCTTGTGCCGCACCAGGCTGGTGAGCCCGTCAAAACTCTTGCGCAGGTCGGTCGCTCCCGCTGCCAGAAACACGCGCGTGGCGGGTCCCGCCGCAATCATAACTCCCGAAGTGCGCGGCAGAGCCGGTTCAGTTCCTCCGCCGCGAAACCCGGGGCAATCTCCAGCACAAGGCCCGAAGGAAAGCGAACCCGGTAGGCCGCGGCACCTCCAGAGAAGGCTCCGGAATCAAACCCGCCCGGACGAACCTCCACCCAGTCCGGACGGACCATTCCGGACGCCTCGCGCCTCCGCCGCCGCAGCCAATAGCTGAGCGTCGAAAGACCAATCCCGATCTGCGCGGCATATTCGCGCTGCGTTAGCCCGCTCCGCTCATACTCCTGGATCCGCTCCTCCCGCTCCTCGGTCGTCAAGCGCCCGCGCCCTGATGTTTTCCTCTGCACCCGCCCAGCTAAGCAAAAATCACATCACCTCGCATAGACGCTGTTCCTAAGACGGATACAAACGAGCTTTGTCATCGTGGCAAATCGGCAAATCGCCCGTTTATCGCCCGTTTGAAGTTCCTCTGTTCCTCTCCAAGTTCCAGAATCAGCGTGACAACTCTTTGCCGCTCGTTATTCTCGGAAAGTGATCATTCTACCGCGCAAGGGTTCGCAGATCGGCCAAAGGCCTCTCAAGAATGCTGGCGTCGGACGGGCAGCAACCTTTCGCTTTCTTCACATTGCAGTCTCGGTTTTCATTTGTTTTCTTTTTATCTCGAATGCTCGGGCTGCCACCAACTTTACCTATAAAATCGTCGCTATTACCGGTCAGCAAGGGGTCCAAAGCATTAAAAGTGCTCCCTCGATCAACGACTCGGGCGACGTGGCCTTCATCGGCCAAGGAGCGGGCGGGGAGAACGTGTTCATTGCTGAAGGCGGGACTCTGACCAGTCTCGCACCGGACGATGCAAATCGTACATTTAGCACCTCATTCCAGGTGAATAACGACGGCAACGTGGTAGCGCGCCACAGCGGCGGTAACACATTTTCCATCGGCTTTTGGAATGCTAAATCCGCAAGGACCGAAACGATTATTGATTCAACATCGGGACTTCGGCAAAGCTATTGTGCTGGCGGAATTTCGGCTGGCCAAGCATGTCTCAGCGCTTTCAATTGTGTTGAGATACTGCCCGGAGGAGGAGTGAGATATTGGCCTTGCGTGCAGCCTCCCCAGACGCGCTACATTGCTTTACTGTTCCCCACTGTTAATAACGGGTCTGAGGTTGCATATATTGCAGCGAATCTCCGGTACAACGAGCAACGCACTCGTAATAGTTAGCCGGAACGGGAGTCGTGAATTCCTGCTACCGGGCGCGAGCAAAACCATGCGAGCACCCATGATCGCAGATAACGGACGGATCGTCGCCAGAGCAGGAAATTCATCAACAAGCCCAATTTGGATGTTTGAACGAAACCTTGAAACCTACCAAGAGATCGGTGGGCCAAGTACGGGCTTTTCGGCGCTGGGACAGTATCCGGGGATCAGTGACGCAGGAAACACTATTGTTTTTTTCGGAGATCTGACAGATTCGGCTCTCGCAGTCCAGTACGGAACCACAAATGGACCCGGAATTTTCACTTACTTTCCAGACAATCCCAAGTTCGTTCGCATCGCCAGCCTGAAAACGTCGGACCCTAAAGACACGAACATCGTCGCAACAATTTCTGCTGACGACCGCGTCAACATCAATAGCGGTGGTTACACAATTTTTCTCGGAACGACGCTTACTGGCCAAAAAGCGTTGTTCAGAAACAAGCTGAACCTATTCTCGCGGACTTGCGATCCCCTGAAAGTTGAAGAGGTTCTCAAAGTCGGTGATTCAATTGACGGATTGGATAGCACTGTAGCCGATTTGGGAATTTGGGACTCAATCAACAACAGCCCACATCCCGGTCAAATGGCGTGCACTGTGACAATGAGCGGAGGTGTTCAGGGGGTGGTCATTATTCAAGACAAATGCATCGAGAACTCTCTGACAATGCATCAAGCGGGACGAGCCGTCCTCCAATTCAGCGCGACTGACGGGCTGGATGAACCCATCCCGATCAAAGCCGATTTCCTCCCTCTGTTCGCCCAAACGCGCGTGACCAATGGGCTTGTTGCTGATGGCGTAACGCCTCTTCTTCTCGGTTTTTCCCCGACGAATTCACCGAACACCAACATGGAGTTCAAGATTCGAGTTGAAATCGATGCAGCAACCGGAACCCTTGGTACTCAGATTGAAGATCATATCTACGTGCATGATGGATCGGCTTTCGTTCATAGCGACTCAATTACGGTGTCACCGGCACGCCCAACTAACTTTTTGTATATTTCCGGGATACGAGCCGATGATGTAAATCTCGCGCCCGGCTCGAAGGCACTATCGATTTTCGTGAGCTTCGACTTCAACGGTGCGAGCGGCTGTCCGCATGAAATCCAAATTGCCAAACCTCCGATTGTGCTCGTTCATGGTTATAACGCCGACATGAATACATGGTCACCTGAGTTTCTCGAAACGCTGTCGACTCCTCGTCCTGAGAATTTTGTAACGCGGATAGAATACGGCGTTAAAATTGGTCCGAACGGGGAGCGCGACAAGACGGAAAACACAGTTGGCAAGTTTAGAAATCTTGCATGGACGTTAAACAACAAGTTGGGTGAATTTGAACTTCCCACCTCTAATCTCCGCAATAATTGGGCGTTCACTCGCTATGACGTGATTGCGCACAGCCAGGGAGGGGTGTTAATGAGGTTTCTAAACCTTGCTGTTGGCCCCAGCTGGCAATTGGCTCGAAAAAGAAGCGATTATTTTCGCGGGAGATTTCAGAGAATCATCACAATTAACTCTCCGCACAATGGCAGCGTAATTCCGTACTATCTTGATCAGCGAGGAAAGTATTTTGGAGCGCCCTTGCTTTACTTAACGTACTTGCCATCCTTGAAGAAGATTTTCCAGGACAAGTTTTTTCCATTTGGCGATGATATAGCCGAGGCGAACTCGCTGCCCGTTGACCCCGGATCTCGATTTCATGCGATCCGCACAACCTTAGCCGATGGAGAGCCTCCATCTCCCCTCAATTGTGCGAATCCTTATTCGATTATGGGTTTGGAGCTCTGTCTGCCATTTGTGGGTAGCATCTTATTACCGCGAGGATCAGACGGAGTGGTTGACTTCGACGCAATGGTCGGTGGTCCAAGCACAAAACAGACGACCATAACTGGCCTTAACATATCACACAGCGGCCCGGAGATTCTATTTGGGGTTGGCCCGGGAAGTACTGCAACGCAGAACAGCGAGGTCGCCGACCATGCGATCGCCTTACTGGACGGAAGCGAGACTGCCTTCGGTCCATTTATTAACCCGATACCACTGGACTCGGTACGCAAGGCGCAGATAGACACTCTAGCAACAACGTTCAAGATCATAGGCTTAATAAACTTGGTAAAGAAATTTATTCCCAATCCACCCCCCCTAATCCAAGGCTTGGTGGCTCAACCCTGTCTCGAATTCCTAATGGAACCGCGCGTTTCGGAACCCATTGTTGGGGAAGTCCGGTGGACATATGAAGTTTATTCTACAAATGGGATTTCGCACGAAGGTGTGTCGCTCTCAGTTGATCCAAAGGATTTCAGGCACGTTACGATTTGCGCTGACCCCGATATGCGCGGGACCGTTGTCCTGTATGCAAGCTACCTGTCAACAAATCAAACTCTTGTTTTTCCGAATGGAGTTGTCGCCTTGGAACGATCCGTCGGAACGAGTCTTGTGGGTATACTCCTTAAACCCAGCGATCCGATTTTGGCCGAAGGCGAGTCAGTTGAGCCAACGATATGGGGGGTCTTTGACAATGGAATGATTAGCCAACTGTTCGTTTCGCCTGAATCTCCACTGCTTTTAACGTCCTCTGACAATTTTATCGTAAGTGTAAATTCGAATACAGAGGCTAAGCTCCTACGACCCGGTACCGCGACCATAACGGCCACTTATGAAAATTTTAGCAACCAGACCACATTTACCGTTCTCGGGCCGGTGACGGAACCAAAGTTATCGGCTGTCCGTGATCTCGCTGACGGGACGGTTCTCGTGACACTTTCAGGGTCAGCCGGGAGAAGACATATTATCGAGTCGAGTGGTGATCTGTTGAATTGGGAGCCGCTGTCAACGAACACGTTGACATCAAACGGAGTCTTCCGCTTCAACGCTCCAACCAAACCTTCTGTCGCGCAGTTTTATCGCGCTTCGTTGCGTCCGTAACGCGGCATTTCCCTGATGCATCTCGCGGTGACGTACGCAACCGCTCAAATGCTCAAATGCGTTTGACAGCCAAATTGAGGCAAGTATTCCGAGCAAACCCAGCGCGAAAATGGAAATTACGTTTCAGGACCAGCGTTTATGCTTGCCGACGTGATCCAAAAAATGGTTCATCGACTCTTCATCGCGCCGGCTGTCAGCGGTCACTCAAAACCAGCCACGAAGGGTCGAATGAAAACCAGCCACTTTGAGGGAAGCATCGCGTCATGGGCAGCGAAAGCTGCGAATGACTGCGATGAACGAACTCAACGTGAATTTGCAGCATTCGATTTTAGCTTTGTCGGCCAATGGCTGGTCGCGCCGACGGATTGCCCGCGAGCTGGGGATCAACCGTGAGACGGTAGGACGGTATTTGGGTCGAAAGCGTAGTAGAAGAGGAACGCCGCGAGCGCCGGGCCGAAGTTCTGAAGGTGTTCGAAGCAGGGATGGCCGTTCGGGTCGAGGCAAACAATTTCACCGTCGAGAATGACGGAGCGGCATGGAAGCCCCGCCAGGGATGAGACGATCCGGGGAAAGCGAGTGCTCAGGTCATTTCGGTTTCGCGACCAGAGGCGGACGCGTGCGCTGTCCTTTACGGCGATGCCCCGGTATCCATCAAACTTCAGTTCGTACAGCCATTTCTCGCCGCGCGGGATCGTGCGCGACGGCTCAAGGAGCATTGGTGCGATGAATGCCGGGACTGCCAAGGCCCGTAAAGTTCCAAAGGTCCGACTGAGGTGCAAGCGCAGGTTTCGAAATGGCTGAGAAAGTCGCTATGGATCGATCTTCGAAGTGGAAACGCTGTGTCCTGATTTGGGGGAGGGATAGGGCCACCTCACCTCTAAATTTTCGCTGCTCTAGGTCGGCGCGACTCGGTCATTCCGAAACGCCCTCAACCAGTCGAAGAAAGCGATCGACTTCTTCCCGAACAGATATTGGCTCCTCATAGTCCGTAACGTCCAGTCCATTAAGATTGCTCGGTATTTCAATTTCTGAACCATCCGGCATTTTCTTCACCAGCAACATTAACCGGTCTGGTTTCAAGCGAGCCCAGAACCAGCCGACCTCAAACCATACATTTTGACGCCCGCGAGGGCGACACTGCCAAGGATCATTCTTCCTGTCCCACCCCACGTCGTCCGGTGTCACAACCGCAATGGCCGCCGCAACCGAAGATGCATGTTTTAGAAAACGGGCCGGAATAGTTTCGCCGGGCTCCCCTTCTGTTTTCATGTCGATCACCTTGAGGCCAATATCTTTTTCAATAAAGGATGCAATGCTTCTCCAGTCTGAACTGTGTCCGTGAATCATGAAAACGCGCGGCTTGTCGCGACACATGCGGACCGCCGCGTCTAACACATCGTATTCTTTTTTCGAGGTGCAAGGGCTTGCAAGCATTTCTGTATCGATACCGCCGATTGCCTTTAACTCTGAGTTCAGCTCTTTAAGCAGGCGGGATGACGCTCCGCCGAAAGTCCCTATCGGCACAAGTCTTTTTTCCGCGAGGATCGCCGCCATTCCAATGGCGTAGGTGTTGAGCAAACCACCTATCGTGATCACCGCATCAGAATTCCTCAGCGCCCGGAGATGCGCTACGTTCCAGCTATCGCAATCTGCTGCCGCCAGTTTAATCAAACCCGAACGTATCTCATCGAGCAAATCCTGAAAAACGGGCGTTCTTCCATTATCCTTTTTCTGGTTTTGCTTGCGGACGACCGGACGGTACACATGAACGCACGACGCCTGCGTTCCCAAATCCTTGGCACACTCCAAAAAACCCGTGGTAACATGAAAGTCCGCGGTGTCCGGCGTGTCGCTGCACGCATTCAAAATCACTCCGGCTTTGGCTAGGCGTCGTCCGAGTTCCTTGCATGCCCCCTCAAACTCCGGAAATGATTTGTCGAGTTTGAATCCTGTGTTTTTCTCTTTTTCAGCCCGCTTGGCATCGAAGCTACCAAAAACTGAAACTCGGGTTTTCATGATTCTCGGAGTACCTTTCAGATCAGGTTAAAGTTGGCATCTTTGGTGATACTTTCGATTAAGCCAGCTCATTTCAAGCTATAAACGCATTGCGATTTAATCGCCGCACGACGCCTTCTGGGCCAGTTCTGATCCTTTTATTTCTGCAAAACCTTGGCACTTAGTTGCTGGTTCTGAAGTGATCGGTAAGGCATCAGATGTTGCCGACTTGAACGGAAGTTTTCGTCAGTTTATTTTCGATTTAAAGAGACGCTCAGTTCATCCCTTTTGGCTTCGGCAATTTGTGAGAAGGGCAATTTGAATGTTGTGTCAACGTGTGGGGAGATGAAACTTTCAAAAGAAGATGCTGCCCATCTTTCAGCCGCAGAAGGATGGCTCGACTTGGGCAACTGGCGCGAGGCGAACGAGGAACTTGAGCGCATCGCTCCAGAGCACCGCGTGCATCCCAATGTGCTCGAAACGCGCTGCCGGGTGGCGGAAATGGCCAAAGCGGGGGAAATGGTGCTCACGGTTTCGCAAGTGCTGACGGAGCAATTGCCGAAGCGGCTGCCGGGATGGCTCCATCGCACCGGCGCGCTCCACAAGCTCGGCAAGACGCATGAGGCTTATCACCTGCTCGTGGAAGTCGTGGAAGTGTTCCCGGACAACCAGAGCATTCGGTATGAGATTGCCTGCTACGCAGCGCAACGGGGCCTAATAGCTGAGGCGGTCGAGTGGCTGAAGATCGTTTTCGCGACCGACACGGACGGTGAGTTCCGAAAGAACGCGCTCGATGAACCGGCACTTGAGGAGGTGTGGAAGAAAATTGGGGAACTTTAGATGCGTCAGTGATTCCACATAGAGCCACAAAAACGAGCCGCACGGCCATTGCCGCTCCAGACGAAAAAAGAAAGGTACGAGGAGAATCGGTCTGGATTTCGATGAGGGGAATCCTTGTCGTACGATCCCGAGTCTGACTGAATTGGCCGCGTCGAGGCTTGCGTTTGTTTAAGGTATAAAGAATTCCCATCGTCCCCACAGCCGCGGTGTCAGCTCCACTTCGCTCGGTACATCCGCGGTAATTCCGCTGGCTTTATTGGACCAGTAAACGCGCTGAAGAGTCTGGAAACCGTTCCCGCGCAAAATTCCAAGATCACCCTTTATCTCTTCGCCCGCTTTGGGATGGAGTCCCAGCACTCTTAAGGAAATCGACATCTCATAGTTCCCATCCTTCCCCGCCAATTCGATCTGGGCACTGACATCTTCGACCCGGTCCAAAGTGATTGTGCGCCACGGAGAACTGAAAGGCACAGGCTCAGTCGTGCCGGGAACGACCGCGCGATACAGTTCGGCAACTGTTTTGCCATTGCTTTGAGTGACGAGTAACCGCAAATCGCCCGCGACTGGTTTGTCGCGTTTTTCATCGCCGTTTCTTTCGGCGCCGATCATAATGTCGAGCGCACCCCCGGTTTTAAACAGCGCACGCGGCATTTCGCCCGTATTTCGAAGGAGGTTGGAATCCCCAGTCCGAAATGCGGCATAGAACCGATCACCGGAAATCAGGACCGTGCCACTGACATCGTAAGGTTTTGTTTTGCTGTCGAAAAATGCCGCCACGCCACTCTTGTCGATTTGGACCCAGTTCGCTCCCGCCCAATCGTCCAGGCGCCCATCGATTACAGGTGCCGTTGCGCGCAATGGTATCTTGAGGTTCCGCTTCCCTTTGTCCGCCTGGCGTTGAACTTCGGCTTCCTGGAAATAGGCGCGGGCCTCAGGTCGTTGGTGCTGAGTTGAATTGTGGATTCGGGCAAACGGCGAATGGTTTCCAGCCCGTCCACGCGCACCAGCGAGGATCGGGCTCCGTCGATAAGATAAATATTTCCGTCGCGCGTCTGGGTGATGCTCGGCCAGAAATTCTCATCATGCAGCGTGAGACCATTCAACAGCATACCTCGCGTCGCGACCGGCATGGACCATGACTTTCCGCGCCGGACATCCCTGAACAACTCGGCGATGAAAAGCCCATCAATCGTGAACAGATACATGTTTCCCTGGTTTCCGTTGATACACCAGACTGGCCCGGCCTCGCTGTCTCGGGGAGTCACAAAATCTCCCAGTAAGCGAGTAGTCCCGATCAGTTCACCCGGCTGATCGGGGGGAGGCGACTCGTGCGAGGCATGCAGGCCAGGCCATAAGCTCGGATAAGACCAGATCGCTTCACCTTTGAAGACAGCTCCCACGGAAGAGGGCGAGAAAGGTTTCGGTGGCGTGGTTAGAACGGTCCAGCCGCTCTCGTGCCATAACGCCTGGCCACCGCCGGAGGACGCCGGGCTTTGCGTGCCGGTGGCCAGGATTTCGCTGGACTCGAGATCATAAAGCGGTGTGCCATTTTGTGAAAAACTTTGCGGTTTGAACCGGACGGCTTCCGTTTCAATGCGAGCTGCTACAAATGAAAGGTCCGGAGTAACGGTAATTGATCCCAGGGCAGCGGCCTTCTTCATCTGCACTTCTTCCGGTTGGACTTGTGCATCACCATTCAAATCGCTCCAGACGAAGACAGCGGTCCCCGTGCCGCCTTTGCGGCCTCGAGTGATTCCTTCGGGCCACCGCGACTTAAATTCATCCCGACTCAATAACTTCCACTCGCGCGCATTGCCGAGCGCCGCAACCGGTTTTGCAATGCTGCCGGTGTCGATCCACAACATGGCGATAGCTGAACCGCCGGTGGGGTTGCCGTTATGATCATTTGAAAAGTAACGCTGCCCATCCCGATAATGCGGCTGCTCCGGCATTCCGCCGGAGTAGCCTTCGGGCATCTGCAAATCTTCAGGTGCCGGCCGATGAAAGACCCGCACCAACTGATCCGCGCCGTTGTCCCAGTCGAGATGAAACTCCATGCCGTGATAGTAAAATCGATCCTTGTCCTGGAAATCGAGCCTTCCGCCTCCGCCATATTCAGACGGGCCATAAAAAGCGCGGTCCAATTGTCCATCCGGTTTCCAGACGCTCACCCGCTTCGGCTGAAAATCCTCCTCGGCGACCCAGAGCCGGTTTTGCGAATCAATGCTCAAACCCTTCGGATGGTTCATATGCGCGGCATCATAGGAGCCGGCTTGCGGTTGCCCCGCGTGGCCAATCGCGCGCTGAAACGATCCATCCGGCGAGAACACCTTCACCTGGTGACTCTTTCCCCAGTCTGAGATATAGATATTCCCGCCACGGTCCAGAGTGATCCCCTGGGGATCTTCAAGCCCGTCCGAAAGCACGACCGTCGGCGAGGGCAACACAAGAGGATTGGCTCCGATGGTATATCGAAGCAGGCGCGCGCCCGAGAGGACAAGCAGCCGTCCTTCCGAATCAAAAGCCACACCCCGCGGGTCCTTCAGCTCAACTGTGCCGGAAATCTTACGCTTTGCAGCATCCACCCAAAGCAACTGATCCATTTTCGGCAAGCTCGCCACCAATCGACTGTTGTGTACCGCCAGTCCGCTCAAGCCAACATGCGCGTTATCAGGGAAGGTGAAGCGATAATCAGCCTCGCGGGCTTCGAGTTTCTTTTGGTCCTTTGGCAAAACTCCGGAGTAAGGAGAGTTCGGCGTCAACAACGGGCGATCCCATCCGAGGCCGAAGCGAGCATCGCGCGGTTTATCTGCCTTTTCCAGCTTCGTAAGCAATTCAGCCAATCGCAACTCCGGCTTCGCGCCATCATATCCGCCCCCATCATAGGCAGCGGCTGCATAAGCATAGACTCCAGGAACCCGTTCCGGACCATCATCGCGCGCCAGATGCGATGCGCCAGTCCAAACGCCGCCGATCCACATCTGGCCAAACCGTTTTCGTCCATTCAAATCGAGCCACGCGAGTCCGTGGCCGCCTTCAGATTCGTAACTGGCTGCAAGGATCATGCCGCCTGGAGCAGGTGCCGCTGGGCTTTCATTTGCATCCGCTTCGGGCACGAACAACACAGCACTCGGTGGGGTGTGATTCGCCAACCAGGCACCCGTGCGATTCTCGATTTCCCAGGCAGGATGTCCCGCTGTGTAGAGCGAAAACTCGTAGCGCAAATCAATGGCTTTGTGGTACAGCCCGTGCACGCGATAGTCGCCGGGCGTCACGAACTCTGCCGGAATGTAATAAACTCCATGTCGGTATGCCTCCGGATCGCGCAGCAAGTCATCCGTCCCGTCCCACCAAACAACATTATCGCCCTTTGGGAATTGAGTCTCTGCGACAAGGTTCCGCACGCGTCTCCCATTTGCATCGTCGATCACCAGCGTGACCCAGCCCGACTCCGGTAAATTGAAGCGAATCGGAATTGGCGCATGTGCCGCGATGTCTGCGCACGGTGTGCGAAGGCACTCAACAAGCAGGATGCCAACCTGAAACACGACACCCGCCCATCGACGGAATGCTTGAATCACCATTTCGAAATTCTGGCACGGAAAATTTTTAATGGGAAGGCAGGTGATCACGGCCCCCCGGCGATTCCAAAATCTGTCCGGGTAATGATGAAAACCACCGCCGAAAGGACTGATCTGACGCGGTTGAGCCAGTTCGCGAGTCCGAAGAAACGAGGGAATATCTCTTAAATAAGGATCCTCGGCCGCAACGATGAACGGGATTTTCTCTTCGCCTCGGGCAGCACAAAGCCTGCTGAAGATGGATTGTGACGAGGAGGGCAACGGCGGCGATGATGACGCGGATGCGGCCCCGTGAGCGGCCCAATCAGCCACGCACATCCATAGAGCATCGAATTGCCAAGGCGCGGCGACACTCGATCTTGAGACTTCGCGAGGCGGGTAAAACAGGGCCCGCAGAAGGGCGGGCGCCTTTTTTGCCAGCTGAAACTCCTGGCGGGCCTGGAACGGTTATGTAACAATGCGCGCCACCGAATATGCGCTTGATCGTTCTCGTTGCTTTTGCTTCTGCGGTTGCAGCGTCGGCAGTCGATGGTGCGAGGGAGACGGCGATCCGTGCCGCTGTTGGAAAAGCATTACCGTTGCTCGAGGCGGGTGCCAGAGGATCAATGGAAAAGCGCAAGCAATGCTTCACCTGTCACAATCAGGGTCTGCCGATAATGGCGCTCACGACGGCCCGGCAGCGCGGCTTCGATATAGATACTGGAAATCTGAACCGCCAACTCCGATTTACAGCCGATTTCCTTACCAAAAACCAGACGAATTACCTCACCGGTAAAGGCCAGGGCGGCGCGGCCCTCACCGCCGGATATGCATTGTGGGCACTTGAGAATGGCGGTTGGAAGCCAGACGCAACAACCGCCGCTGTGGCGGAGTACCTCCTTCTCCGGGAAAACAATCTGGATCATTGGACGCCTCAAACCAGCCGCCCCCCAACTGAGGAAAGTAACTTCACAGTAAGCTATGTTGCGCTTCGGGGATTGAAGACATTCGGCACGCGTGAACAGCAGGAACGGATCGCCAGGAGGGTCGCGGAAGTTCGAGAATGGATCATCAAAGCGCCCGCTCGCGATACGGAAGACCGCGTTTTTCGGCTTCGAGCGCTGCAAGTTGCGGGTGCTGCCGGGGACGATATTCGCCGCGCCACGCAAGACTTGCTCGGCACGCAGAAAGGCGATGGCGGCTGGGCACAGCTCGACGATCTGGAGAGCGATGCCTATGCCACCGGAACCGCTCTCGTCGCGTTACATCAGGCAGGAGGACTCGAGACAAGCGATCCTGCTTATCAGGGCGGCCTCAGTTGGCTTCTGAACCGCCAGCTTGAGGACGGTTCATGGCATGTGCGCACGCGCAGCGAACCGATCCAGACCTATTACGAATCGGGCTACCCGCACGGTAAGGACCAATTTATTTCCATTACGGCGGCCGGCTGGGCCAGCACGGCGCTCGCGCTCGCCCTGCCAACGCAATCGAGGAGAAGAGCGGGGGCTGAATAACACAGCGTGAGGCAGAATGCCCACGCCTTGCTCACCGACTCCTGCGTTCGCCGGCAACCGGATGGGACGACGATTGCGGATCAGTATCGGAAGCTGGGTGTGAAGTTGACGTGCGCTTATACGGATCGGATACAGGGGTGGGCACTGATTCAGGAGAAGTTAGGGCGCGTCGCGGACGTCGCGGGCCCGGCCGCAGGTCAGAACGTAAGGCCAAGGCTGTTCATTCACGCGCGGTGCGTGCCGTTGATCGAGAGTCTGCCGATTTTGCAGCATGATCCGAACAGGCCGGAGGATGTGCTGAAGGTGGATTGTGACGAGGAGGGCAACGGCCGCGATGATGATGCGGATGCTTTCCGGTATCTGATCGCGAGCAAACCGCCGCGGGTGTTTGTGCGGAAGCTGAGGGGATTGTGAAATTAGTGATTGAGCTGGATTAATGATTAGCGATTAAAGAGCAGCCGTTGGAATTTGGTTTCCGAGCTGTTTTTTGCCGGCTGGGAGGGTTGTCGCTAAATTGCTGTTTACCTCGTGGTGGTCTGCGAATAGCATCAGTTCTGCGTCAAATAGCTTCTAAAAGATTGGAGCTTTTGCCGGCGGCGACATGCGACGCTCATTAAAGCATGGCCACGAACTCCCGAGTCCTCAGTAAAGCAGAAGTCCGCCACGAGGCACTGAAGATGCTTCGCGATGCGAAGAGCATTTTCATAATTTATTCCGCGGCCGATTTAGCAATTGCCTGCGATCTTCGCCGCAGGATTATTCGGGTTCGCCGAGAGAGCGAAGACGACACAGTGTTTCTTGCGGCTGAGAGCCTCCCCGTGGGCGAAGACGTATCGCCGCAGTTCGTCCGGACCAAACTTTCAGAGGCAGACCTCGCGGTCGTAGCATGCGGAGAACAGACATCGCGCAGCCCGTTCGTCATTGAGGAGGTTGAACAAACGCTGGCTCAGCGTTCGGCAGGCCGCACAAATATTCTGCCCGTGATATTGAAAACAGGCGTAAGGCTGCCTCAGGGGTTGGACTTCGCCGTGCAAGCAATTCACCGCGCAGTCCTCTTCCCGGCGATAAAGTGGCTGCGCCTGGCTATTGCCGGAACAGTCTCTGGCCTGGCAATCGCGGCATTGGTGCTGATCCGACAAAACCAAATTACAGAAATCCGACGACGCTTAGACCTCGACGATCTTACGCAGCATTCGCCGATCGATTTGGGGCGCGTCGCCGCTCTGGAAGCCCTTTCGGGCAAGGCTAAAACGGTCTTTTTCAGTGATGGTGTTCGAATCATTGATCAAAAGCTGCGCATGGCAGCCACCTCTTCACTGCGTCAGGAGTGGTTTCATCCGGACCCTCAACGTATCGCAATTCTCACCGATCCTGCAGAGAAAATAATTTGGATTGGATACGAATCCCGCATCGACGCTATTGATGCGCGGAACCGACAAATCGTTCGCTCTTATGATCTCACGAAGCTCAAGGCCGAGTATTTCCAGCCTGAGCTAATTCGAGAAGGCCAAGTGGAAGCGGTAAAACCTGATGGTCGCAACGTCTGCAAACTCCTGCTTTTGAAGCGCGATTCGCGGGTGCGTGGAATCTTAGCAGAAGTTGAGTATGAAAGGTTCGCAAAACCTGATGCCGGTTGGAAGGATCCTGGCCAAGGTCATGAACGCGAGGTGCTGGTTCTTGAACTGAATAACAGGTTTCCCAGGTCAGCGGGTTTGAGCGTTGCCTATGAATCGGTAGATGGTGAGTCACCAGACGGACTCGACTACGGAACCGAGTGGGAAGAATATCACGATAAGACCCTGGAGGTCGAAGAAACGCTGTCGAAACTTTCCGATGCTGAAGAGCAAAAAGTACGTGCGGCGGTTGGGGCAACGGACCCCGAGGATCGAATTCTTTTACTGGCTCGCGATCCACTGGGACTCGGTATTCTTGTTCGAGTTGAAATTCGCAGGGATAAACGGATGCCGGCGGACTTCAAGAATGTGGACGGGATGCGCGATTACTTCGCAGGTATCTTCACGCAGGATCAGGGGTTTAGGCGAGCAGCCGCTTTGACGCGTTTTCATCCCAGGGCGCGCTTTCTAGCTCTCACGGAGGGACGCGACCCAAGCACCGACATCATTCCTCAATATGAGCCGGCGGCGGTCTTTCTAAAGAGTGGCCGCGCCTGGATTCATGATCTACCTCTACGGTTAACCGCCGATTTTAATCCGGACGAATTCCGAGCTGATTCGGACCGATTTGCCGCGGTCACGAACCTGGTCGCGCTGCGCTGGCTTATTGATGGTTCAGCGACCTGCCTCCAATTTACGGACGGCTCTGTCGCTCGATGTTCGGCGGATGCTGACGGCGCCTTTCACCGCTTCCTCCGTCCAAGCGGAGCACGAGGCATCGACCTGTCGCCAGATGGCGGACAGCTGATCGTTCTACACGGGGATGGTCGTTTGGATTCGTGGGAGATGGATGCCTTTGGGGCCAGCGGCTGGAGAGGACCGGCTGGAGCGGACCCCAAGCTGTTCGTTTTGGCTACTAAATAAGCTATCTGGTCGCGAGCGGGCCAGCGGAAGTGGTGCGGAAGTAGAAAGGATACTCCTCGCCGGTCAGGCCAATGGGAAGGCCGGTGTTCGTCCCCGTTTATTCATTCACGCGCGGTGCGTGCCGTTGATCGAGAGTCTGCCGATTTTGCAGCATGATCCGAACAGGCCGGAGGATGTGCTAAAGGTGGATTG
>JADMIO011638311.1_pt1 | contig 100940 bp, 86 predicted proteins | sample 8958161 | NCBI WGS metagenome assembly JADMIO01 (sample SAMN16585339, study PRJNA669376) | soil metagenome | isolation source: Crop rotation soil | place: USA: Cullars Rotation, Alabama | collected 2011 | reverse complement strand
CCGCGACTTCAAGTCACGTGAATTCCAAGCTTCGGATCCCACTGTGCTGGAAAGGCCGAATCCAAAATCATCCACGGAATGTCGAAAGGCCGCGACCGCGGATCGCTTTGCACCTCATGCGAACCAAAGCGTTCGTCGCACCATTCGGTCAGGCGGGCCAATGAAATACTATTACCGGCTCCGCCACTGCAATTCTGCACGCGTCGCGTTTGCCCATCGGTGGTATTGATTTGTTTGAGAAGTAAGGAGGTTAAATCTCTCGGGTGCAAACAATCGCGCACCTGGTATCCGTGTCCTGAAAATCCTATGTAGCTGAGTGGTCGCCGGCGCAGGTGAGAGTTAATCCAAAAAGAAAAAATTCCCTGATCGGCACGACCGAACTGTCCCGCCCCCGCGAGCACACCGCAGCGATTGATCCAAACCGGCAAACCAAACGCTTCGGCATACTCCAGCGCCACGCATTCTGAGGCTAATTTCGTACTGCCATAAAGAGAGACCGGCGGTTCGGTCGAGAACTGTTCGCTAACGCCTAGTCGTGTAACGCCGGCCGGTAATGGTCCATCACTCGACAAACGGTATTCTCGTTCGCAGACTTCCAGTGGCAACTCGGTGAGCGCTTTCAGGGAGTACACGCGGCTGGTGCTCAAGAGAATCAAGCCCGCGCTGTGGGCGCGGCAGTACTCCAGGATATTCAACGTGCCGTTGAGGTTGTGTTCAAGCAGTTGCCTGGCGCTGGTTCGGCCATCGACGCCGGCCAATACGCTGGGGTTCGCAGCCGCGTCAATCACCCAGTCAGCTTTCTGTAGTACTTCAAAGTCACTCGCATTTCGGACATCACCGTGGAAAACTCTGATCCCAAACCGCGCCAGCTCAGTCCGGTTCAACTCACTGCCCGGGCGGATAAAATTATCTATGCCAAAAATTTCCAACGCCTCGCGACTTTCCTTTAGCGAGCGTGCCAGCACGCTGCCCGCGAACCCGCAAATGCCTGTGATAAGAATTTTCATTTCAGGCGCGGCGCGATTCAATCAATCAATTCGGCGTGAATCTCTTGAAGGATGGTGCGCAGATCATATTTATATCGCCATTGGGGATAGTGCGATTGAAATTTCCGCACGTCGCTTACCCACCAAATGTGATCGCCAATCCGATTATCGTCGACATAAACATATTCGAGTTTTCGTCCACTAATCTCTTCGCATAATTCGATCGCCTCGAGCATCGAACAATGCGAATGGCGACTGCCGCCCATGTTGTAGACTTCACCAGACCGTGGCGCCACAAAGAACTCCCAAAACGCGTCCACCAGATCACTGCTGTGGATGTTATCGCGCACTTGTTTGCCCTTGTATCCATAAACTCGATAGGGTTCACGCCTGACTGTTTGTTTCATTAAGTAAGACAGGAACCCGTGTAATTCTGTACCGGCATGGGCCGGCCCGGTGAGACAGCCGCCACGAAAGCAGCCGGTCCGCATTCCAAAGTAGCGCCCGTATTCCTGGACCATAACGTCAGCAGCCACCTTGCTCGCTCCGAATACCGAATGTTTGGTTTGATCAATCGACATCGTTTCGTCAATGCCGTGATGAAACTGGTGCTGCGGATCGATTTCGTAACGCTTCTCCAATTCGACGAGGGGAAGATAGTTCGGAGTATCGCCGTAGACTTTGTTGGTGCTGGTAAAGATGAACACTGCGTCCGGGCAATGCCGCCTGGCGGCTTCAAGAATGTTTAGAGTTCCGAGTGCGTTGACTTCAAAATCCACTGTTGGTTCACGCGCGGCCCAGTCATGCGAAGGCTGGGCGGCCGTATGCACAACCAGTTCGATGTCTTTGCCGAGCCGGGCGAACAAGTCCAGAGTCCGGCCCGCATCTCTGATATCAATCTCTTCATGCCGGTAATCACTTAGCTCGCTTTCCAGTTGACGCCTCATGGGCGCCGTTGAAGCTTCCGGCCCAAAGAACTGTGCCCGCATGTCATTGTCGATGCCGACCACCGTGAGGCCCTCGGCATGAAAACGCCTGCAAGTTTCGGAACCTATTAAACCGGCCGAACCAGTAACTAAAACGACGCTCATTTTGTTCTTAGAATTTAACTAAACGCGGACGAGGTCCTATGGCATAACCTGCCGTAACTCATACAACGTCCGCGAATTCCTGTTCCATGCGGCGAAAGTAAAAGAGGCCGCCGAACAGAATCACTATCACTGCTGCTACTGAAACCCAGAGCATTGCGCCGGGCGCTTGTGCTTTTCCTAACAAAGCCCAGCGAAAGCCTTCGACTACGCCGGCCATCGGGTTTAAGCCGTAAAGCGCGCGCCATTTTTCGGGAACGATTGAACTGGGATAAGCTACCGGAGTCGCGAACATCCAAAATTGAATCAAGAAATTAATGGTGTAGCGCACGTCGCGGTACTTTACGTTCAACGCGGAAAGCCACAGACCTACACCGAGCGCAGTCATCACCGCCAGCAGAATGAATGCCGGTAACGTCACGATGGCCAATCCGGGAATGATTCCGTAGTAAACCATCATCATCAGCAGGATCACGAAAGCCACCGCGAAATCGACCAGGCCGCCGAGCACCGCGGCGATGGGAACTACCAAACGCGGAAAATAAACTTTGGTAATCAATCGCTCGTTCGCCACCAGGCTGTTGCTGGATTCGGTAAGCGCATGTGCAAACAACTGCCACGGCAGGAGGGCGCAAAAAGTAAATATGGGATAGGGGATGTTGTCCGAAGGAACTTTTGCGAGCCGTCCAAAAAACAAACTGAACACCAACATCATGAACAGTGGTTGGATGATGGCCCAGGCCGCGCCCAGCGCCGTTTGCTTGTAACGAACCTTTACATCGCGCCAGGTGAGAAAGTAGAGCAGCTCGCGATAGTCCCACAGCTCGCGAAACCCAATCGACGTCCACCCCGTGGGCGGGTCGATGCGGAAACTGGGAAAACTCTCAACTGGTTTTATTTGAGTTGACATGTTCAGCTAAGGGCAAAGAGCAAAGGGCAAAGTACTAGGTACGTAGGCTTCGCGAAAAATTTGTGATCTTCCGACTTAGAATATCGCAATCAATCAGAAGGCCTTCGGTTTCCTCAGGGCTTACGAGTCCAAGCGCTTCAAAGACCATTAGCATTGAAGAGTCTTCAAATAGGGAGCGCCTTGAAATATTTAGATATTGTTTGAACTCCTGAGCGTGTGTGCTTCCCGAGCCCTCCGCTATGTTGTTCGTCAACGAGAGACCGGCTGCCCGCAGCTGTTCCGCATAACGATAAAGCCTGCGCTTATCCAACTCATCAGCTAACCTATGGAACCTCACAGCTAACGCTCGGGCCAACTGCCATATTTCCAAATCTTCAAAACGAAAGTGTGGACGTCGAGAACTTGACAGATTCGTTGCCCGGTTCAATGGGAGGAGTCCTTCGCGCTTTGCGCTTTGCTCTTTGCTCTTAGCAGCTAAGCACTCACCGCAGATCCAAAGTAGTGGGTGCAGAGGCTGCCGCAGCCGGCGGTGGCGGCGCATCGGCTTCTGTGTCCGTCTTGTAGTAATTCGAGCCGTAGTAACGCTGGTAGTAGTAGTACTCATTCGACTGGAGGCTGACGTTGTTCAGCACCACGCCAAAAACCTTGGCTCCCACGTCGTGCAGTAGCTGGCGCGAACGCTTGACTACGTGCCGCGAACTCTTGCCGCCGTGGACCACCAGCAAAACGCCATCAACGATCGAAGCGATCAACACGCCATCAGTGAATGAATTGACCGGCGGCGAGTCGACCACTACGTGTGTAAACTCCGACTGCAACGTAGTCAGCAGGTGTCGCATTTGATCTGAGCCCAGGAGTTCGGCCGGATTCGGCGGGATTGGACCAGATGACAGGATATGCAAGCCGGTAACTTCGTCTTTGCGCACCATCGCCAACATGTCTTCGCGGGAAACGTCGCTGGATAAGATTGAACTGAGTCCTGGTCCGTCTGAGAGACCAAAGATGGATCGCAGTCGCGGCCGGCGCATGTCAGCGTCAATGAGTACAACGCTGGCTCCCGTTTGCGCCAAACTAACTGCAGTGTTGACGGCGGTGGTGGTCTTCCCTTCTCCGGGCAAACTTGAAGTCACTAACAATGAACGAGGCGCACGGCCGGCTGTGGAAAGCAGTACCGAAGTGCGCAGGTGACGATAAGCTTCCGCCAGGGGCGAACGACTGTCGACGTTCATCAGGAGTTCCTGATTACCCGGATGACCGTTTCTCTTTTGCAAAGCGCCCGGGCCCGCCGCTAAACGACGACGGCCCAGACCCGTAGCAGAAGGAATGACGGCGAGTGCCGGAAGATGCAACAAGCGCTCGACTTCTTCCGTGGAGTGCACGGTGTCGTCGAGGTATTCGAGGAACAATGCCAGGCCAATGCCGAGCGCCAGCGATAGGAACATCGCGAGGGTTACGCTGCGCATGCGGTTTGGACCAATCAGCCCGCCGGGCGTGATGGCATAATCGACCACCGAGATGTTGTTAGGCTTGCTGGCAATGATTACATCGTTCTCTTTGGAGCGCTGCAAAAGGCTATCCAGCAGCGTCTTGTTTGTCTCAATCTCCTGTTGAATGATGCGATAGTTAATGGCGGCTTCGTTTTGCGTAACGGTTTCATTCCGGGCCTGTTGAAATGCGGCACGCAAGGCCTGCTCGCGACCAAGAGTTTGACGGTACTGCGTCTCGAGATTGGTAAGTAAAGTATTTGTTTTGTGACTGCGTGATTCTTTGAGTTGCCGATCAAGCTCAGCGATCTGCTGATCGATCTCTTTAACTTCAGGGGCTTCCTCGGTGGCGTCAACCATCAGCAAAGCGCGTTTTTGCCGCAGGTCAGCGAGTTTTCCTTCGGCATCATTCGCTTGCTTGGCGTCGCCCTCGGCAAGAGCGCTGGCCGCGCCGGGCGCTTTCGCTGCGTTGTAAGCGGCTTCCGCCGTTTTGCGATCGTTTTCCGCTTCAAGCAATTGCTTGTTCAATCCGGCCAGACGTTCGACCACGGTGTTCTGGTTAGCATCAAGCGAGATGATCTGATTGTTCTTCGCGTAATTGACTAGCCGTTCTTCGTCGGTGCGAATCACTTGCTGTAGCTCAGCAATGCGCTTCTGCAAAACGTCGCCGGTACTCGAATTAGACTCGGTCTTCTTTTCCAGATTGTTGAATACATAAGTTTCGGCGATGGCGTTGCAGACTTTTGACGCGACATCGGGATCCGTGTGTGTGTAAGAGATGTCGATTAGCCGGGTTTCTTTGTAGGTGCCGCGCGACTCCTTTACCGGTTCGACACGCAGGCCGCCAAGAATTGCGCCGACGTACGGCGCCAGGCGCTTGGCTTCAGCCAGATCTTCCTGGCCGGTAGCTGGCGCGACGACTGTGCGCAGTTGCAACTCATCTTTCTTTGGCGCCGCGTCCGGAGCTGGTTGAGAGCTGCCAATGCCTGCCATCATCTTGATCGTTTGCCAGGTCGTCCGCTTTTGCGAACCTTTGAAGAAGTCCGGGTTGTGTTCCAAATCCAGGGTCTTCACTACGCGCCGCGCCAATCCCTGGCTGCCCAAAATCTGAAGTTGGGTATTGAAGTAGACCGGGTCGTTGATTGGTCCCATGAAGTAAGGCGTCTTGCCCACGAGGGCGCCGTTGTTCTCGAGGTCTACCTGAACGCGCGCGGTTGACTGGTAAATGTCCGGCTTCTGCGCGGCGTTAATCACCGCGAGCGTCGTGATCAATACCACGAGGCCGATCACGAGCCAGAGGCGTTTGCGCACTGCGTGCCAGTAGTCGAGCAAGTGCACTTCACTTTCGGCACTCGGATCAACTCCATAGTTGTATGAATGCGGAATGCCGTTGGAGTCCACTGGTCGATCCAGACCATTGGTTCCCGGCTCTTTTCGAATTAACTCATTAGATGGCTTCATAATTGACCTTCCGAGATTTCGTACTGCCGAATTCGCTTTTTAACTTCCTTAAGGAATGACGCGGACGGGAAGCGACCCAACCGCGGGAGCAACCGTCCCGAGCAGGCTCCGGATAAAGCTCTTACCGCCCGAAACCGGGACGTCGACGATGTCATTGGGCAAGAGCGCCACATCATCGGCGCGTTTTTTCTCAATAGCACTAAGATCCACAATAATCTCTCGCCTGGTGGCGGTGCCGGTTTCCTGACGGATGATTCGCACCTTGTCTTTCTTAGTGTCCTGCTTAACCCCACCGGCCATGGCTACCGCACGCGTCAACGAAATTGGTTCCTTCAGCGGAATTGTGATGGGCGAAAACACGTTGCCGACGACGTAAATCTGATCAGCATCCGGTAGGGTAATGATGTCCCCTGGTTCGATGTAAGGATTTGCGGCCGGATCGCCGGTCATCGTCTGACTCAATTTATAACTCACAAAAGCAGTAGCGGAGTCTTCCGCCACAGCATTTGGATTTTGACAGGCAAGCGCGGGTGGGGCGTGCACAATATTTATTGTTTGTCCTGCCTTGGCTGATGGCCCCTTGGCGTAACTCAATAACTCCAGTAGGCGAATGCGCCGCTGCAGTTCAAAGCGGCTTTGCTCGTTGACAGCGCCGATTACCGCGACTTGCTTTGAGTGATACTCCTTAATAAAGACATCTACCTGCGGATTTTTGTAGAACTTGAGATAGCCTTTCGCGATTTCCGACGCCAGCTCACCTTCTGTCTTGCAAGCCGCCTGAATTTCATTATCGATCAGCGGCATGCGAATCATGCCGTTACCTTCAACGCGCACCGCTTCGCGCGAAAGGTTAGGACGGTTGAAGATGCGGATGTCCAGAATATCGCCTGGTCCGATTCGGTAACGATCGTCTGGTTGGGGAGTGGTTACTGTCGCCGTGGCCGGTTTGGTATTCGCAGCAGTGCTGGCCGGCTCAATCATCGGGTTCGACGGCGTCGCGACTTGCGCATTAGCAACCTGAGCTATACCGGCGAAAGCGAGCAGCGCGAAAAGGGCGCTCGTTAACAGGGAGCTAATTCGTTTTACGCCGCCGGCTTTATTATTGCTTTGCTTAAACATGTTCATACTCCTCTTACTCTTTCTTCAATCCCCTACTTGCCTGACATCCCGATACGGCGCGAAAGCAGCGCCTCGCGCATGTGATTAGGATGGGCCAGATTCAGTACGGTGTTGCTGAGCAGCACCATTAATTCCTCGTGTTCCCGTTTATAGGTTCCGGTGAGTGGCTTGTCGTGAGTCTTAACGACGACGCCTTCTCTTACCCATTGCCAAAATTGCGTCTGCGTGGTCCAGAACTCTTTGCGATCGCGGCAGACGACGAGGGCCGTCTTGCGCTTTTTCGTCTTTTTCCTGGTCTTTTTAACGCCCATCGCTCTTGCTCTCGCAGGCACACTTCCGCCCCAGCATGTATTTGATTCGCCGAAAAAAGCAGGCGAATAACGACACGCGGTACCCGTTAGGGAAGCCTCTCAAGCGAGGCGGCGTCAGGTTTTCAATTTGGACTGCCGCGGCCTGGCGCCGCTAATGTCCCGGCGCCTTCACGCCGGCACAGTCCATAGTCACAACAACAATCGCGAAATCAATTCGGCGCGTCGCTTTACGCCAAACTTTATAAAGATATGCCGCAGATGAAACTTTACGGTTTGTTCAGTTACTGTTAGACGTTCACCGATCTCGGCGTTGGTCAGTCCTTCAACGCAACACAAAGCCACCTCAGCCTCCCGCCGGCTGAGGTTCTTCATTTCGGCAACTCGCTGAATCACTCGCTCAAACGAACGCTCACTACCGTTTGGCATTCCATTGCCGTAGGTAGAGATAAAACCTCTTTCATGTCGTCGTGCGATTACTTCTTCAGGAGGTACAACCCGGTAAGCAACACTTTGATCGCGTGGTCCATCAGTGGCGGGACGGGTCTCTCGATCCACGCTGAGCTTGGTAACTAATCCCTCGAGTCCGCGCCGCACGGTGCTCAAGCTTTGAATGCCGGTTAACTGCATCAAACCGCGCACAGTGAATCGTTGGCCTCCATTCGTTTCGCCATCGTTTGCAATCAGCATCGAGGCATAGAGCCGCCGCTCCACCGGCGTGTGGCTCAATGTGACCAGAGCTGTCGCTGGACCATTACTAGCGCGTTCGTTCTTCTCACCTAAAGGGTAGGTTTTTGGATCGACCTCCGCGCTAATCTGTCTTTTTTGGGGGAACATTAAGTTGTTTCGTTTGATTAATGCGGCAGGACTTCAGTTAAGACTTTTCACCGGCTGGTTTTGGTAAGGCCGCAAAACTAAATTCAAAACTCAAATTACGGATCTTCGAAAAACTCGACGCGTCATCCTTCTCCTTACCTTCACACCAAAGTTGTGTGGTGGAATGACTTCTGGGCAAGTAACCGGAGAAAAGTATGACCCTGACTGAATCGCCCATGAGCCTAAAGGCATCGATAATTTATGTCAAGCGGTTTCCCCGCAATAGTTTTTGAACAATGACAAACGGGTCGCAAGGCCGGTTTAGTGCTGTTTTCCCAGGATTTGGTCAACCATTTCGCACCACATATGGCCGATAGTTATGTGTCCCTCCTGGACGCGCGCCGTTCGACTGCTCAAAACTTTCACCGTAATAAAGCAATAATGGGCCAGGGGTTCCGCCGTGGCGCCCGTCAGGCCGATGGTCTTGCAGCCCAGGCTGCCAGCCATTTCAGCGGCCTTTATTATATTGGGCGACTTTCCGCTGGTACTGATGGCAATCAGGATGTCGCCCGGCTGGGCCAGCGCCTCGACCTGTCGCGCAAAAACTTGTTCATAGCCAAAGTCATTGCTGACTGCCGTCAGAGCTGAAGTATCGGTAGTAAGCGCAATAGCAGGATAAGCGCGACGATTGCTTTCGTAACGTCCCACTAACTCGGCCGCAATGTGTTGCGCATCAGCCGCGCTGCCGCCATTCCCGCAAATTAAGAGCTTGTTGCCCGCCGCCAGCGCCTCACAAATTGCATTGCCGGCATTTTCGACATCGGCCAGGCCGGTATCGAGTAAAGCTCGCAACGCTTGCAGGTGTTCCTGAAGCGAGCGCTCCAGCAAGGTTGTGGCGTTCTGGTTGTTTGGCATCGAGATATTAGTTGAGTAACCGCGAAGGAAATTAGCATAGTTCGCGCGGATCTTGCATGGCGTTGCACAAAAAACTGCGGCTTATCAAATGAGCAGTCTGCAGTGATCACGCGCAGCAATTTCATTTACACCGTGGCTTAAGCCCGGTGATCCGGTCCAAGATCATGGACCTTCAACCGTTTCAACGGTTTTTTTTTAGTCTGCGCGATAAACCGTCAAAACGGTTAAGACATTGGAGTAGTTCTCGTATCACCGGGCTAAAGCCGCGGTGCTAATGAGATCGCTCCGCGTGTTTAGCTTTTGCTGAATTACTTCGAATGGCATTAGTCGCTGCAACACCGGCGACTCTTTGTGCTGTAGCCATGATGCGTAAAAGAAATCTTGTAAATTCCTAGATGGATTCTTTGGAACAGGCCCGTCTGCTTGCGCAATGGTTCCGGCTCGATGTAGGCTTCGCTTCTTTTCGATCAAACGCATTGTTGCTACCTCAAACGCCGCGCCAGCTCCAAGCTAGTTTATGACCACACCGAATACTCCAATGCTGCGCCAGTACCAGGAGCTTAAGCAGCAGCATCCCGGCACCCTTTTATTTTTCAGACTCGGGGATTTTTATGAACTCTTTTTCGATGATGCGGTAGTTGGTTCGCGCGAACTGCAAATCACGTTAACGGCCCGTCATAAAGAGCGCGGCGATCCGGTGCCCATGTGTGGTGTGCCGCATCATTCAGCGGCCAACTACATAGCCCGTCTGGTGCGCAAGGGTTTCCGCGTTGCTATCTGCGAACAAACCGAAGACGCATCGAAAACCAAGAAGCTGGTGCGGCGCGAAGTGGTTCGCATCGTCACGCCCGGCACCCCCATCGATCCACAATTACTCGAGAATCGTGAAAGCGTATTTCTTGCGGCAGTCTGTAGCGCAGGCGAGACTGTAGGCGCCGCATTTCTTGATCTTTCCACCGGCGAATTTCGGGCGACGCAGGAAAGCGGCGCCAACGCGTGGGAAAAGATTCGCGCCGACATTGAGTCATATGCGCCTCGTGAATTGCTCTTCCCTGCCTCACTTGAGCCGCTGATCAAAGTCGGACTGACAGGAAAAGTTCAGACTGAGCCCCTCCCGCTTTCCCCAAACACCGAAAGCCGGAGCACTACGCTGACCCAGTTTCCCGGCGTAACCCTGACTGCTGTTGAGGATTGGTTGTGGCAAGCGGGCGACTGCGAACAGCTACTGGAAAAACATTTCGGCGTTCAATCACTCGCCGGATATGGAGTTGAGAAAAAGCAGGAAGCCATCCGCGCGGCCGGCGCCTGTTTGCGTTATGCCCAGGAGACGCAACGTGCGGCGGCCAATCACATAACCGGATTGACCTATTTCGAACCACAGGACCATCTGGTCCTTGATCACGTTACCGTGCGCAATCTTGAACTGGTTGAAGCGCTCGCGGGCGGTGGCCGTACGCTGTTGTCGGTAATCGATCAAACGGTGACGGGCATGGGCGCGCGTCTGTTGCGTTCGTGGTTGCTGCGTCCTTGTATTAAGCGTGGTGAGGTTGAGGCGCGTCTGGCGGCTGTCCAGGATCTGACCACTTCACAAATCAATCGTGACAAGCTGCGCTCGCTTTTGAAAGAGGTTTCCGATCTGGAACGTTTGATCGGCCGCATCAGTCTGGGGTCGGCAACACCGCGAGATCTCAACGCGATCCTGCGTTCGCTTAACCAGGTTCCTGCTGTTCGCGAAAATCTACCAGGAATGCCATCGTCGCTGATTCAGATTTTGACAGAACACGCCGATGATGTGCCTGAAGTGACGGCTCTGCTGGCGCGCGCCTTAAGTGATGATCCACCCGCGAGAATCAGTGACGGCAACGCAATTCGCGACGGTTACTCCCCGGAACTTGATGAAGTGCGCTCACTCAGCCGCAACGCCAAACAGATCATCGCCACCCTGGAAGCATCTGAGCGCGAACGCAGTGGCATCGCGAATCTGCGCATCAAGTTTAATAACGTATTCGGATACTTCATTGAAGTTTCGAAAGGCAGTGTGGCGCGCGTGCCCGCCGAATATGAGCGCCGGCAAACCCTGACGAATGCTGAGCGTTACACGACGCCTGAACTACGCGAGTGGGAAAAGAAGGTACTGGGAGCCGAAGAACGTATTGGGCAACTGGAAGCCGAGCTCTTCAATGAAATTTGTCGTCTGGTAGCAACAGAAACAAAACGAATTCAGGGCACCGCGCGCGCCCTGGCGGCCCTTGATGCACTCGCTTCGCTTGCTGAAACCGCGGCGCGCCATCGTTATGTGCGGCCAGTGGTCCACGACGGCGATGAAGTTGAGATCGTGCAGGGACGTCATCCCGTGATCGAAATTTTCAATGACGAGCCTTTCGTTCCGAATAGCATTTACCTCAACAACTCCAGCGATCGCTTGTTGATTATTACTGGCCCAAACATGGGTGGGAAAAGCACTGTGCTGCGGCAAACGGCAATCATTTGCATTCTTGCGCAAATGGGAAGTTTTGTACCCGCTGAAAAAGCCCGATTGCCTCTTTTGGATCGAGTCTGGACACGCGTGGGGGCGTCTGATGATTTAGCGCGCGGCCGCTCGACCTTCATGGTAGAGATGACTGAGACGGCGGCGATTCTTCACAGCTCAACCCCGCGTTCCCTGGTTTTGCTGGATGAGATAGGAAGGGGCACGGCGACTTTTGATGGTTTATCAATCGCCTGGGCAGTCGCCGAGTATTTGCATGATTCGCCCGAGCACGCAGCAAAGACTTTGTTTGCGACGCACTACCACGAGCTCACTGAACTCGCCCAGCGTTTGCCGGGCGCGCAGAATTACCAGATCACTGCGAGCGAACGTGAGGGCGAAGTTGTGTTTCTTCATCGTCTTGAACGTGGACGCGCGTCGAAGTCATATGGAATTCAGGTGGCCCGTCTGGCGGGATTGCCGGCCGTCGTGCTCGACAATGCACGAGAGGTACTGGCGCGACTCGAGCGTTATGAGTTCGATGTGTTCGCTGACGAAGAGCAACGCGTGCCGGAGGTGGTGAGTGAGGCGCGCGCTTTCGCGCAAGGCGCCAGCGCCACCGAATCCGATAAACCGCGGTCCGTCGCGGATGCTTCGCGATCGAGTGCGTTGGAAGCCGCGTCGCGCCGCGCCGGACGCCGCAGGGCTGTGGCTCAGGCGTCGTTATTTGATTTAGCTAATCAAAAAGTTGTGGCGGAGGTCCTTCAAGAGGACCTGGAGAAGCTATCTCCTGCTGAAGCAAAAGAGCTGCTACTGAAACTTCGTAATCGCCTGATCTAAAACGGCAATCCGCCGCTTACACAGATAAACTTCTCTGGTTGTGTCCGAGTGAGCTTCGCGCCAAGCTTGCCTGTTTTTATGTACTCTGCGTAATCGGCGAAATGTGCGGATTAGCTTTTCCGATCAGTTCTTATCCGCGTTCACCGGCGGCAGAATGACTCCAGCAGTGCAATCCCTGGCAGCAGTTCGCGGAGTGTCACTCACGGTAAATCAATAACCTCCACCACGGTTTGTGTGCTTGATTTATTATTCGGTACCGCAAATATCAGCCGCCACCAGCTAATTCTTCTCTCTATTCTAATAAGTCGTCTTCCCCTTCTTTGTAACAAGCTCAAAGTCTTGTAACGGGATAGAAAATGGACGGGCTGGAGGTGTCAGTAATGACAAAGAAAGAAAAAGTCGAATGGCAAAAATGGTGGACGTTTTGCGGCCTTTTTTTGGCTTTGGGCCGCTGCCATTCGCGGCAGGATAATCCCGGCCCGCTAATTGGTTGCAGAAGTTTGGGGAGTGTCATTCACGGTAAACCAATCACCATGTCCATCGTTGGTGCGCAGCATGCGCAGCATTTCATCTAAGTTAAAAGGACGCGCGCCGCGCCGGCCAAACACCGACACCTGATTTCCACTTTCATCCACCGCACGATCGCGATCGAGCGGCTTGGATACCGCCAACGCCTCTCCTTTAGTTTTGAAGCTGGCAATCAAAACTGGCCGCGGGCGCGGACTGAAGCCCGCGTATTCAGGCATAGTCTCCGGCGCAGTCAGTTGCAGTATGCGCAAGCCATTACGACCGTCAGCAACGTAGGCAAACAAACTCGCGTTGGTCATCGCAATCTTCACCTGATGGACGTCGTTCAGTTTTCCATCCGCATTAAACATTTGATCGAGCCGCGGCTTTTCCGGTTGCTCAACATCAACAATGGCAATCCCCTTTTTACCGTTCGCCACGTACGCATAAGTTCTAGCGACATAGACATCACGTGCGTCGGCGAGTGGCACCAGCAGGTTAGGAATCAGTCGCGACGCTTCAGGTAAAGTCACATCAACGACTTTCAAGCCTTCGTCGTCCACCACAAAGCCATAACGAAATTGAATCGCAATCGCGCGCGGATGTTTCAACTCGATTTGCTTAACAATTTTTGGATTTAGAGGATCGTTGATACTGATAACGACCAAACTGTGAGACGTCGTTACATATGCATAATCGCCCGCAATGGTTATGTTATTCGCGTCATTTAGCGCACCGCCGGGATTAAATGCGCCGTTGGGAAACTTTGCGGGCTCCAGGGCGCGTTTTAGATAATTATTCAGTGGGTCGCCATCCAGCAGGGTCGCCGCGTTTACCAAAATCAATCCCTCATATTTATCAACAACGTAAAGGTAAGCGTACGACGCGTGAATCGGCTGCTCCTGATTTACCAGTTGATTGCGCGCATCGCCTTGCAAAGCGGCGGCGCTGGCCGGGTCGATCATTGTGCCATCAGCCTTCATACGCCAACGTGCGGGATCGACTGCTAGTGTCGTCGGCGCGGCCACGGCGGTTGCGTATTTCGTCTTGACCCAAAACCTTTGGCCAAACCGTGAAACCGGCGCGGTAGTAATGCGTTCCGAGAATCCCTTCTGATCGATTTGGGCAACATCGTAAACGCGCAAGCCACCTTCGCCGGCGGCGACATACGCGTACTCACCGCGCAGTTGCACCTGCAAGACGCGCGGATTGCCTGCATGTTCGTACGCAGTTTTCAGCTCGCTACCTCCGGCGAGGAACCTTGCGTAGTTATCCGGGTACGCAATCTTCTGTAATGAACTGCCCAGCACTGCCTGGGGTTCTGATTGTTCGGTGGCGACGACGACCTCAAGCGCATCGCCGGCGGCAACATAAACGTACCGGCCCATGAAATTCACAAAGTTCGTACCCTGTAAAAGTAATTGCGCCAGCCAGGCATTGTTGTCGTTGTTCGCCGACACATGACAATCGCTGCAAGTTTTGGTTTCGGTCGCCCGCACCGTATGCGGCACATGAGTATTAAATGTCTGGCCCGCAAATCCCTCGGCGGATGTTGTTTGCTGCTGCGAGTAAATCCATTCCCGATTTTGGTTTTGTGAACTGACGAGTATGGCCGATGACGATCTCACCGGCGCAATGCGATTGCCGGTAACCGTGCCATCGCGTCCCAACATGAAGATGTCGTCGCGCAATACCTGGAAATTGTATTGCGTGAAGTTGCGCGAATCGCCCCCTTCGTTGTGCCGGTTAGGCATTTTCCGATTCGATTGCATCGATAAGTGACAGCCAAAACAACTTGTCACCCAGGACGAATGGCACGCGACGCAAGTCATATCAGTGTCACGGTGGGCCAACTGGTTTTGGTCCCCCGGCACGTCGCCCCAGGTGGCGTTGTCTTTGCGAATCGTTTTCGCGAAACGAGATTTCTCGCTGTAGTCACGTGAGGTCGGATTGATCGTGTCCGCAGTTTGAATAACACGCCACCAGCGTCCGGGCACCACCATGGAGTTCTGCACGATGTCGCCCGTCTTCAGCTCGATGTCTTTTCCGTTCTCGTCCTTCTTCTTGCGATCGCGAGTGATTTTTTGAAAGAGGGGGATCTTTGCGCCGGTCTCATCGCGAACGCGAATACGCGTCAGGTCCTGGCCAAGCAGTGGTTGATTCGCGGACTTGCGACGCTCTGCCGCCGGGCCGGTCACTGCTGCTGCGGCGGGACCAGAAGTGAATAACGACGCGCGCGCGCGGATTGAACCGTGACAATCTTCACAACCAATCTCTATGGCCGCGCGGGGCTCGTTATAAAGATTCCCGTCGCCGTGCGCATCCTGACGGAAATGGCAGTCGACGCAATGCATTCCCTTCTCAAGATGAATGTCGTTGAGGTGCACCGCCTTCTTGAATTTGTCAGGGTCGTTGGCAGCGACGATTGCACCTTGCGCGTCAAGCAGGTTGCCTTTGCGATCGCGCTTGTAGACTTTTCGAAACAGCCAGCCATGACCATGAAAGTCGCCAAACTGTGTGTTCTTTAGTTGTGAATTGAAATCTGCGGTCCCGGTGCCCGCAAGAAATTCCAGGTCGGACCACCGGCCGCGAATGCTTGCTGCTTCGGGATTGCGATTGAGTTTGTCCTGCTCTTCCGATTGCGACGGATTGTGTTGTTGCGACGGATACATTTTGTCGCCGTCGCTCTCGTTGTCCCACCACGTCATACCCAGGTAGGTCGCGACCATGTTCGTGCCGGGATGCATGTGACAAACCATGCATTGCGAGGTCGGAATCTGGCTGGTGAACTGATGCTTGATCGGATGTCCCGAATCGCTTTTCGAAATGTTAGCGTCGGCCGTTTTGGATTGCCCCAGATTTCCTGCGGAGTTGTAGAAGGCCGAATGCGATGGGTCGCGATCGTTTGCGTAAATAACGTGACAGGCAGTGCAGCCGGACGAGCGATAGTCACCCGGGTGATCATTCGTGCCGAGAAAATTCAACGTGGGGTCAAGCAAACGGGTTTTTTGCAGACCGAGATAAACCGGATCCGTTCGTTGCGCGGAACCAAAACCGCGCGTACTTAAACCCTTGTCGGGTTTGCCCGGGTCTTCCTCTTTGTCGGGCAGGGCGACATCCAGCCTGCGCTTGCCTCCGCGTTCGAAAACACGAAGCACGTTGCCCGGCTGCGAGATTTCCCAGCGCGGTATCGGATCAAGAAACTCCAGCAGGCCTTTCGTCTGTCGCTCGGTAAAAGACGGCTTTGGATTTTGAATAAGTGATTGCGGTGCGCCGTTCTCACTATAACTTTCACCGAAGCGCGCGTCTTTCATAGGAAAGCCGCCATTGTTATAGAGCGCCGCGCCCCATAACATCGCGCCGTGTGTCATCATGCTGCGCGCCACATTTTTTGACTCCACGTCGTGACAGGCGCCGCCGCCACAAGTCTTCGCCGCCACGCGCAAATCGCCGGGATTGATGAAGCGCACAAACTCCCAACTCTCACGCGCCAGTAGCGTATTGGTTCGTTCCGGGTTAGCGCCGGTGTACTTGCCATCGCGTTTCCACTCCTCAGGAAAGCGCGCACGCACATGCGCCTGGTTCTTGATGCGCTCGATCTCTTTTGGATCGTCACTGGTTTTAGTCGGCACGGGATTGCCACCGTGACAGGTGGTGCACGTCAGTCCCACTGCGTCTTTGCCATCTTTAAGTTTCTCGAGTGTGTCAGTGGCCCCGTATTTGTGCATCGGCTCGATCAGGCCGTGACAGGAAACGCAGCCTTCGAGTTTTGGAGCTGAGGTCGGTTGAACGCGCGATGCGATTTCGAACCGGGAACGATAATAAGATTGAGTTTCTGCTGGGCCACCCATCACAGATGCAGTACTGCCTCTAAACGCCCCAAGGAGTACAAGGCTAATCACCATAGTGATCAAAACGAGCGTGGCCTTAGCTTTGGTGTTTCTAGACACTTATTGTTCAACCCAATTCCAATCTGAGAGAAAGTCTTTGTTCAATATCGTAGTTCGCTGGAGTACTTTATGGTTCTTCTTCACTTGGTTAAGAACCTGACAAAGATCTCGCTCAAGTATGGCAAGTCGACAGTAGGGAATGTCGTAAAGATGGAACATATCCCCGAAGTCGCTCGGCTTAGGCGTGCGGCCCCCCAAGTAATACTTGTAGAAGATGGCATAACCCATGACTTGCAGAGATTGAAACGTTCGTACTTGAAGTTTTTGGACCTTATCCAGAAAACCAAGTGTGAATTGGGGATGACTTATTTTTAGCTCTTGAACAATCAAACTCCACACAAACAAATCCGCTTGGTGCCGTGTGTATTTTCCGTGTTCGGCGGGCGGAAAATTTGGTTTCAGGTCTCGCAGTCTCTCCATCCACAAATTTGCAGTAGTTCGCTGTGATTTTCTGGCTTCGAGTAGGTCGTTGGAACCTAAGAAATCAAGTAATTTGGAAGTCCCGAACATTGCATTTATCGGGTAGACAAAAATATTGCCTGTCCACATCGTTGGATGTGATCCTACTTCCGCGTCCAGGACCTGATCCGCCGTTTTGATCAACGCGCTAGGCACAGAAGTCAAGAGCAGATTTAACCGTACATGAAGCTGGCGCGCTTCTGACAACTCGCCTGCTTGCGCACCGGAGATAGCAAGGCAAATATCATTGCTATGCAAAAAATCTTGGAGTGGCCTCCAAAGGTTCTTATCTTTCGCTAGCTCACTCAAAATATTTGTATCTGCATGGGCAAATCTCAAGTATGAAATATCGCTAATGATGTTTGCCATCAAAACACCAACTTCAATTGCGCGAACAGCGAATACAGTGGCTTGCTTGGATCAATGACATCCGGCTGGCAAAAGTCGCCCACGCCCGGCGGACAGTTCCGCGAGCTATCGGTAAAGATGTCGCGAAAGCCCCGGCCCGTTTGCAATGTTGCGGCGCCAAAAGTGACCGTCACGTTGTTTATCAAAAAAGGCCGGTAGGCCACTCCTAAACTATAGTCCCAGCCAATATCGTGACGAATGTGGTTTTGAAACAACACATACTCGAGCGGTTCAGTTCGATGAAAGCGCAGGTAGTTAACGTTGAAGACCGTCTTGATGCGCTGGGTCAGTTCAACGTCCACGCCGGCGTCGTAGATATAAATTCCCGGGTTAACAAAATTAGCCTGCCCCTGCGTTTTGCTGCTGCGCAAACTCGGCAAAATGCTATTGGGTTGCACCAGTCCCACACCAGTTTGCGTCAAACGTATTCCGTTGCGGTTCCAATACGAGAACTGCCCGCCAACAAAATTTGGATCGTCGAAGATCGCATCGAATCCCGTCGCCTTGTCATCAGTGGGATTTGCATCACCTTGCGCCCAGAAAAAGGAACCCTTGAATCGCAAAAAGTCTTTATCGATTGAGGCTTCCAGCGCCGCCATATTTGAGCGTATATCGACGCGCCGGCCGGCAATCGGATTGCGATCGTCGTGACCAAATGCATAGTAATAGGAGTGCGTTAGATTTAATCGTCCTATATGACCGTCGCCATTGAATCCGAAATATGCCGCCTTGATCGCATGCGGCCGCACGTCGCCGATCAACGCAGGGCGCACCAAAAAACCATTCTGGTCGTATTCGATGCTGCGACGATCGTCATTGAAGTGGAAACTTCCTTCAACCGTGTAACCCTTCCAGATGAAGTCCTGCCGAAAAATGTTGGCGACGTAAACATTCTGATGCCTGGTGTCGAAAGTGTTCAGTCCGCTGTTGGTGTCCTTCTCAAGCATTGAAAAATAGGCGGCATTGTATTGAATGCGATTATTGTCAGCGGAACCGAAAAATCTCAGCCCCAAATTGTTGTCCGAAAAAATGAAGCCACGAAAGTCCGAAACGAATGGCTGGATGCCGGCGCGCACGGAAACGAAGTCGTAGTTGGCACTCAAGTCCGCGAGCTTAACTTCCGCGAACGCCTCTTCGAGGGAGAAGTGCGTATCAGTTCTGTTGGTGCCACGCCGCACGTCGATGTTTACGACACCGTTTTCGCGCGCGTTCAAATAGTTTGGAATACTGAATGTCGGCGAAATCTTGATGGCCCAGTCGCGCGGCTTGAAAGTCGAATCGCCGTGAAATAATTCAAAACTGAGTTGCATCGTTTCGTTCGCTGCGAATTGTTCCGGTTGTCCAAAGAATTCACCGCTTACCGGATCGACGCTGCTAACATCTGAAGGAGTGGGCGCGCGGCGTTGTTCAACTGTTGTCGTGCTCACCGCTGAAAGAACCATGAAAAGCTCGTTGCCGCGAATCGGATAATCACCTTTCAAAACGCTCTGATTGTAGGGATCCCACCAGCGGCCTTTCTTGAATGGAATATCGCGCCCGCGCGCGCCGCGGTCGCCATAACGTTCGTATTCGGGAAAGCCGATGCGCCAGCGATCGCGCACTTCCCGGCGTTCGGCATTGGTTTGCGGTCCAGAAGGGACCGTCTCGGCTCCTGCGTGCCCGGTAGGTTTGTCGGCCGGATGGGGCGGTATGTCTTTTACTTCAACCTGATCAAGGGGAATGTCTACGTTTGTTTCCTTGCCACTCTCGATGATCACATTCTCCAATGCTTCGCCGCGCGCAATCGCAAAGTCGCCGTAGTTTTTGTCGTTATCAAATTTCGCAACATGCGGCAGGGCGACTCGCAAGCGATATGCGCCCGGCGACAACGAAAGTGAATAGTGCCCGTCCGCACCGCTGCGCGCCCGTTTCCATTTCCCAGTTACCTGGTTGGTGGCAATCACAGAAACGCCGGCGACGGGGGCCCCTGATGCAACTCGCACTGTTCCTTGCAACCGGCCCGAGGTTTGAGCAGCCACCGGACCAGGGCACAACGTCATCAAAAATGCCGCACACGCGATTGGGAACAACCAGGAACTGCGGCACGTCGTCATGAGTTGTCTCGAAAAAGAAAGTGTTTGCCTTGTAGCACACGGTTGTCAGTCAGGCAACGAAAATTTGTTCAGCAATGCATCTACTGAAGGGTTCAAAGTTTGTGATACATTGTCTCGTATTTCTGCAAGCGCCGCGCATCAAATTGCACCATGGTTTCTGGCCCACATTGCTGCCGCAGAATGTTGATCGCGATAATCATTTGCCTGCTCTCACTTTTCTTCATACCGATTAACTTAAAGAAGACCAACGCACAGTCAAATGCGCCTGTCCTCATCAGCCAGGAAACTTCCACACGTGCGATCGCTTTCGATTCCGTCACGCAACAACACGAACCTTTCAACATAACTGCGCCGGTAACTTTTGGCGCCGACCGCCAGACCCGAGTGATGTTGTTCGCGATGAATTTCAATTTGCAGCCGGGTGACACTGTTGCCGATGTCAGCGTAACGGCGGAAGACGCCGGCCATCACATTTATCAACTGCCGGTGGAATTTGTTGGCAGCGTGCCGGCGCAGGCGTGGGCAACTTCAATCGTTGTTCGCTTGAATACAGCGCTGGAAGATGCAGGTGATGTTTTGATCGGCATGAACTACCGGGCCGTGGCGAGCAATCGCGTGCGGCTTGCAGTGGGCCATCTCGGTGGTGGTCCACCGGATGATGATGGCGCGCATCCCACTCCCGGATCGGCTGTGCCGCCAGCGCCGCCCGCACCGAATGCTACTGCCGGCAACCTAACCTCAAGCGAAGTTCAAACCATCATCAGCCAGGCTGTGTCGGCCGCTCTTTCCCTCAGTCGCAACGTCACGGTGGCGGTGACTGATCGAGAAGGAAATGTTCTCGGCGTCTTCGTTATGACAGGGGCACCCGCTACCACCACCATTCGCAGCGTGGGACTGGCGGGACATGGATTAGAAGGTACGGTGGTGCCCGCGACGATTGGCGCGATTTCAAAAGCAGGAACTGCATCGCTGTTCAGCACCACGGGTAATGCGTTTACCAGTCGTACTGCCGGCTTCATCATTCAGGAGCATTTTCCACCGGGCGTCGATTTTCGAGCGGGTGGTCCATTATATGGCGTCCAGTTTTCTTCGCTTCCCTGTTCGGACATTAAACAGCCGGCCTTGCCGCTCGGTTTATCCGGCGATCCCGGCAGCTTGCCGATTTATAAGGACGGCGTAGCAGTTGGCGGCGTAGGCATCGAAGGCGATGGGCTCTACACAGTCGATCGCGATCCAGCCGATTTCGATCAGCCTTTCGAAGAAGTGATTGCCGCATCTGCTGTACACGGCTTCGAAGCTCTGTCGTTGATTCATGCTGACAATATTCTCGTCGACGGCATTCGTCTTCCTTACATCAACGCTAGTAATGCGCCCAACCCGCCGACGATCGCGTTCGGCAGCCTACCGGGCGTTGTGCCGCTTGCATTTCCGATTCGTGGCGCGCAACCGTCCGAGTTCGTTCCGGCGATTGCCGGGGGCATCAGCGGCGAAGTTGATACCCGCTTCTTCCCCTTTGTTGGCGGCACTGTGCCCGCCGGTCCAGCCGGACTGACTGCGGCCGATGTGCAGACAATCATCGAGCATGCCGCTCAACAAGCAAACATCACACGCGCTGCAATCAGGCAACCGCTCGGCAGCAACGCTCGCGTGTCTATTGCAGTGGTTGATGCGTCAGGACATGTCCTGGGCGTGTTCCGCCAGCAGGATGCGCCCGTCTTTGGTTTCGATGTGTCCGTGCAAAAGGCGCGCACCGCGGCTTTCTATTCAAACCCGAGCGCCGGCACGTTCTTGCGATCGGCCGGCTTTGGCAGTTACGTGGATCGTGCGCTTGCTGATGGTTTGAGATTAGATGGTTCAGTGGCCTTCACTGATCGCGCCGGGGGGTTCCTGCACCGGCCGTTTTTTCCGGATGGCATTAACAACACGGCTCCCGGTCCCTTCAGCACCGGCATTAGTGAATGGAGTCCATTTAACGTCGGTCTGCAATTGGATTTGATCAAAACCAATTTGCTGGCTGCGATTGGCGGCGCCGCTGTTCCCTGCTCTACCATTCCCAATCTCCCCAGTGGTATCCAGATTTTTCCGGGCAGCGTTCCCCTCTACAAAAACGGAGTACTGGTCGGCGCAATCGGCATCAGCGGCGATGGCGTGGACCAGGATGATTTGATCGGCGCAGCGGGGGCTAACGGCTACGCACCACCCGTTTCAATTCGCTCCGACCAGGTTTTCGTCCGCGGTGTTCGGCTTCCCTTCCTCAAGTTTCCGCGGAGTCCGAACCTATAACGATGTACACCGCCCGCGAAAAAGACTTTCGATCAATGCCGCGCGAGCGCCCGGGCATCGCCCGTCAACTCGCGTTGATTTTGTTCTTACTGCTGCTTGCCGTGTGTTGTCTGGGACAAACCTCCAGCGCGCGGCAACCTCAGGGTGGTGTCTTGCGATTAAGAGCTCGAGTAAAAGTGGGTGAAGAAACGAAAGGCTTGTCGCGCAAACGCTTCTTTCTGATTAAAGGTTCGCTCGAACAGAACAAGGCACTAGTCGAAGCTATCAACAACCAGAAGTTAACTACGCGTGATTGCTATTACGCGCACGCCGGAGCGTCGCCAAAACTTATTAGCTGGTTGAACGAGAACGACTGCGAGTCAATTTACTGCCGCGAAATTCAGATGGAAGATATTGAAGGACCGAAAGCCGTTCCGGAATTCATGAACGCGTTAGCGGCAGGCGAAAAATCGCTGGGGAGCCGTGAGCTGGCGCGCAAGTGGCTGACGGTAAACGTTCCCGACAAGCTGCGCGATGGCTTTTACCGGCAACGGCAGCAGGATATCTCGGCATTCATCAAGCAAGCAGAGCTTTCTTCCGGGGCCCCAGTTCTATCGGTCATGACGGATACTAAAGGGACTGCCTACTTTACCGATCTCGGGGCCGGCAACTACACGCTGACCAACCTTGCAGGCACCGAGATTGGGCCAGCAATTTCCATCTGGAACTGCGACGTGCAAATGAAGCCGGAGGATCTGGCAAATGAAAAGGCTTATTTAATCTCAAACCGCAAAGACAAGAACGTGAAATGCGTCGCTATTGAAAAGCCGCTGCCGGCATGTGGGCTGTGAATAGGGCTTAGCCCTTCCGCACATCAGACGGCAGAGCCGTTTTGAAGCTTGACCAAATCCTTAAATGCATATGCTGGCCATTTCGAAATTGAATTCGCGGAGCGGCACTCGGCTGCTGTTGTTAGCAATCGCGTGCCTGGCAATTTCGATCCTGGGTCTAATATTGAACGAGAGTCCTGCCGCTGCCCAACGTCGCCGGCCACGGCGACCGGTGACAACGCCAGGTACCACAACCGGCGTTGACTATGCGCATTTTTCTCATGCCACCAGGAAACACCAGGGGGCCTGTAATACCTGCCACAAAGTCCCCACAATAAACTGGAAGAAATCAAGGGATTACCCTGACGTCGCTGATTACCCCGGTCATGACGCGTGCGTAAGTTGTCATCGCGCGCAGTTTTTCAAAGGCGCGAAACCCATCATTTGTTCTGATTGTCATGCGAAAATCTCGCCGCGCGACGATGCTCGCTTTCCCTTTCGTAACCCGGCCGGCCGGCGCCAGTTTGTAATTGAGTTTCCTCACGATAAGCATCAGGACGTAATCGCAAAACTCATGCGCGGTTTTGATAGCGAACCTTCCACGCGATTTGTGCTTGCGAGCTTTGCTGGTCCAGCGGCGGACGAACGGACTAAGCACTTCAACAACTGTGAAATCTGCCATCAACCGCGTGTCAGCGCGGGTGCGGCCTTATTGCCTGACGCTTTCATTCCAGCGGCGGACACTTTTAAAGCAGCGCCGCTAAGCCACGCATCGTGCTTTAACTGTCACTGGCAAGCGCAAGAACCCATCAGCAGCAACTGCGCCGGCTGTCACAAGCTGGCGGAAAAACCGTACGTTTGGATCGACGCGCCACTACGTATCTCGCTGAAGTTTCGCCATGGTCGTGAACAGCACACTGCAGAGTGCACGACGTGCCATATCAACATCACAAAATCCGCTACGTTGCGCGGCTTGAAACCCGATGTGCCGATAACAGCCTGTACGGAGTGTCACAACAAAGATGGGTTGCGATTGGATTTGAGCAAAGAACTGATGGCGATTGATAAGAACCCGGATTTCGTTTGCTCTTATTGTCATACCTCCGATGTCGGACGACGCGATGCACCCGCGGGTCATTATTTGATTTCGGGCATGACGCCAAAGAAACGCAGATGAGAAGTTGGATTCTGCACAGACAGCGCGACATTCAACTGCCAGCTCGCTGGTGGTTGGTTTTGTCTCTATGCGTCCTGGGTGTTCTCTGTGGCTTCATGGTAACGGTTGCAAAACTTGCATCCACCACCGAGACACAAAGGACACCGCGGTTGCACAGAGAAGCGTTAATGCTAGCGGCTTCTACTCAGGGTCCGAACGCCGACTACTCGAGCTTCAAGCACAACAGTCAAAAGCACGCTTCGCTCGAATGCAATTCATGTCACCTGCGGACTGACAACTCCGCGACGCCGCGTTTTCCCGGACACAAAGCCTGCACCGGGTGTCACGTCGGGCAGTTTGTGACGCCGGCGGTGCCGATGTGCGTGATTTGTCATACTGATGTGACCAGTGGGAATCCGCCGTTAAAAAGTTTCCCCTCGAAATTCAACGAAAGCTTCAATGTAAAGTTCGATCACGCGCAACACATGAGCGGCAGCGCTCGTCCGCCCAGCGGTTGCACTGCATGTCACAGCCGTTTGGGCGGGCGCTCCGCTGCTGCGCTCTCTATTCCCACAAGTCTTTCCGCGCATAATCAGTGTTACTCGTGCCACACACCGAGCAGCAAATCGGGAAGCGGGCGAGAGATCGCTTCGTGCGGCGTTTGCCATGACCAGCGAGGATTTTCACGCACGCCCACCAACGCACGTTCGTTTCGTTACGCTTTCAGCCATACCAAACACATAAAAGTCAGCTGCAGCGATTGTCATAGTTTGACGGCCGGGGCGCCGCAAATGCGACAGGTAAGTGCGCCCGCGCCAAGCGAACACTTTGCGGCGGGCAGGGGCAGCAGTTGCCTCACTTGTCACAATGGCAAACGATCTTTTGGCGGGGACCTGGCATTCAAGGATTGCAAGCGCTGTCATACCGCCGCAACCTTCCGCATGCCGATGTAGCGGCACGGACTTCAGTCTGTGATTCCATCGCAAGCACAGACTGAAGTCTGTGCTACAATTTCGGCGCTTGACTCCCTCCCCTACATTTCGCAGGTTCTCGTAAAATATTTTCCGAGGTAAAGCGGATGAAAAAACTACTGCTTTTGATTGCGCTGTTAAGTTGTGCCGCGGTGTTTACGGTGGCCCGCAGCGCTCACATTTCCGTGCAGGAGCCTCCCAAAGAAAGCAAAACCCAGCCTAAAGAAGTAGTGCTGGCAAAAGACAGCCAGTCAGACAAATATGGTGAGGTTGCTTTTAATCACGAGAACCACGCGACCAAAATGTACAGTATCGACGGCAAGAGCGTGCTCACCTGCGTCGAGTGTCATCATACGGACCAACCGGCATCTGCCCTGAAAGCGCCACTGAAGACTTCTGAACGAGATGTTGTCCTGACTACCGCGGCTTTGGCTGCGGCAGATGCAAAACCAGTTAAGACTTGCCGCGCCTGTCATCTCCAGGCAGGAGACGATAGCGCCACGATTCCGACGGTCACATACGCGGACAAACCGGCGCCGACCAAGCTGACAAATGAAGTCGCGTATCACACCAACTGCAATATCTGTCACGACAAAGCGATTGCCGCAAGACCTGCACTGAAGGGAAAGATTCCTGGCTCAAACGATTGCCTGCAGTGTCACAAGCCGGTGAGCTGATTCCTTAAGCGGTATCGGAAGTCATAAGTTGGTGTTTGAGGCTTTGCACAAAAAGTCGGCGCTGTGGGTGAGGCTAATACGCTTCACGTGAGTCCAGCAACACTTAGCGCGCGGAGCGATCTCATTAACACCGTGGCTTCAGCCCGGTGATCCACACGTTCATCATGGGCCCGCCAACCGTTTTCAACGGTTTTGGGCGTACGCGGAAAACCGTTAAAACGGTTAAGAAATCGGAGCTCTTCTAGTATCACCGGGCTGAAGCCACGGTGTTAATGAGATCGCTCCGCGCGCTAAGTGTTGCCGGCGAAACACCTGAGTTAGATTTGCTCCCAGTGTTATTTGTTATTAGGTCTAAGGCTCAGCATCGCGGCCAATACCAAAGCCACAAAAAAGGCGGGCACCGCGGTCAACGCGGGCCAGGCTACGAGAGCGATGAGCATCCGCGGCCTGTAACCTGAAGGCGATGTCACGTCGTGAATGTTGGCGTTGACGGCGAGTCCGAGCGCACCCAAAGCCACTGCGAGCGAGGTATGCCAGGCCGTTGTGGGCCCGGAACTACGGCGCTGCCAGCGCTCAAAGATTAGGTGCGCCGCAAAAACGATAGCGCTGACGATGAACGCGGAAGCACGCCATACGAACTTCATCTGATCGGTCGCAGCAAGCGCCGAGAGTTTGCCGGTTATCACTCCGGCCGCGGCGTACAATACGGCGGCAAGAATCACGATGCTGAGCCAACTGGGATCAGTCTCTGCCATCTTTGAATCAGCCAAAGCTGGTGAATCAGAATCTACGGCAATCTCCGCGCTATGACAGCGATATGCCCGCGCGAAGAAGCATCAACCTCCCAAAGTTCGATTTCAAATCCGGCGCTTTCTATCAACTTGCGCGCTACGCCTGGCTCGTAACCGCTATAGAAAAAAGTGTGGCCATGCATTTCCGAGGTAAAGCCTTCTGCATCGGATTCACTTGATGAAAAGTCTCCGGGATCAGTGCCCCCCACTGAAAGCAATAACTTTCCCTCAGGCTGGAGCGCCTGGGCCAATTTTTGATACAGAGCTGAATGATATTTACGCGCAACGTGAAAAGCGGAATCCCAGGCGATGGCTGCCGCAAACCGGTCCTGGAGATCGACCTCAACCATATCGGCGTGAATAAATTCCGCTTCCGGGACTTCGCGCTGCGCGATTTCAAGCATGCGCTGGGATTGATCCACGCCAGTGAGCCGGTAGCCTCGTTGCACCACGTGCTTCGCAATTGGATTTCCGGTACTACATCCAAGATCCAGCACCTTCGCGCCGGTTGGTAACCCTTCCAGAATTCGGTCGACATAACGCAGCACTCGCCTAACGTAAGAGTCATCTCGAACGTTCGCATGCCACTTGTCTGCGATTAAGTCGTAGGAATTCTGCATACCTGAAACTCTTTGCTGCAAAAATCGCGTGAGCTTCGGCTAAAGCTGTTGAAGTTGCGAAGCCTGTGCCCCGCACATAAGCGGATCCCGGATCGTGGGTTGTGTGCCCGATGTCACAGTTGGGCCTCTTCGGCTCACTGTCCCGCGGCCAGCATCGAAGCGCCCCATCGCCGTTGATCTTTGATGTGTTGCACATGGCATGAAATGCAATTGGGTTTGGTAGCGGCGACGATGGTGCGCGCTGTTGCCGTCTCGTCTTTCTCGTTATGGCATTCGGCGCAAGTAGTTCGTGGAGTCTCTCGATCGATAGGATTAAAGGTCTTGTGACAACTTGAACACGACAATTGCCCTTCAGCATTTCCTTGCATACCGGGAGCAAGCCGCACTCGCTGAACGTGCAATGAATGAAACTGCTTGCTGCGCCAGGCTTCGTCAGTATCAGTTGGTAGACGAGCGATTGCTATCTTCTTTTGCGCCCACTCTTCTTCATCCAACCCCGTCCAAATCCAATGTTGGCCCTTTGCTGGATATCCAAAAGTGCCGCCGTGCGGAGTATTAACCTTGTGACCGTTGTAGGTATTTTTGTTCGCATCGTTGTGGCAACCGGTACAACCCCTTATCGCTGCATCCATGGCCTTGAATTCAACGCCTCGATGTTCCGCATGACATGACACGCAACCTACGCCCGCAGCTACATGCTTTGGAATAACAGTGGCGACGAAACCTTCGGCTGTGTGACACGAGGCGCAATTCTTTTCCATGCTGCTACTGAATGAATGACAGCTGGTGCACGAGTTACCATTGGCGCGCGCGGCGATCGGCGGAAAGACATCGAGGTTCGATTTCAAATGGGCGTATGCAACCGGCGCGGGCGCGTACGCACTCGCATACCAGTAGGCGCCTGCGATCGAAAGCAAACCTACCGCTACGGCGCCCCAGGTAAAGAAGGCCACCGGCCAACGCGAAAGCAGATCACTGGTGGGCCGCCAATTGAATTGGGTTTTCCCTGAGCGCCGCTGACTTTTTGGAAACAATGGCGAAGGCCGGACCATCTTGCCGGCTTCGCGAATACGTTTATCCCAAAAAATGTCGAGCGCCTTATCTCCCGGCAACGGCGCTGCCCGCGCTTTCGCCGGGGCCTTCTTCCCTGTAACAGGCGCATTGACCGGCAGAAGCTTTGCCGTGCCAAGATCCGGACTGCTTGAATCATGTATCTCGCTTTGACGGCCGACCTCCATCGAGACCGTTATGGTCAGGGCATCATCGGCCTCGTCAATCTCAAGGATGAAAGGACCAACCGATACCACGTCGCCCGCGGCTAACGCCTGGTTTTGCTCCACCGCCCTGCCGTTGAGCATTACCGGATTCGAAGGACGTAGGCTAAACAAATAATAATTTCCGGCAAGACACTTGATTCCAGCTTGCACTCGCGACACAGAAGGGTGATTCAGCAATAACTCGCAATCAATTAACCGGCCAATCAAAAGGCCGTCGCTGAAGATGGTCAGTGGATCCTGGACCAGGTCTTCACGGACGATTACGAATTTGTTTTCGGTCGGCATCGATAGCTAGTTGATCAGGCGTCTCATATATCGATCACTTCACTGCGAAATACACCACTTGGATTACGTGCACAATCATCAGCGCCAGCATCAGCGAGGTTGAGATTACGTGCGGCGCAATCCAAATTCGCATGGCCTGGTGCAGAAAAATCAGCGCATCAACCCGACGTAACGTGACCATCGTCTCCAGGGCCTCGAGCAATAAGGTGCGTTCTTCGGCCGTCGCCATCCTCGTTAAGCGGTCCTTAAACGGCTCGCGGGCTTCCGCCAATACTTTCGTCAAGGGCTCGCGCTTAATCATTTGGCGTATCAGGAATGACAGCGTGCGAAAGTCTTTGATGATTTTTTCGTCGATCTCTTCGCGCAGCCAGCCTTCGCTTTGCTGCTGCAGTTGTGTCAACTCGCTATTAAGCTCGTCGCGCCTGCCAATCAAGTCTTCAATCAACAGCGGCTCACCTTCAATGCTCGTGAGAATCCGTGGCGCGACCAGATAGGAGGCCACTCCGAACAGCCCCGTCACGATTACCGCATCAAAAGTGACGTAAAGCGCAGTGGTAAGCAGGCCTCCGGTGTGCCGGCCCGCGTGCATCAGCAACACGATTCCTGCAACCGCGCCCACATACACGTGGCTTAACAACCAGTAACGCAAAGCTCCCGCGCGGCGCCGGTAGATTTGTTTCCGCAACGGGTAGGTCATGACTATGGCCGTGCCAACCAGACCGGTCAGGCCGGTCGCCCAGCGCATAGTCAACCAACTCCATGCCAGCACTTCATTAAAGCCGAACTTAACCAAACCGAGGACGGTGGCGGCCACGGCAACCAGCACCAGCAACGCACCACCAATGTGAAACGCAGTCGCAAGCGGATCGCTTTTGTGAATATCGCGGCCAAACGCCTGTTGTTCGTTTTGAAAAATCAGTCCCTGCGTGTTTCTGACTTCGGTGAAATACTTGACGGGATCAACTCGTACCAGTGCGCCAGTGGGACAATTCTCTTCACAGGAATAAGACTGGCGCCGCGCGCCTTGCGGATTTAGCGGAGTGTGTTCGCACAAATTGCACTTTATCGCGACCACATCGTCGGCAGGTTCTGTTGATGATGGCAATGCCGTTGTCGTTAAGCTAAACGTCTTCTTCAAGGCGCCGAACAATTCAAACGTGGCTTTGCCGTCCGCGCTTCGCGGCACCATCGAGATAGCGTCATACGGACACTGCGTTGCGCAATCGTAACAACCGATACAGGTCGCCGGATCTATATCCACGTAACCTCGTGGATCGCGAAAGATCGAGCCGGTGGGACAACCAGTCAGGCATTCCGGATCTTTGCAATGCATGCAGACCTGGGGCGACAGCACATGCTGCAGTTGTTCGCTGCCTATCCTGACCGGACGCGTGATGTGAATGCCGCGACGGACCAGGCGCGACTGGCCGTGAACCTTGTGACATGCGAGTGAACAATTGCCACAGCGCACGCAAAGATCCATGTCCATGACCAGCAGATTTGCGCCATCTACAACTCCCGTCGCAATCTCTTCTTCTGCGGAAGCGAGAGCGCGCACGTCCTTAACATCTTCAATCGCCGGAGGCTTATCGTCTGCGCGTGAGAGCGCGGCAAAGGCGGCGACGATTTGGTTACGCAGTTCAGGATTCGCCGCAAGTGGAGCTATGGGAATCTCCAGCACTTCAGTCCGCGCCATGACTGAAGCGGTATACTTCCAGGCCTCAGCCTGACTCGCTGCTTCGAGCCCCAGGCAGTTGCCGGCGCCAAGAAAATCCGCTCCAATTCGCTGGCCTACACCCAAAGCGACGCCCGTAGTGGCAGCGTCTACTGAAACGCCACTAACTCGCCTGACCCAACCGCTTTTAATGATGAGCACTCGGTCAATCGGCTTGCCTTCCTGACAAAGCACATGGTGCTTTGCATAGACCATAAACTTCCCAACCTCGCGCAGCCGCTCAACAATTGCGTCGTCCGCCACGCGGCCGGGCTGGCTCAGATCTTCAAGCGCCCGGCCAAACCCATGATCTCGATAAGTCTCGTCAAGCACGCGCCCAAACTTCGGCAGCTTTCGTAACAGTCGCAGTGCCGGACGTGTCACTTCTAATACCGTGACCTTGCCGTGCTTTGGCACCACCACCGTTGCGTTGCGTTCGACGCCGGCCAACACAGCCATCTCGCCGAAACATGTCCCAGGTTGTAACCGGCTAATCTTTCGCTGTTCGTGGTCAGGTTCGGAAATGTAAACGTCCAGCACCCCGCTGACTGCGATGTAAAAGGTGTTTCCGCCCCACTCACCCTGGCGCATGATCGTCTCACCGTCGTCGTAGGAGAGTAAACGCACGTACGGACCCACCTTTTTGCCATTGCCATAGTCGCGGCCATCGACGATGACTTCCAGGTCACCCGCGTTTTTTAGTTTCCCGTTGACTTCAAGAAAAAGCTCGGAAGTGAGTTCGAGGGATTTGAGGCTGGTGAGGATCGCTTCCCGGTCCGTGATTTCGCGCGGCATGTTCGATTTATACTACTTAAGCGAACAAAGATAAATCAGGGCCAGTCACGGGGGGATGGCTTTCCGGTGTCGCGCCACCGGTAACGGTTCGGTGTTGCCGCGTGATCGTAACCGGACTAACACTTGAAACCGACACCCGGCACCGGACACCCCGCCTCCCAATCTTTCCTTCCCATTAGCGGCTGCCGAAAAATTATCTTATAGTGCAATTGTATTTCCATCTCGTGCGGATTGGTTTTAGGTCTTCATTCAAATGCCATCGGATTCCCTGCTCTCGCTTTCGCTCGAACAACAAATCGGACAATTCTTCTACATCGGACTTCCCGGTACTGAGCTGGACGCGGAAACGCGCTCGCTGCTGCAGGAAGTTCAACCCGGCGGTGTGATCATTTTCGGTCGCAATGTCGCGGAACCAAAACAACTGCGAGATTTAGTTGATGGCGTCCGCGAGTTGTTGCCGGTGCCACCTTTGATAGGCGTTGATCAGGAAGGCGGACTGGTAGATCGACTGCGAAAAATCATAACGCCTATGCCGTCGGCGCGCACTATTCGGGAACACGGCGATCTTGCCGGGGCACGCGGGCTGGGCCGCATCACCGGTGAGGTGCTGCGAATTCTCGGCTTTAATATGAATTTCGCACCGGTCATGTCGATCATGACGGAAGAGCGCGATCTACTTTCGAATGGGTTGTATTCCCGTTCCTTTGGCCGCTCACCCGGCGAGGTTTTAGGCTACACCACTGTTTATCTCCGTGGGCTCCAGGAAACCGGAATGATCGGGTGCTTGAAGCATTTTCCCGGCATCGGTGCGGGCGAAGTTGACTCGCATGAAGAAATGCCGATGGTGCGGCTGTCTCATGAAGATCTGGTCGCACAGGATCTAGCTCCGTACATCGAACTCTTCCAGCGCCGCGATGATCGTGTCCGTTGCGTGATGGTGAGCCACGGCGGTTTTCCGAATGTCGACATCCGCAAAGGCATGACGGGGGGATTACTGGAACCAGCATCTCTCAGTCACAACATCGTCACCAACCTGCTGCGTAAAGAGATGGGTTATCAGCACCTGGTTGTCACCGATGACCTGGAGATGGGCGCAATCGCGAAGCACTGCGAAATCGAAGCGGCCACGGTGCGCGCATTTATGGCTGGCGAAGACATGATGTTGATTTGCGCTCATCCTGACATCATCCGGCGCGGTTACCAGTCGTTGCTCTCAGTAGCGCGCGACGGCAAGTTACCGAAGGATCGAGTTCGCGGATCTCTCAAACGCATTAACTCGCTTAAGTCCATCGTAAAACCACCTGCGCCATTCGATATCGAACGAATTAAGGAGCTGTCGGATGAGATCGCAACGCTAAATGAGAAATTGAACTACAAGTACGGAGGAACACTCTGATGCGCCGGGTTACGATCGTACTTCTACTCGCTGCTGCGTTACTCACTCTTGGCTCGAGTTGCCGGCGGCGTAGCACTGGTTTTGTAATCGCCCTGGGAGACAACATTCGCACCATCGATCCTATCGGTTCCCCATCCGTTGACGCTGCCAGCGAGCGCGTGCGCGCCTTGATGTTCAATTCGTTGGTGAAGAAGGACGAGAAATTTGATTATATCGGTGACCTGGCTTCTGACATTAAACGATCGGACGATGGCACGATCTTTACCTTTGTCCTGCGGGACGGGGTGAAATTTCACGATGGCCGAATGCTTACTTCCGCCGACGCGAAGTACACCCTCGACCTGGTTTTTTCAAGCAGTTTTGCGAAATCTGCCAGCTTTTTTGAGGGATCCGGCGCCGATAAGAAAAGCTACATCAAGAGCGTTGAGACGCCGGATGCAAGAACTCTAGTAATAGCCTTGAATCATCCGTGGACTGGCTTGCTGAGCAATTTAGTTCCCGTAGCGATTATTCCGAAGGACAGTTACGAGTCGCAAAAGACTCATCCCCTGGGCAGTGGTCCTTTCAAATTCAAAAGCTACGACGAATCTCAGCAGGTAGTCGATCTCGAGGCAAACGCGGATTATTGGGAAGGCGCACCCAACATTCAAGCGCTGCGAGTCCGTGTAATCGCCGACACCAACGCTTTGCAAGCCGAATTGAAAGCGGGTCGCGTGGATATCGCGCCTTTGCCAACCAGTCTCTCGCCCGATGCGGTTAAGTTGTTAGGACAGGATGCAAACCTGCAAGTGCTTCAGTTCACCGGCTCGAATGTGAACGTACTTACTTTCAACTGCAGTCAGCCACCGTTGAACGATGTGAAAGTGCGACAGTCGATTGCTTATGCTGTCGATCGCGAAGCCATGATCCGTGACCTGTTGTTAGGTCAGGCGAAGCTGGCGCATTCGATTTTGCCGGAGGAGTCATGGGCCTACGTGCCGGGACAGACGTACTCCTTCGATCCCTCAGCGGCGAAGCGGTTGCTCGATGAAGCTGGATTCAAAGATCCGGATGGCGATGGTCCGCAACTGCGCTTTGCAAAGCCGATTGTGTTCAAGGTATCGGGTAGCAGTGTCGCGGCCAAGAATTACGCCGGCGTGATTCAGAATTATTTGAAAAACGTTGGTGTGCCTGTGTCGATCGAAACTGCCGAGCTGAATACTTTGTTCGATGAGTTGCGGCGAGGCAATTTTCAAATCTTCTACGGCCAATGGGTGGGCGGAAACCAGGATCCAATCTTCTTCAAGGATTTATTCGCGACTTCCGAAATTCCCACCGAGGCACGCGCCTCTCGCAATCGCAGCCGCTATAGCAACAAAGAAGTTGATGCGATTCTGGATGAAGCAGTGAATACTTTTGATCGCGATAAAGCGAAACAGCTTTACGCGCGCGTGCAGGACCTTGTCAGTCGAGACGTGCCGGTTTTACCGTTATGGTATCAGGCCAACATCGTGATTGCCCGCAAGAACGTCGGCAATATCAAGGTTGACGCGAGCGGCGACTGGCGATTTGTTCGGACGCTAACCGTGCAGCAGTAACATGAAAGTCAGAATCGTTGCGATTTACTTCTTTGTGGTCGCGTCCGTAAACGCGGCTGCCACCCCACCGCCTAAGACGTAGTTTGCAAAAATGAGTCTTCTCATCCGCGAGTTCCCAACGAATAGTTTTTCCAACTCCTCCAGCTTGATTGTTTTGCTTGCCTGATCCAGGTTTTCTCCGCGCCCAATTGCGCCGTCCACTTCCCTTTTGATCGACTCGAACAGTCGCGACATCAGTTGCAAATAGGCATCGTCATGCATTACCGGTCCATGGCCGGGGATAATCGTGTTTGCACGTAAGGCGATCAGCTTTTGCAAGGTGAGCCCCCAATCACCAGGATGAGACTGCGGGTTGCCAATGTAAGGCACCGGCCAAATTACGAGGTCGCCTGTTAGCACGATTCCCTCTTTAGGAAGATGGACCACGATATCGCCACTGGTGTGACCACGACCCAGGTATCTGATATCGATTACGCGATTGCCGCGGTGAAAGATGAGTCGATCTTCTAACGTTATGGTTGGCAGAACAATTTCCGCTGACGGATTTTCCGCCATGTATCCCTCTGCAATCTTGATATCGCCGGCATAAGTCGCGCGCTCCTCATCGTCCATCGACCCGCCGAAGACGCTCTCATTCTTTTGCAAACGCCGTTTCAATGCCGCAATAAAGCCCGGATAACCCTGTTCAGACATGGCGTTCTTGCGATTTGTCAGACCGGTTGCCGGCAGGTAATCCCGGGTCATCGAGTGCGCAATGAATTCCGCTTGCGGAAAGGCATCGCGGTACACAGCGTTGCCCATGATGTGGTCGTCGTGCCAATGAGTGTTGATAACGTACTTAACCGGCTTGTTCGTCAGCTTACGCAGCGCCGCTAATTCTTCTTTGGCCGTTGCTGGAGTAAGAGTGGTGTCAACCACAAACACATCATTATCGTTAATGATAAAAATGCTGTTGCCATTGACTGTCAGGCCCGGCGGTTCTTTGCGAATTGCCGCATAGACACCGTCTGCCACTTTTACCATTTCGAAATTGTTAGTCTGGGCGCTGGCAATCGACGGTACTGGAATCGTCAACAGCAGCAAAAGCAAACATCGTAGAAGCATAGTTACTCCGCGCAGCGAATTGTTTGTCCGGGTCGCCAGCGTTAAGGGGGCAGACAGATGAGTTATCTTAAATAGTTAGTTATTGCGAAACACACAGGAGACTGGCTCTTATTCTAAAGCAATATCAAGAGCACGAACCCGTCAAGGGAAAACAAACTTGAAGTGGAAATGGATTAAACTCCGGCTTTTAGGATAGGAGCATTCTTTTTCAACGATGTTCCTCTAACGCTGTAGGCGTTGGAAAACTTAGCCCAGGGTAGAGCGCGAAGCGCGCCACCCTGGAAAACGGGGCGCGTTAGCAACCTAAGAACCCTGAAAGGGTTCAGTAGGATTGCCTATTTCAACTGCCTACTAAACCCTTTCAGGGTTTTTATCGGTTGCCTTACCCACCCGGCGTGTTACGCCGGGCTAAATTAGGTAACGCTTTCAGCGTTAGCGAGTCTGCCCCCCGATTATTTTCTACAACTCATCTTTCAGCTGAGCGCGCGAAACAGCTCCTTCACGAATCAGGTGCCGCTTTGGTCCTGTGACATCAAGAACGGTGGAAGGCTCGGTTACGGTCACCTCACCTCCATCGACGATCATATCGATTTGTGCACCAAAATATTTCTCGACTTCGTTAGCGTTCCGCGCCGCCGGTTGTCCCGAAGCGTTTGCGCTTGTGGCCGTCAATGAACCACCGCAAATACGGATAAAAGCACGGAGGTTGTCGTCGGCTGGTAAGCGCAACCCGATCGAATTTGTTCCTACCGTTAATCCCGCCGGTAATTCAGGTCGCGCACGGCCAACTAAAGTAATCGGACCCGGCCAATAACGACTGGCAATTCTCTCGAAAGCGTTGGTTCGGTCGGCAACGAACCGGTCAACCTGATCAAGATCAGAAATGAGCAACAGAATTGGTTTGTCGTCTGCGCGTCCTTTGAGCTCCCTGATCTTTTGCACCGCGCGCACATCGAGAGGATTTGCGCCGAGTCCATAAAATGTGTCCGTGCGAAAAGCGACAACGCCGCTGCGCTGGACTATCTCAGCGGCTGCTCTACGAGATGATTCACTATCGGAAACAATCATTGAGGGAGCGAGAGCACCGGCGTGTGTTACCCGATCTTCACCGCGTAACCCAAACCATCACCGATTGAGAGCACCAGCGCCAGTAATTGCGGGTGCCGCATAAAGTGTTCGTTGAATTTTTGCAGCGCCGCGGTGTCGCGATCGGACGACGCGGGATCGCTCGCGACTTCTCCGCCCCAAAGCAGATTGTCCACGATCACAACTCCACCGTGGCGAAGTTTTGGCAGCGCCACTTCGAGATAACCTTCGTACTCGTATTTCAGAGCATCAATGAAAATCAGATCAAAGGTGTCGTTGAGCTTTGGTATTACTTGCAACGCCGGCCCGCGTTCGATGCGTACGCGATCTGAGATCGCGGCACGTTCAAAATACCTGCTCGCCGCCTCGATCATTTCATCACTGGGATCGACAGGCACTACCAAACCATCTTGACCCATGGCTCGAGCCAGATGAATAGTCGTGTAGCCGATGGCCATGCCTACTTCGAGTGCGCGCTTCGCCTTGATTGCGCGCGCCGTGATTTCGATGAAGCGGGCCACTTCGCGATCCGCACTGGGTACGCGATGCTCGGCGCCATAGCTTTCCATCTCCAACAGCAGCGGATCACTTTGCGTTGTCAGGCGATCGAGATACTCCGCCTGTACCGCCTGAAGAATTGCGTCAACACTTGCTTTCATAGGTTCTTGCTCTGTTCGATGAACTTTAGAGAGATAGTTGGTCCGCGGACGACAAACTGAGGTTTATCGGACAATAGTCGCTTCATTCGTCGCCATTTTCCTGCGCTTCTCCGCCAACGGAAACATACCTACGCCCCAATCCAAGTTGGCGCAGCTTGTGTTGCAGTGACTGCCGGTGCATGCCTAGAATTTCGGCAGCGCGAGTCACATTACCCTGGGTATGCTGCAGACAACGAGAGATATAACGCCGCTCGAATTCGCGCCGATCTTCGCGAAAGTCCGCAGTAAACGGCACCGCTAATCCATCTGTCGGCTCCGCTGTTGTTACAATCGGTTTTTGCGACGAAGGCATTATTTCCTCCGGCAGATCCTGCGATCGCAATTCCTCGCCTTCGGCCATGATCACTGCGCGATCAATAGTATTTTTCAACTCGCGCACGTTGCCCGGCCAATCATAGTCGACGAGTTTACGCAAAGCGCCCGCAGCAATTTGTCTTGAAGGAAGACCATAACGTTCGGCAGCCGCGCGTGTGAACTGCTCAGCCAGTTGGGGGATGTCTTCGCGCCGTTCACGCAGTGGTGGAATATCAATCGTCACCACACGCAAGCGGTAAAACAGATCGGCGCGGAAGTTTCCTTTTTCTATTTCCTGCTCGAGCGGCCGGTGCGTGGCGCTGATAATTCGCACATCAACCGGAATGGATTCATTGCTTCCCAGACGTTCAATGCGCCGTTCTTCCAGCGCGCGCAATAGCTTTGCTTGCACATTCGCGCTCATGTCGCCAATCTCATCAAGGAACAACGTGCCCCCGTTTGCCTGTTCGAACTTTCCCTGGCGGCGCGCTGCGGCCCCTGTAAAAGCGCCCTTTTCGTGACCAAACAGCTCTGATTCGATAAGTTCAGAAGGCAGCGCCGCACAATTAACTGCGACAAAGGCGCCCGTGCTGCGACTGCTGTTTTTCTCGTGCAGTTCCCGAGCGACCAATTCTTTTCCGGTGCCCGACTCGCCCCGCACCAGCACCGTCGCGTCGGTCTCGGCAACTTTTTCAATCATGGAACGCACGCGCTGCATGCCTTCGGAATTACCGATCAGCGCGCCACGTTGCGACCGCTCGACTTCAATGCGGCGCCGTAACGAGACATTCTCACGGCGCAGTTGCACGGTCTCTGCCGCATTCTTGACTACTAGTCTCAGATCGTCCAGCTCAAACGGTTTTGCGAGGTAGTCGTACGCCCCGGACTTAACTGCTTCCACGGCCATGCGCTCGGACCCGTGCGCCGTAATAATTATAACGAGCGGAGGGTTGCCGTTTGCGCCAGGTGATTCTTGTAGTTCGCGCAGAAAATCCAAACCACTGATGCCCGGGAGGTTCACATCCAGCAACATCAGGTCGGCCGGTTGTTGTCGCAGGAGAGCGCGCGCGGCTTCAGCAGACTCTGCTTCCGACACGTTATACCCCAGGGTTGTCAGACCTCGCCGCATGCCGTAACGCGAGGCTTCCTCGTCATCCACAATCAGTAATCGCAACTTTTCTTGTTTCACCTTTCAGCTAGTTTATGACTTTGAGCGCGGATTTCCCTAGCGCATGGCGTGCCACAAAGGAAAGCGTGACCTTTGCTGCGTGCGGGCAGCGAAAATACATAAACCCAAAAAGAGGGTTACCGAGATTAGGGGCCTTTGATTGAATGAGTTCTGAAACCGCCGGGAGGTTGCTTCTATTAGCATCGTGTATAGTTTGTCGTTTCAACAAAACGGCCGATCATTAATCCACGGCAAAATCCTGGCATTTGAGGTTTTTCGACAACTTTCAATATCAGTCCGATGACTATACCCGCTACAAGTTTCACGTTAATGATCGTTGGCGATCAATTAATGATCTGCGATGGACTGCGCGAGCTAATCAAAGCGCACGGTATCGAGGTCCACGGGACAACGAGCAATGGCGACGAAGCTGTGAGGCTCGCTGCTGTCGAAAAGCCTGATGTCATTCTGTTGGACATTGATCTTGCCGGTGGCCACAGCTTTAGTTTGATTTCGCAACTCAGAGAAGTTGCGCCTGACACACGCATACTCGGGATAACCACAGGTCTGGACCAGCAGACCAGTGAGCGCGCATTGCGCCTGGGTGCGATGGGTCTGCTTTCAAAGCGTCAACCCACGGAAGTTCTGATCAAGGCGATCAAGAAGGTTAACGATGGCGAAGTTTGGATTGATCGAACCACGATGGGAAGCGTGCTGAGAGAAATGACTCGCCGGAAGAATCAACAGCCTGATGCCGACGATAAAAAGATTCAGACACTCACGGACAGAGAGCACCAGGTTATCGCCTTGATAGCCGAGGGTCTAAAGAATAAACAAATTGCAAAACGTTTGTTCATTAGTGAAACGACCGTCACTCATCATTTAAGCTCGATCTTTGCAAAGCTGGACGTTTCCGACCGGCTGGAGCTGGTAATTTACTCATTTGGCCACGACCTCGCCCGCCTGCCCTAATAGACACTTTGCCAGCAGAATCCTGCCAGAAGTTGGGCATGCATCTGTATTGCAAGTTAATCACAATGAAATTACAATCCGGCCACATAACAAGGCAGTGATCGCGCTTTGGCAGAAGCGATAGCGATACTTTTAATCGCAAACGTTTTATTCAGAACATTGTCGGTGCAAATCGTGGAAAACGAACAAAACTCCCTTGATCTGCACATCGACGAACTGATTGCAGAGAGCGAAGACACTGATTTCGGAACTCGTAGCCAGGAACGCCGGCTTAAAGCCCGAATTAACGAACCCTTTCCGGCTCGCATTTGGGGGGTGGACTCGGGTGCGTTGCCATTTAACGTGGCCGGGATCGTCGACAACATCAGTTCTTCGGGCGTGTACTTGAAAACGCCACGAGCAGTAACTGTTGGCAGCGAAGTGAAGTTGGTCGTGCATTTTTTGAGTGGTCCAACTTCAGGAGTTACGGCGTCATTGCAGGGACGCATCTTGCGAAGCGAATCCCAGGGCGATGGTAAACATGGTTTAGCGATCGCTATCAGCAAGCACAGGTTTTTGTGACGCTACCAGCGCGCGGGCGCGGAATGGATCAGTGCTTGATAGGATCAACGAATGACAGGTCATTCATCGTTTTAGAACTGGTTAAGCTTCAGTTTTCGTAAGAGTTTTCAGAGCTTTTTGCTTTGGCAGAAGCAAATGCTCTTTTTCCACGGTATCTATTGCGATAGACCAGCTATCTGGCGAGATAGAAGTTCTCCTGCCATCTGACTAGCGCGACAGTGATTTGGAAATGGATGTACGCGCGTTCTCAGTTTTTTTGAAATCGATATTTGCTAAAGCCGCTGCTGACCAGGTTCTCCCTAGCGACGTTGCTCACAAGCGTCGGAATCAATGTGTCAGCACAACTCCCATGCCCCTTCCGGAGAGTCCGGTGGTTAGTGGGTAAACCAACCGGAACTCCGGTTTAGAAGGAGACGATTTATGAGAAAGACGACCAAACAAATTCGGCGAACTAGCCAAGCCAGGATCGCCATTGGTGTAAGCACAGTTATCGGCATTTTGGTGCTTACCTCGATAGCGTTTATGGCGCCAGTCAGCGGTGCAATTTTCACCACCGACCTCGGCTGTACTGGGACTAACGTCAATATTTTTGCTTCCAAAGACGCCGTGTACCTGGATGGCGGACCAGCACATCCCGGCGCCGCGGGACTCCCGGACGGTGAATATTACGTGAAAGTCACCACACCCGGCGGCACGCTTCTAGGCACCAGTGTCGGCTCGGCCGACGACACGCCGGTCACAGTTACGGCGGGAGAATTTGCGACCTGCTATCAACTCTCAGCCATCCTGATCAAGGCCAGCGATTCCTCGGCAGGATACGACGATACAACCAATCCCGGCGGCGAATACAAGGTTTGGCTTAGCGCCGTTAGCACCTTTGACAATAGCGATACCAAAACCGACAACTTCAAAGTTAGATGCGATGACTGCGGCGGCAATCCACCGCAAGGCACTATCAACGTAGTCAAGTATTACGATGTGAATGCGAACGGCGCCCTGGATCTCGGCACCGACATACCCATCACGGGCTGGAAAGTTCGCATTCAGGATGACATCGACTTTATTCGTTTCACACCCGCGTCTCTTGTAGTGTTCACCCCGGATACCTACACGGTATCGGAGGCCAATCCCATTGAGACGAACTGGCAGCATACTACGCCGTCGATAATCGTTTACGCGCTCGCGGTAAACGAGACGCACGAGTTCGACTTTGGCAACGTATGCCTCGGCGCCGGTGGCGGATTGACGCTCGGCTTCTGGTCAAACAAGAACGGTGCGTCTGTCATTAACACCAAGGGGCTGCTACCGGGAGTCGAAGCGCTGTGCTTGCGAAATCCTGATGGCAGCTTGTTAGGTACCCCGAATCTGGCAAACTTCCAGAAATTCCTGACCAGTGCCAGCGCTACTAATATGGCGAGTATGTTGTCGGCGCAAACTGCGGCGATGTATCTGAACGTGGCATCGGGAGGCGTAAATGGTAACGCCCTTGTTTACGCTCCCGGAACGAACAGCGCAAACTCGCTTGGGTACGCGAAGGTCAGCGATCTTCTCACCGAAGCAAATGCGATCCTTTGCACAGGTGGCGCTACTAAACTCGTACTTTTGAGTGGCAATCCGCTTCGTCCAAGGGCGGAAGCCGTTAAGACAGCGCTCGATAAAGCGAACAACAACCTGACGTTCGTGCAATCGACGCCTTGCCCGTTCAGCTTTGCTGAATAATTACGTGGTCCCGACAACCTGCATTCAATGCAGTAAACCAAAAAGGCCGTTCTCCTTACGCGGAGAGCGGCCTTTTTCTTCCCCATGTCAGCACCTCTATTTGTAGAGAGTAATGGTTTGCGAGCTGCCAACATTCCCCGCAGCGTCATAAGCTTTGCAGAACAGCGTGTGTGCTCCAGTCGACGCCTTGCGCGAATTCCACTTATTGGTGAAGGGTGCGCTGGTTGAACTTGAAACCAACACGCCGTCAACGTACAGGTCGTTTTTCACCACACCGATGTTGTCTGAGGCGCTAACCGATATAGATTCATTGGCTGCAGCTTTCGAACCATCTGATGGCGAAGTGATCGTTACGATTGGTTTCGTCAAATCTGGCGCCGGTGTCGGGGTCGGTGTTGGTGAAGGCGTTGGTGTTGGTGTCGGTGTCGGAGAGGGCGTTGGCGTAGGCGGTGGTTGAGGAGAGCCGCCGGCGAGCGCTAACGCGCGCGAGGCATTGACACGTCCCCAGCCGTAATGAATATCCCATCCGGCCGGACCAAAGTCGTCCGCACTCTGCTTCAAAATATCTTGAACCTGCGAACCGCTAAGACCAGGGTTGGCCGACATGACCAAAGCAGCCAAGCCCGCCACGACTGGTGATGCAAAGGAGGTACCGCCAGCATACGCGTAGCCTCCGCCTTTTGCGGTGGTGTATCCGCCTTCGGGAGCGGAGAGATCCACATTATTGCCATAGTTTGAAAAACTAGAGGGCGCGTCGTTCACATCCGTCGCGCTTATCGTCAGCACGAAAGCATTATCGGATGAAGAATCAAAGGTGCTGTAGTTACCTGCCGCTGAAGTAACCACGCCGCCTTTGCTTTGAAAGTATTGCGCGGCGCTTTTCACGGTGGAGCTATTTGAAGCAATAAAACTGAGATTAGCCACTCGAGCGCCGTGATTGGCAGCCCAGTTAAGACCACTCGCCATGGCGGAATAAGTGGCATTCCCCGCAGTGTCAGAAATACGAATGGGCATGATTTTGCAATGCCAGCAAACCGCCGCCACTCCTATCCCATTATTGGTTTCCGCCGCAGTCACACCGGCCACGTTTGTGCCGTGCCCGTTTACATCCGCCGTGTTCGAGTTGTTGTCGTAGATATTCCAACCCGATACCAGGTTATTCATTAAATCCGGATGCGAGCCTTCGACTCCGGTGTCCAAAATCGCAATCACAACTCCGCTGTTACCGGTCGATATCGACCAGGCGTCAGGCCCGGATATTTTTTGCAGATGCCATTGCCAGTTTGCGTAAGCAGGATCGTTGGGAACCATACCGGCGGGTTCTACAATGCGATCCAACTCTGCAAAGTCAACTTCCGCCCGGCCACGAAACGCGTTAACGAAAGCGTGCTCGTTTGCCTGGTAAGGAAGATCCAGGATGTGCACGCCGATGTTCGGAATTTCGTCGGCGTCGCGGGCGCCAAGCGCGGCAATTATTTGTCGTGCGTGATCGCGACCGATGTTTTCGTGGAACTTCACCAAGACCCGTCCGGGAACAAATTGTTCCGCGGGCTCAGCACTGTTGCCGTTGCTTTTTCCAGAGCGCGCTTTAGTGGAAACGCCTGAACTGAATATCAACGCGCACAACGTTACAATCGCGATAGCAACCAGAAGGTTTTTCATCTGTGTTGGTCTCTTCCTTTTCTTGATGTCGGGTACAACTGAGGCGGGGCGGTGATGCGTGACGAAACGACCGCGGCTATGCAGACGCGCAATTTGCGACCTGAGTCCGAGGGGATTAGTTGCTCAGAACTGGATTATTTTTTTCGAGGGTTTTGCGAACCGGGTGGGAACGAACGAGAGAAACGTTAGGCAACCGGCAGGACGATGGCTACCGCACGCTACTCCTGCTTTCGGTAACCCGGCCAAGTCTCAAGAAATTTCGGAACCTGAGTTGCGAAATTATTGAGACCCCCGTTGGCTTTGCGGCCCTCGCTCGCGCGAGGTGTGCCATTATCGTTTCAGGTAAATCTTTCAAATAATCGCAGGCCGATGGTCCATACCTGCTGGTTGCAACTTAACCTCGATTAGTTGAACGTGTCAAGCATTGTTTAACGCGGGCGTTCGTGCTTTTCGTGGGATTTGCTGAGTGTTTTGCGGTCACGACAGGGAATTCGCAGTTTGAGTGAGACACGAAGATAACGGCGGACCGCATGCTTTTACAAATGAAGCGCCCTGCAGTCCGCCGCCCTTTTCAGCTTGTGCGAATTCCTACTTGTTGGTTCTTTTCGCCGACATTACCAGAATTATCGCGTCGCCTGATGGCCCAACATTGAGTGTGCCGACAATCACTGGTTCACCTTCACGCATGCTGATGTCCGTGTTTAGTCCCGTACTCTCATAGTTGATGATCGGCGCCATCTGTGGTCCGTTCGAGGCGAGTGTGGTCCCAGTTTGAATTGGGATCCTCGTCCCAAAACCGAAGCCATCCATGCGCACTACTAAGCCACCTCCGGCCTCCCGCACCAACTTGACCCCGTTAACGCGAAACTCATTAAAGCTTGGTGTTAGTGTACCGCCAGTGCTTGAGGAAGACGCCATCATTGGGCCACCGATCCACTTCAAGTTAAGCCGGCCATCGTTCTTTACTCGATTGATTAGGGTGGCTGCCAGGCGATAATTCTTGAATGGCAAAGAAGCCCGCAATTGCCTTAGCACTGAATCCAATGCCGGCGGCAACTTCGCATCATCAATCTCCTGATTGGTGGCCACGAGCAGATAGAGTTGCGTATCCAGATTGGTTTCATCTGCCTGCGTTTCAGCTTGAGTAGATGCTGGACCATTTGCCGCTGATTGGCACATCACGGCACGCCCACCTGTGACAATCACCAGCATTAGCAGCATCAGCGCAGTCCGTACCGATGTTCGCGATAGAAACATATACTTTCTCCTTCAATGTAGTCTCAGAAAACGAGGAGAGTGAGAGCGCAGCGTTGCAAACTCCACGCTCCTGCAGGGCTCTTAGTTGGGTGGGCCAATGACCAGGAACACACACGCACGAACTGCAGAAAAGTTCCCGGAGCACTGTTCACGACGTCTACTTCTCGTGAGCGCGCAGAGGCACCACCAATTCAAAGCGTGAGCCCTTGCCATTGCTGGCGGCGACCAATCGGGCGGCGCCCCCCGCTTCCTCCATGCGCTTACGCACTATCGCAAGGCCCAGACCGGTGCCTCTTTGTTTGGTCGTGAAGAAGGGTTCCCAAATGCGCCCGCGCAATTCCTCCGCTATACCAGGACCGGTATCCGAGATAGAGATCACGAGTTGCTTGACGTCCGAGTGCGCCGCAATTGTTATTTCCCCACCGTCGCCGGTTGCCTGCAGCGCATTCAATAACAGGTTGGATAGGGCTACACGCAGGGCAGTGACCGCCTGGCCACTCAATTCCCGATCAATCCCTAACTGCAAAGTTATCTTTATGTCGCGGTTATCAGCATCCGCTTGAAACAGTCTGACTATCGATGAAATAAGTTGGCTACTCAATTGGGGTTGTTCGGCGGGGGGCTCGGTACGCGCAAAGCTCAGCAGTTGCGTTACACTTTGGCCCAGGCGATCTGTTTCACCAACAATCAAACTCAGGTCACGCGAGTATTCAGCTCTTATTTGCTGGTCTTCGCCCATCACCTGCGCGATTGATTTAATCGCTGAAAGCGGGTTCTTGATCTCGTGGGCTACGGTCGCCGCCATTTGTCCCAATGCCGCCAGCCGCTCGCCGTCTGCTAGTTTTCGCTCAAGGTTTACATTTTCTTCAACCAGCCGGCAGTCTTCTATCGCAATCGCGATTTGCCCGGCAAGGACTTCCAGCACTGAACGCGTGTCATCGTTCAGGGCCGCTGGACCCGCTTCAACCAACATGACCCCGGATACGCGCTCATCGCGCCGCAATGGATAGGCAAGATCAAAGCTCAAATCGCTCAGCGCTGGATCGACTGTTACTGCTTGCCAATCGTTTCTCTGTGAAGTCTGAATAATGTTTTCCAGCACCGCTTCGCCAAGCACGGTACTTCTTTGAGTCAGATGTTGCGCCATTCCGCCTGAGAGGAACGGTTCCCGCAAAACAATTTGCACGCGTTGCAATCCCAACGCCGCGCTTGTTTGCTGCTCGACAAAGTCAAGCAGCTCCGGCAACTGCTGGTATTGGCCCGCATGCGAGCTGATTCGCGAAACAATTTGGCGATAGAGCGCTGCTTCGCGCTCAAACAGTTTTCGAAATCGCTTTTCCAGCCAACCCCGTAAAGGCGCGGCCGCCAGCACCAGTCCCAGAATCAGTAAAGCCTCGACGACACCCGGTCTGATTCCATAACGGGCTGTCATCCAATCGCCGATCGTCTTGATGCCGTAGACATAGATGATCAGCACGACGGCGGCAAAAGAAGCGACGATCAAACTCTCTTCAATGATCAGCTCAAGATAGCGATAGCGATAGATGTAATAAGCGAGTAACAACGAAGGCAGCAACGACCCCAGGTTGGCCACTGTTTTCAAATAGAGACCGGCTTCAGTTCCCTCACCTAAACCAAAGGCGAGCGCGGCGAGGATCACAACTCCAATCACGATGAACGATGATGCGAGCGTTTGCAGAATTCGCTGTTCGCTGCGGTTCTTCGCTTTCCGGGCGATCAATAGTTCGGTAATTGAAATTACAGCCAGTACGTAGGTGATCCAAACCGCCATCGGCAGAACGAGAAAGTGCAGGCGGCTGAGCATGGGCGCATATGGCCGAAACCATATTTTGTACAGCGCTACTGCCAGGAAAAGGTTAGGTAGATAAGAGAGATAGATCCGAAATTTTTCGTTCAGTTTCAATGGCCGGCTACCGGTTGCGGCCCAAAGATAAAGGTGAACGTGAAGCAGCAGTGAGTAAGCGAAAGTGATGCTGATAACCGAGATGCTATCAGCCGCGCGCAGTACATTGGCCCAGCGCGCATAACTTAAACCGAAGAGACCGTGCAGCGTAAGTATCAAGTTGCTGCCGTGCCAGCCACCCATGGTGAGTGCCAGGAGAAACAGAAGCCGCTCAACTTTACTTAACTTGTTACGGCGGGAGATTAGTTGAATGCCCAGCCAGACCGGCAAGACCGCCCCGATGGAATAACCGACAAGTTGAAGTACTTCTAGTGGGGACATTTCTTCATTGGGCGTAATAAAAGGCAGGGAGGCAGGAACCGAATTTATCATTCATCATTTGAGATTTCTCATTTCTCATTTTCTAAAAAGGACGCGCAGCTCAAGCGCAGAGATGCAATGCAGATCCTGTCCACTGAGAGCCTGCCGGCAATGAATGAAAGACTACCGCGGGAAATGCCAAATGATATTTGTCTAATGACAAAAGATAAATCGGGTTTCTTAGCAAGCCTGAGTGGCACACACCCGGATTTGCGCGCTGCCACCGCCTACTGATTCGCGGCGCTGCGCGCTGAGAGTGGAGTGAAGGTGATCTCTACTCGCCGGTTGCGCGCTCGGCCGGAAACAGTCGCGTTGCTACCGAGGGGATTCGCGGCGCCCATGCCGTTGGCCTGTAAACGCGATGCATCGACGCCCGCTGCCTGAAAACGATCAGAAAGTTCGCGTGCGCGCTGCTGTGTTAGCTGTTGCAGAGTCACCTCGTCCCCTTTCGCGTCCGTGTAGGACTCGATCACTACCTGGTAATCCGGATTGCTCGCGAGGAGTGCGGCAAGCGGTTCCAAACGTGCGGCCGCCGCCGATGCCAGGGTCGCAACTCGCGGTCCCGTCCAAATTGATTCCGCAAGCAAGAGCTGAAAACCCCGGGGCGTTTCTTTAATGGTCCCGAATCTGGATAGACTGTTGCGCAACGACGCCTCGGACGCTCGCCGTTGCTGTTCGCGTTGTTCAGATTCCACACGATTCTGTTCGGCGCGTTTCTCTCCTTCAATTCGGGCCAGGCTAATCTTGGCAGCCTCACCCTCGGAACGAACTGTTTGCAGCTCGTCACGTAAACGGGCAACTTCACTACGTTGTTCGCGCAATTGTTCATTAGCCGTGGCGGCATCACGCTCCGCTAATTCGCGAGCACGCTGCTCGCGATCAAGCGCAGTTCGCAACTCATCAATCTGTTGTTGCGCGCTTTGAGCATTTTGTTCAGCAGACCTCAACGCTTCATCGCGCCGTTGGATATCCTCGCGTCGTAAACGAGCCGCGCGGCGCGTGGCGGCCATCTCTTCGGCCTTCACCCCTGCGGACGTGGCCTTGCGCGCGAGCACGTCAACTTCGGCAGCATCCTGATTAAACTTCCAGGCTTTCTCTGCCGCGAGTAAACCGTTTTCCGCCACTTCCAACTCTTGCGTGGCATCCTGTGGCGCACCAGCATAACGCGCCAGGTTAACTGCCTGTCGCGCGCCTAAAAGCGAGACGGGAATGTCACGATAATCCGCTGAAGCAATTTGCGGCACGCGTGGATCTCGAAAATAGTCACTCGAGTTTCCGATGTATTGCACGTTAACGGTTTCAACCTGAGATTTTCCGGGCCGCGATGGCGGGATGTTTTCAAGCACCACCATGCGACTGGGAACTTTCATCAGAAAATGCGGCTCGGCGGTGACAATCAACGCGAAAGTTTGAAAAGGAGTAGTGACATCAAGTTTGGAAGCGATGTACGCGCTGCCACCGCGCTTAATCTCACCAAGATTATCAACGTGACCGTCGGGTGATATGGCCCATAAAACAAAGGTCGTGTAAATGCCACCCAGTTCATTCGCGCGTGGCAAATTGTCGATGGCCAACTCAACGCGCGTTCCACGACGGCCGGCACGCTTCACCTTAGCTTCGCCCTTGAGCCGCGGCAATAGAGTGGTACCGCGAAATTTCACCACCACAGTTTCATCAAGCGGATACGTCACGGCCACCGTCTGCCGCGGCAAGTCGCTTTGCGCGAGGGCCATGCTGCATAAGATTGCGATACAGGCCAAACATGCGAACAAAGGGGACATTAGGCGTCGATAAAACATCATCATTTCGTCCTCATTTGATTTAAACCGGGGGATTTCACGAACAGCTAAAAACCCATAATTCAGTTGATGCAGCCAGCGCGATCATTGTTGCCGAGGGTTGACAGGGGGTCAAGCTAACTTGTGACACGGACTTAGTCCGGGTTCTTCCTGCGGCACAAACGGTCGGTGTTCCTTGATTGGATGAACGAGAAAGGAAATCCACGTGAGATCTAATCTTTGGACAGACGTTGATAACGCGTCTTGCGGTAGGCGAGCACCTGAACGACAAAAATTGAAATAGCCGTCAGTAACAGAATATGGACAAAGCCGCCTTTGTGCAGAGCAAACTTCAACACAAACCAAATCACAAAGAGGAGGGCGCTAAGTATCCACATGCCTAGCGTCTCCGCGGGTGATTTGAGGTTGTAAGGGACCGTAAGCGGCGCCGGGATTTTTCTGCTGGTGCGACGATGGTGCCTCCTGAAACAAAGAAGCGAGTGCCCTTCACGAACTGTCCGATATAAGAACCGGACGGCGCTACCCGCCAGTAGTAATAACCTGGCGGCACACCGTCGACCTTGTAGCGCTGGCCGATAATCTGGCCGTCGAAAAAAATGTTGCGGAAGTTTTCGTCGCTCGCAACTTGCACGCGGTATTTAGCGACTCCTGTTTGTCTGGGCCACTCGATTGTGGTGGGAAAAGTCAACGAAGGCGCCGCGCTTTGTTGTGCGGCAATGGAAGTCAGAATTATGAAGAGTAACAGAAGAGCAAAAGCCGGCTTAATTGAGAGCTGAATAGTCGAGCTGAGAGTCGATGATTGACGGGGTACGAAGAATGCCAAGAGCTTATGGAGCCTCATTAAGTTTATAGCCGACGCCCCGTACAGTGAGCACATACCGTGGGTTCTTTGGATCAGTTTCCAGTTTCTTTCGCAGCCGGTTGATGTGGGGATCGATATTTCGCTGATAGCCTTCGTACTCGGTGCTCCAGACGCGATCGAGCAGCGCATTGCGCGACCAGGCGCGGCCCGGTTCGGATGCGAGCAATTCCAGAATTTGAAATTCAAGCGGCGTGAGATCAATTCGCGATCCCTGTCGCAGCACCTCGTGACGTCGTTTATCGATTACCAGGTCACCCACCGCGACGCGTTCTTCATCGGTCCCCGGCGCAATAGACGTGGATCTTTTTAATAAGGCTTCAACGCGATACTCTAGTTCGCGCGGGCTGAATGGCTTGCCAAGATAATCGTCGCCGCCGGCCTCGAAACCCGCCACCTTGTAATCGAGCGCATCATGCGCCGTCAAAAACAACGCCGGTGTTTGCACACCTCGTTCGCGCGCTCGCTTTAATAGATCGAAACCAGACATTCCCGGCATGGAAACATCGAAGATAAAGCAGTCATACTTTCCAGTCGTTGCCGGTTGCAGCGCAGCATTCCCGCTTTCACGTTCTTCAACTTGAAATCCAAGCCGGCGAAAATACTCGGCTAAAAGTAAGCGCATGTCCGCGTCGTCGTCGACTATCAATAAGCGCTTGCCAGCGTACTTGCTCGCTCCTTGTGGTTGCTGTGACAAGTTTCCGTGATCCCGTCGGGTTTGATCTGATTTACTGCTGGGAATTATAGCTCACTTCGGCTGACATGGTCTAAGAAAAGGTGCGGCAAGAGCGCTGGCTTGGTTTTGGTAAAGCAAACTGTTAGTTTGTGCTGCTCGTTGCTGGTCATTCATTCGTCTCAAACTCAAAGTTTGCTTTGCAAAGCGCTGCGCCTTGACGCTTTTGCAGGCCGCTAAGTATAGTTCCTTTTTAGTTTTTCAGCCGCCTTCCCTTCCTTGTTACAGACGACGAGATTCTCCAAGTAGATGCGCGATCTTAGAAGACTGCTCAGATATTTAAAGCCTCACTGGGAAACCTTCACGCTCGCGACCATTGCGATGGCATTTGTCGGCCTGCTGGAAATCGCGATCAGGTCACTGGTCGTTCCTATTTTCGATCAGGCGTTGACGCCGGTCGGTGGCCGCCGCACTGAAACTCTTTTTGGCCTGCAAAGAATCATCCCGCAATCCGGTCTGGCAGCGTGGAAAACAATATCGGTCCTGCTGGTCGTTTTTACGCTCGTCAAGGGCATCGCCGAATATTTTTCTACTTTCCTGATGGCCCGTATTGGTCAGTCGTCCGTGCTGAAATTGCGTCAGGATCTCTATAGCCATCTGCTTAATCAGTCGGCAAGTTTTTTCGAACGTCACCGCACTAATTATTTAGTCTCACGGCTGGTGACGAGCGCCGCCGCTATCGAAGCTGCGGTCACGAGTACGCTGCGCGATATGCTGCGCGAAAGTTTTACGCTGATAGCCTTTCTCGGAGCGTCGTTCTATTACAGTTGGCGCTTGACTCTTGGCTCACTAGCCATCACTCCCCTGGTCGCCTTACTTACGGCGCGCTTCGGCTCGGCGATGCGCAAACTTTCGCGCGAGAGTTTTGAGGGAAACAAAGAACTTACTGACACCGCTCAGGAAGCGCTTTCAAACCAAACGATCGTCAAGGCATATCGTGGTGAAGAGCGAGAATTGACGCGCTTTACAACGGTCGCCAAGCGCATAGTTAGCGCCAATCTGCGGACTGCAAGAATCTCCGGCTTTGCGCCGCCGACGATAGAAATGATCGGCGTGATATTCATAGTGTTCCTGCTTTTTTTTGGCCAGCGTGAAATTATCTCCGGTCGCATGAACGCCGCCCAGTTCCTTACTTTTCTATTCGTTCTGTTCAGTAGTTACGACCCGATGCGCAAACTTTCGCGTTTGCAGAACGCTATGGAGCAGGCGCTGGCGGCCGCCCATCACGTTTGGGAAGTGATGGACGAGGACGCTCATCTGCCGGAAAAAGCCAACGCTGTGGCCTTGCGCCCGTTGACCGATGCGATAGAACTGCAGGACGTTTCATTCGGCTATGCAAATGAAACCAAGTCGGTGCTCAGAAACGTCAGCTTGAAAGTTCCAGCCGGTACGATGGTGGCGCTTGTCGGTGAATCAGGGGGCGGCAAGTCGACGCTAACCAAACTGTTGCCTCGTTTCCACGATCCTGTTTCCGGCGCAGTACTATGGGACGGAACTGACCTCCGCGACGCGAGTATCTCCAGCCTGCGAGCACAAATTGCGCTGGTCACCCAGGAGACGGTGCTCTTCAACGACACCGTTCGTCATAACATCGCATACGGAAAGCCAAATGCAACGCCGGCAGAGATTGAAGAGGCCGCTCGCATCGCGTTCGCCCACGACTTTATTCAAGAGTTGCCGAATAAGTACGAAAGCATAGTTGGTGAACGCGGAATTTTTCTTTCCGGTGGCCAGCGGCAACGTCTGGCAATAGCGCGTGCGCTGCTGGTTGATGCTCCGGTTTTGATATTGGATGAGGCGACATCTGCCCTCGATGCGGAATCTGAGCGCTTTGTGCAGCAAGCAATCGCTAATCTGGTGCGCAACCGGACGACCATTGTCATCGCACATCGTCTTTCAACGATACGCCGTGCCAATGCAATCGTGGTAATGGAAGCCGGACACATTACTGAAATTGGGACGCATGCCGAGCTGCTGGCCAAAGGTGGGCACTATCGCAAGTTGTATGAACTGCAATTTGCGGATGAAGAAAACGAAGTACTCGTAAACAGTTGATGGGGACTTTGTGCTTTGAACTTTGTGCTTTGTGACTTATTCCTCATTAAGCACGCGGTTGGTTCACCTGAAGGTTATAACAAAGAACAACGTTCAAAGTACAAAGTTCATTCAAAGTTCAAGATTTCGAGGATCAAGATATTAATAATGAAGCTATTAAGGATAGTTAACGAATGAAATCAATGACCGGATATGGACGCGGAGCCGCGGAAGGCGAAAATTTTTCCGTCTCCGTTGACCTCAAGACTGTGAACAATCGTTTCCTCGACGTGCATCTCCGTCTTGGAGGCGAGCTGGCCCCGCTTGAGCCCGCTATTAAACGACAAATCAGTTCACGCCTTTCCCGCGGTCGTGTTGATGTGACTGTCAACCTGGAAAAGACTTCAACCACCGCCTACGAATTGAATCGGCCACTGATTTCCGGCTACGTCACTGCGCTGAGAGAAATGCAGAGCGAGTTTGGTATCGCGGGAGAGCTCGACATAAATTTGATCGCTCGTTTGCCCGGCGCGTTGCAACCTTCGCGTGATGGTCTTTCCGACGATGTCGCAGCCGGCATGGAGAAAGCATTGTCAGCAGCCCTCGATGAACTGGAACGCATGCGTGCGCAGGAAGGCGAGACGCTGCGACAGGAGATGACCGACCGTCTGGACAAAATCGAAGCCGTCGTGCCTTTGATTGAAAGCGCGGCGGCTGGCCTGGTTGATGCCTATCGCACACGATTGCAAAAACGCATTACGGAACTGCTCGCCCGGAATGGCCAAGTGGTGGAGATTGATCACGGCAGGCTGGCCCAGGAAGTTGCTTATCTTTCCGACCGCAGTGACGTTAGTGAAGAGATGGTCCGCCTGCGCAGTCACTTGACCCAATTTCGCGACGCCCTGAATGCAACTGCCGAAACCGGCAAGATGCTTGATTTTCTTTTGCAGGAGTTAAATCGCGAAGCAAATACGACGTTGTCGAAATCGACCGATCTCTCCATGAAAGAATCCGCTTTGGCGATTAAGGCAGAAGTCGAGAAGCTTCGCGAACAGGTCCAGAATGTTGAGTGAAATAGATCGTAACCAGGCAAAGGACCTGCCGGCTGAGGCCACCGGAGGCCGCGGCATTCTGTTCGTTGTCAGCTCCCCTTCCGGCGGCGGCAAAGGGACATTGATCCAGCGCGTGTTGAATAAGGTCCCAAACCTTAGTTATTCTGTTTCGTTCACGACCAGGGCGCCCCGCAGCGGTGAAGTGGATGGGCGTGAATACTTTTTTATCGGGCCTGAAGAATTCGAGAAAATGATCGCGGCGGACGAGTTTCTTGAGTGGGCCTACGTTCACGAAAAACTCTACGGCACGGCCCGCAAACAGGTTGCATCAGAAATAGCGGGCGGCCGCGACATCGTTCTGGAAGTGGATGTGCAAGGCGCGGCCAGCGTTCGCAACCTTATGGCCGATTCGATCAGCGTCTTCATTTTGCCGCCTTCATTTGAAGTACTGAAAACGCGGCTAACCGCGCGTGGCACCGACTCACCAGAAGAATTGGACCTGCGGTTGCGCAATGCTCCAGTCGAGTTACGCGATTATTCGGCTTTTCAATATGTGATTATTAACGATGATGCCGAACGTGCCGCAAACCAACTAGCGGCCATTGTGTTTGCCGAAAGAGCACGACTGAGCCGGCAGCAGCAAAAAATCCAAAGCCTGGTCGAAGCGTTTATGAAAAAGGACGATGGTAATTCAAACTAGTATTGCTATTCAGCAGGAGGATGGGCATTAATAAATGGCTACAAAAGAACAGGTAGAAGAAGTCGTGGAAGGTACCGCTCCGGAAATTGATTCGAAATATCGACTGATCATTCTGGCCGCCAAGAGAAGTAAGCAACTACAGCGAGGAGCGCGACCGCGCATCGACATCGATGCCGCGAAACACAAGAACACGCGCGTCGCGTTGGAAGAAGTGATGAGAGGAACTGTTAACTTTACCGTGCATGATGTTGACGGCGATGGCGATGAACCCCAATAGCGGACCCGAAGTGGCACAGACTTTAGTCTGTGGTGACCGCAAGCCACAGACGAAAATCTGTGCCACTCACTGCGAGCCTACATTCCTTTATAGTCCGGACCGCCGCCACCTTCAGGTGTTACCCAATTAATAATCTGATACGGGTCCATGATGTCGCAGGTCTTGCAGTGAACGCAGTTTGAAAAATTGATCTGCAACTTCCGTTTTCCCTCCACCCCATTGTCGACCATCTCGTAAACTGCGGCCGGGCAAAATCGCTGGCACGGGTTTCCATATTCTTCGGCACAACGCGTCGCACAGATGTTGGTATCCAGAACGTGGAGGTGCGCCGGTTGGTCCTCACTGTGACCAACTGCGGCGTGATAGACGTCGGTCAGTTTGTTGAAAGCGATCTGACCATCGAAACGCAGGCCAGCATAACGCTGCTCGATATTGTCGCCCTGATAGCCGTAGCTGGACAGTTTCTTCATTGCCTCATGTCCGGCTTCAGCCCTGGTCCGATCAAACAATCCCCACGAACGGCCCCCCGTGATGAACTGCAATCCGGTATTCGCAAGTCCAAGCCAACGGCCATGCTTGAAGCCGGCATGAAAATTCCGGACTTTGCGCAGCTCGGGAATTAGCCAGCTGTCGTTTACCAGTTCTTCGTATCGCTGTAATTGCGTAGCGGAGAAATTCTGCGCTATCAACGCTTCGTAGATTGCTTCGGCCGCAAGCATGCCGCTCTTAATCGCCGAGTGAATTCCTTTCAAGCGTTGGGAGTTAAGAAATCCCGCGCAGTCGCCGACTAACAGCACACCGTCCGCATAAATTTGAGGCATCGCGAAGTAACCGCCGGCCGCAATCGTTTTTGCGCCATAGCGAATCATCTTGCCGCCTTCAAGTAACTGGCGCACGAACGGATGTTGCTTGAAGCGTTGGAACTCGGCATGCGGGTCGAGCAATGGATCCTGGTAATCAAGACCGGTAACGTAACCCAAATTCAAGATGCGATTTTGCATTCCATAGATCCAACCGCCGCCGTAGGTGTGGGCGTCGGAAGGATAACCGAGTGTGTGCGTAACTCGTCCGGCGGGATATCTGTCATCAGGAAGTTCCCATAATTCTTTTACACCGATGCTGTAAACCTGAGGTTCGCGACCGGCATTCAGGTTAAGGCGCTCGACGAGTTGTTTGGTCAAAGAGCCGCGCGGGCCTTCGCCCAGCACAGTCACTTTTGCTCGCAGGTCTACGCCCGGTTCGAAGTTAGGCTTCCGCTTCCCTTCTTTGTCGATTCCTTTATCTCCCGTCCGCACGCCCACGACGTGATCTGCTTCGTCGTAGAGCAAATCGGCGCCAGGAAATTCCGGGAAAACATTCACCCCTGCTGCTTCACATTGTTCACCGAGCCAGGCGGTAAGACGGTTCAGCGAAACAATGTAGTAGCCGTGGTTCTTCAGCGGCGGCGGCGTGATCGGCGAGCGAATGGCGCGCGTTTTTGTGAGATACAGAAAATAGTCTTCTTTAACGGGCGACTCGAGCGGCGCGCCCTGCTCAACAAAATCGGGGATCAGTTCGCGCAAGCCACGAGGATCCATTACGGCGCCTGAAAGAATATGTGAGCCCACCGCGGCGCCTTTTTCGATCACGCCGATTTCAATTTCACCGAGCGGCGCGCCAGTGCGTTTGCCGTTGGCGACGTCGTCATTGTGAGCTTTGACCAATTGCGCGAGGCGCAGCGCGCCGCTCAGATTTGCCGGGCCGGCGCCGACAAACACGACGTCCATTTCCAGAGTTTCTCGTTCCAACTGTCCGTCCTCGATCTAAAAATGAATGACCATTCAGTGCGTCGCAGTATAACAAATCGAGTTGTGACGCTGAAACGACGACGAATGTGACTGGTGTATCAAACTGTTCTCTGTACAACCTGCGTTCTCCGTGTCTCGGTGGCGGGTAATGCCAAATCGCTTGTTGCTACCAGACAGCAGAGGCAAGGCACATCAAAAACTTTTAGGAATTGACAACTACTAGGTTAAACTTCACGAACAACTCGCTTATGAAACGTCTTCCCCCCAGCCGGCTGTTGGTCCTGACACCGCTTTTGACGGCTTCGCTATTTGTAATCGCATTTCGCTTTTCTAAATCCGGACCATCAACGGCTAACCAACCGCTAGGCCGGCCAAACGTAATCCTGTGGGCCTGGGAACGTCCTGAAGATCTTCGCTTCATTGATAAGCACAAAGTGGCGGTGGCATTTCTTGCCAGAACTATTTTTCTGCGCGGTTCCCAGGTGATTTCGAAACCGCGGCTACAACCGCTGACCCTCGCAGACGACACAATCATCATTCCCGTCGCACGAATAGAAGTCGATAAGCAGGAACATGCTGATCTTTCAGACCAGCAGGCCAAAGACGCCGCCATTGAGATCTCGGAATTGGCGTCAACCAAAAACGTCGCCACTGTGCAAATTGATTTCGACGCCACCTCAAGCCAAAGGCAGTTTTACCGAACGCTGTTAATCGCGTTGCGCGAGCGTTTGCCTGCGACTACTAAACTCTCGATTACAGCGCTGGGATCATGGTGCGAGGGAGATGTTTGGCTCGAGGATCTCCCAGTTGATGAAGTAGTGCCGATGCTGTTTCGCATGGGCATCGACCGCAACGGGATACTTTCGCAGTTAGCGACTAAAGGTTTTAACTCCTCGCGCTGTCAAACGACGGCCGGAATCTCCACGGATGAAGCGATTGAAAACCTGCCCACTGTCACTCGCCTCTATGTTTTCAACCCAAACGGTTGGGATCGCGACAGTGTTAACAAAGTGATGGAGAACTTCAACCGATGATACGAAAGTGCCTGTCGTTCATAACTATAATCCTAACAGCCCAGCTACTAGTTCCAATCGCAGCTGTCGCCTGTGGCCCGTTTTCTCTCGACACTATCTTTACTTTCACGGTCCATCCCGAATATCCGCTGGAAAACTATGCGCGTGGCAACGTCGGCATCGTTCAACCAGGTTACGCCCGCTCGTATCTTTACGTCGCTTACTACTATTTCCAGGGGAACAACTTTACCCCGGAGGAACAAGCGGCATTAGTTGAACTGTGGCGCGACCGTCTCGATTTGCGCTGGGAGCCGCAGGAAGAAGAATCGATCAAGCGCTGGCTTGCAACGCGTAAAACCGTTGCGGGTGTTAGTGAAATAAATGCAATCGAGGTTTATCGGAATCGTGAAGCTCCAAACCAGTATGAGAGCTACCTGAATTGTCAGAAGGACGCGTTTGAAACTGCCGCCAACACACTGGAGGCGAGGACAAAACAGTTGGGTGCGGGTAGTCCCGTGTTAAAGCTTTGGGTGGACGCGCAGGATGAGGTGTTTGCTAACTGCTCTCAGGGAGATCGCAGACCGGAACAATTGTCTGCCGACGCTGATTCCGTCTCTCGCGCCGACCGCGCCTATCAGATCGCTTCGGCCGACTTCTATGCCGGCAAGCTGGATGATGCGTTAGCTGGTTTCAAGGCCATTGCGAATGACAAATCTTCGCCGTGGCATTCCGCGGCGCCGTACCTGATTGGGCGAACGTTTTTGCGTAAGGCCAGCCTCGGTAAAGAAGAAGAAAAAGCGGAATCGCTCAGCGCGGCTGAAAAAGAGCTTCAATCCGTTCTGCAGGACAAAGACCTTAAGGACTTTCACCAGTCAGCGCAGAGACTGCTCAACCTCGTTTCGTTGCGCCTGCGACCTCAGGAAGCTCTACATGGATTGGCCGCTACGTTAGCAAAGCGAGCGGCACATCCGCTTCTCAAGCAACAGCTTTGGGATTACACGCAGTTGTTGGACCAGTTCACGGACGACGAATCCGGCAACGTAAATCGAGCCAAGCTTAATGATCTCAACAACGACGATCTCACCGATTGGATTACTACTTTTCAGGATGAAACTCCGGAAGCGCTGAACCATGCCATAGATCGCTGGCGAGCAACCAGATCAAACGCCTGGTTGGTTGCCGCTCTCTCTAAAGTGGAACCTACGAATCCGGTCGCCGATGCGCTCAAACGTGCGGCGGCAGCGGTGCCGCCCACTTCACCCGCATTCACCTCAGCGGCCTTTCATCTAGTTCGCTTGCAGCTCGAAGGCAATAACGCGACTGAGGCGCGGCGGCGGCTGGACCAGTTGCTCCGGGAAGATCGTTCGCGTTTCAACGCGTCCGGTCTGAATCTGCTGCGGCAACAACGAATGCTGGTCTCCAACTCGCTTGAAGACTTTTTGACTTACGCGCAGCGCGTGCCGGCAGGTTTAAGTTGGAATGATGATGGTCGCGAAATACCCGCTGATGAAACAGAAGTTTCCGAAGAAATGAAACCGCTTCAGGGAAAGCCAATGTTTGACGGAGACGCAGCTCGCGTTCTCAATCAAAAGCTTCCCCTTTCGATCCTAAAACAGGCGGCAATAAGTAGAGTCCTGCCGGATCATTTGCGGCGAGATGTCGCGCAGGCGGCATGGTTACGCGCGGTAATCCTGGACGACCAAACGACGGCGGATGAGTTGGTTCCGGTGCTGAAAGCGCTGGTGCCTGATTTGTCGCCATTGCTGGACAGGTTTTTGGCCGCGCCTGATCCGGCCGCGAAAAAGTTTGCGGCGATCTACGCCTGGCTAAAGTTCCCTGGATTGGAACCAGTGGTTGATACCGGGTTAGGGAGAACGATTCCGCTGGCCGAACAGGATAGCTATCGAGATAACTGGTGGTGTTCCGCTGCAATCCCCGATGACGCTGGTGGCTCCGCCGATAATGCGAAGAAGCGAACGGTCACGACCTCTCCAGCCTTTCTCAACAGAGCCGAACGCGCGAATGCCGGCAAAGAATACTCAACGCTTTCGTCACTCGGGGCGGCCCCGAATTACATCTCACGCCAGGTAGTGGAATGGGCCACGAAAAACCCCGGCGACCCGCGCGTTCCTGAAGCGCTGCACCTCGCAGTAAACAGCACCCGACATGGTTGCACTGACAAGCAGAGCGGACGCTGGTCAAAAGCTGCGTATGATTTCCTCCACCGGCGGTTTCCAAACAATAGCTGGACGAAGAAAACTCCATATTGGTTTAAAGACTAAGGGTTCGTTGTTGGTAGTCGATGTGAGTTGTGCGTTTGCTGCTGACAACTGACCACTAACAACTGACAAGCCTCCGGCTGTAGAATGAAACGCAAAAATATTTTCGCAACGGACGTTTGCCTTGACTGAACACACCAACACTAATCGCTTAATCAACGAAACTAGTCCTTATTTACTGCAACATGCTCATAACCCGGTGGATTGGTTTCCCTGGGGCGAAGAAGCGTTTGCGTTGGCGCGACGCGACCAAAAGCCCGTCCTTTTGAGCATCGGTTACTCCGCGTGCCATTGGTGTCACGTTATGGAGCACGAGTCGTTCGAAAACGAAGCCATCGCCAGGTTGATGAACGAGAATTTCGTTAACATCAAAGTTGATCGAGAAGAACGGCCGGATCTGGATCAAATTTACATGAGCGCCGTTCAAATGATGACGCAACATGGTGGTTGGCCGATGACTGTTTTTCTGACTCCAGACGCGGTTCCCTATTATGCCGGTACTTATTTTCCTCCTGAAGATCGCTATAACATGCCGGGTTTTCCGCGCGTCTTGATCAGCGTTGCCGCGGCGTTTAAGGAACGCAAAGACGATATCGCCGAAACCGCCGAATCAGTGCTCGAGGGCCTAAAGCGTTCGACATCAGTTGTCGAGGCGAATGAGTCATTGGCAGTCAACCTTCTTGATTCGGCGTATCGTGGAATTATGAAAACCTATGACGCCATTAATGGCGGTTTTGGTGGAGCGCCAAAATTTCCGCCGGCAATGACGCTTGAATTTTTACTTCAGACCTTTTACCGCACTAGCGAAGAACGGGCGTTGGAAGTTGTTCGCAACACCTGCCTAAAAATGGCGAACGGCGGCATCTACGATCATCTGGGCGGCGGCTTTCACCGTTACTCGACAGATGCCCGTTGGCTTGTGCCGCACTTCGAAAAAATGCTTTACGACAACGCGCTGCTATCGCGTCTTTATCTTCACTACTATCAGTTAACGAAGGAGAGTTGGGCCCGCGATGTTGCCGAAGACATTTTGAATTACGTCGTTCGCGAAATGACGGACCAGACCGGCGGTTTTTATTCTACGCAAGACGCTGATTCGGAAGGCGTGGAGGGCAAGTTTTTTGTTTGGGGTGTCGAGGAACTGGAACAACTACTGGGGAAGAGTGAAGCGGCGTTGTTCGGCGAATATTACAACATCACGCGGGAAGGCAATTTTGAGGACGCGAATATCCTGAACATCACCGCAGACGTCTCGGAATTCGCCGAGCGTAAGCAGATTAGTGTGTCCCAACTTCAGGCAACTTTAGCGAACGCGCGACAGGTTTTATTTGCGACGCGCGAAAAACGGGTAAAGCCGGCGCGGGACGAAAAAGTTTTGACTGCCTGGAACGGTTTGATGTTGGCGAGCTTTGCAGAAGCAGGCGCAATTCTTGATCGGCCCGACTACACCGAAGTTGCAAGGCACAATGCTCGTTTCGTATTGAATAACCTGCGTCGTGAAGGACTCTTGCTCCGGACCTACAAAGATGGTCAGGCGCGGTTGAATGCGTACCTTGAAGATTACGCATTTTACAGTCACGGATTATTGACGCTCTTTCAAACTACGGGCGAACTGAATTGGTTCGTCGAGGCGCGCGCTCTTTGTGATGTCATGATCGCGGAGTTCTGGGACGACTCGGAAGGCGCGTTCTTCTTCACCGGTAATAGTCACGAACAATTAATCATTAGAGCGAAGGATTTTTTCGACAACGCGACGCCCTCGGGAAATTCTGTCGCCGCCGAAGTACTCCTGCAGCTCGCCGCACTTACCCGCAACGAGGATTATCAGCGCCGGGCAATTACCATTCTTCGTACCACAGCGAATGGCGTGCTTCGTTACCCGTCGGCGTTCGGCCGCATTCTGTGCGCCCTGGATTTTCATCTTGGGGCGCCAAAAGAAATCGCCTTAATCGGACCTCAGGATTCACCGCAAACGAAGACGCTCGCCAATGTTATTTGGCAACAGTACTTGCCGAATAAAGTCGTTGCGCAAGGCTCGCCCGAGGATAAGAAAGCCGAAGAGATTCTTCCCCTTTTTCAGGGCAGATTGACCCTGAGCAATGACGCTACGGTCTACGTTTGCGAGAACTTTACTTGCAAGAACCCTGTTAGCGAGCCAGAGGAACTTGCGGCACTTCTGTCACAAACTGCCACCTCAGCGGCTAGTAACAGTCCCACAGGCTAACCTGCCGCTTAACGCTATTGACGCCAAGCGCCTGAACGGGTTATCTTTACCAGCGTGCTAAACAATGTTTGGCACACTCACACCTTAAAGTGGCGTTCTTATCTCGCCCGATCAATCGCTCTGGCAAGCCGCAAAATTGAATAGGCCTGTTCGGTCAAGTCACTCCTTATGCACCTCCCAAAAAACTGGAAAAGCTCGTTACTCTTGGGCAGCATCTCCGCCCTCGGCTTGTTGCTACTTTTGTCGGCGTTGATCTCGACAGTGAAGTTGCCGTTCTTGACGAGCGCCGGATTGCTGTCATGGTTGATACTTCTCGGACTTACTCTCGTCGCTAGTCGCTTCACCGTCTCAATCACCACCAGCGTAGGTTCGAATCAGTCGCGAAAGTCAGTTGCCGACGCCCTAGTCTTTTTGGCAATCATTCTCTATGCGGTTCCTCCGGCAGATACTGCCGGCCCGGCCACACTTCTCGCAGCAATCGTTGCTTTTGTCTCAACTTACGGATTGGCCAATCGCCGGGAATCGATCGCCACGACGGCGATCAGCGTCATCTCCACCTTTCTCTGCGCCTCGTGTTATGGATTTCTCGCGACGGTATTTGCCAATGACTTATCCAAGGACGCCGCAAATGGATTACCGGTGAGTGTCTTTTTAGTGCCTCTATGTGTACTGGCTGTGCTGCAATACTTTTTCAGCACGCTGGCCACACTTCACTTCCTCAACCTCATTGACGACAAACCACGGGTTCATCCTTCGCAGGAGAGTTTGGTTTGGACTCTCACGACTCAGGTTGCCGGAGCGGCTTCCGCCGTACTCTTCTATTCCGCGATTCATGGCGGTGGCCTGGCTTTCATCCTGCTCGGTTTGTTGATTACCGGACTGGTGCATTTGCTGTATCGCTTCAATGAGAAACGATTGAACGAAGTGAGACGCTCAGAGGCCGAAAATCGCCGGCATGTTGAAGAGATGGCCATCATTCACATGAACACCATCGAATCGCTCGCAATCGCCATTGATGCTAAGGACCAGACTACCCACGGTCACGTTCGCCGCACACAAATCTACGCTTCTGAGATGGGAAAACTTTTCGCAGTGGGAGGCAAAGAGTTACAAGCGCTTTTTGCCGGTGCTCTGTTGCACGATATTGGAAAGCTCGCGGTTCCCGAATACATCCTCAACAAGCCAGGTAAATTGACGGAAGCTGAATTTGCGAAGATGAAAATCCATCCCACCGTGGGTGGCGACATTCTACGGCGCGTAAACTTCCCTTACCCGGTAGAAGACATCGTTCGCTATCACCACGAAAAGTGGGACGGTAGCGGTTATCCGAAAGGTTTGCGGGGCTCGGCAATTCCTCTTGTTGCCAGAATCATTTCCGTTGTCGATTTCTACGATGCCACCCGCTGCGATCGTCCTTATCGCAAAGGAATGAAACGCGAGGATTCGCTGGGTCTGTTAAAAGGAATGGCGGGCAGCGCGTTCGATCCCAAGGTGGTCGAAGTATTTATTGAACACGTCGAGGAATTCGATCGTCTGATCGATGCGGAAGACATTCAGGAACAAGTTGCGGCGGAGATTGCGGAACACGATTACGAGACCAAGACGAAACCGGATGCGGGTCTGGCATCCAATGTGGTTGGTACGCCGGACGACGATCAAGCGGGGTTCCGTTCAATCACCGAGGCCCAACGTGAAGTCTTTGCACTGCATGAGATTGCGCAAACTATCGGCTCGTCACTCAATATGAATGACACCGTGAACCTCATCTCAAACAAGTTGCGCGCGATCGTACCCTTCGATACCTGCATTATCTTTATCGTTGATGATCAATCCGGCAAAGCAGTGGCCGCCCACACGGTCGGTGAAGACGCCGTAGCGTTTGGCCATCGCCGCATGAATGTGGGCGACGGTATTACTGGTTGGGTGATCGCCAATGCGCGCTCGATGTGTAACGCGTCACCTGAACTCGACCTGGTTGGTGTTCCCGAAGAGTTGGCTAAAAGCTATAAAGGCGTGCTGGTCTCGCCTCTATTACGTGAAGACGGCGCGTTTGGCGCAATTACGCTTTATTCCAAAAGCAGGACATCCTACACCACGGAACACGTGCGATTGCTTGAATCAGTTTGCCAACATGCATCCACAGCCCTAAACAATGCGTTGACGTTTGAGAGAACTAAGGAAAGTGCTCTCGTCGATGGGCTCACCAACCTTCCCAATGCGCGTGGTTTCTACATGATGCTGGAACAGCGGCTCGCCGAATGCCAGCGCATGAACAATGAAACTCTGGCGGTCGTCAGCATGGACATAGACGATTTCAAGGACATTAACGATCAGTATGGCCACGCAATCGGCGATCGCCTACTGGCCAACATCGCCGCGGTGATGCGCAAGGAATTGCGCCAGATGGATATTCTGACTCGTTACGCCGGCGACGAATTCGTTGCCATAATGCCGATGGCCTCAAGCAGCATGGCCCAGTCGGTCGGTGAACGCATTCGCAGCGCTGTCGAATCTCAAAAGTTCTCAGTTCGCCCGGGCAAGGTCGTGCGCGTGGGTGTCAGCGTCGGTATAGCCTGCTATCCAGATCAGGGTGAAACGACTGAAGAACTGCTCACGGCAGCAGCGCGCAAGATGCAAGGCGACAAACATTCGCGTAAGACTGTTATAAGTTTGGCCAGTACCCCGGTGACAAATCTGGATGCGCTAAGGTAGTTGCTACTTTCTCTCCTCTGTCAAAGCACGTCTGCGGGCGTGCTTTTTTTTTGCGAAAGGTGGTTTTGCGCGCTCTTGGAGTCCTCGCGTATAATCCTTTTCCCCAGTTGCACAAATTTTTCGCCGTCGCAAGGGCGCCTAATTAGTTCACAACGTTCCCGGCATACGTCTAAAAGTGGCCAAGTCAACTCAGGAAATAAGAAAGCGCGCGCCCGAGCCTTCGCGTGTAGCCGCCGAAGATACCAGCGCAACCGGCGTAATGGAGCGTGAGGCGGAAGAGCCTCCTCCGCCCGATACCGCAGTAGATCCGCAGGCAGTTAAGGCGGCGCAAAAACAACGCTTCGCACAACTGGATCGCGACACCCTGATTGGCATTTATCGCCAGATGCTGCTCGCGAGGCGCTTCGAAGAAAAATCCGCCGAGGCATACAGCAGTGGGAAAATTGGTGGGTTTTGCCATCTCTACATTGGCCAGGAGGCCGTTGCAATCGGCGCCATTTCCGCAATCCGAAAAGACGATTACGTCCTTACCAGTTATCGCGAACACGCCCATGCAATCGCTAAGGGAGTGTCCGCCGATGCGGTTATGGCAGAGCTGTACGGCAAGTCTGGCGGTTGTTCTCGCGGCAAGGGCGGTTCAATGCACATGTTCGACAAGGAAGTGAATTTTCTTGGCGGGCACGCAATCGTGGGGGGCCAGATTCCGCTCGCCACGGGTGTCGCTTTCGCCACGAAGTACAAAGAGACTGATCAAGTCACGCTCTGCTTCTTTGGCGAGGCGGCCGTGAATCAGGGTGCATTTCATGAGTCGCTAAACATGGCGCAACTTTGGAAACTCCCCTGCATTTACATTTGCGAAAATAACCAGTATGGCATGGGCACTTCGCTTGAGCGGGCCATGTCGTTACAGGACATTTCGCAGAAGGCTTGCGCTTATGAGATTGCAGCAGAATTTGTAGACGGGATGGATGTGCTGGCGGTTCGTGAAGCAACCTTGCGGGCTGTGGAACGCGCGCGAAAGAATTACCTGCCAACCCTCCTCGAAATTCGCACCTACCGGTTCATGGGTCACTCCATGTCGGATCCGGGAAACTATCGAACACGCGCGGAAATCGAGCGGCATCAGGAACGCGATCCCCTTAAATTGTTTTCTGCGAGCTTAAAGGAAGAAGAAATCCTTAGCGACGCAGAATTGCAAAACATCGACACTGAAGTCCGCGCTGAAGTTGATCAGGCCATACGTTTTGCAGAAGAGAGCGCCCCGCCGGAGGCCGAGGAATTGTTCACTAATATCTACGCCGATCCGATCGGCGAACAGGAATAGTCGATGGCTACAGTAACCATGCGCGAAGCGCTCAACCAGGCAATCCGGGAAGAGATGCAACGCGATGAAAGTGTTTTCCTGATGGGTGAGGAGGTTGCGGCCTACCAGGGAGCATATAAAGTTACCAAGGGGTTGCTTGAAGAACTTGGTCCAAAGCGTGTCATCGATACGCCCATCACCGAATTGGGTTTCGCGGGACTGGGGGTCGGCGCCGCAATGGTCGGACTACGGCCGATTATCGAGTTCATGACCTTTAACTTCTCGATACTGGCGACCGATCAGATCATAAACTCGGCCGCGAAGATGCTGTATATGTCCGGCGGGCAATTCAACATTCCGATCGTTTTCCGCGGTCCGGGCGGTTCGGCATTTCAAGTTTCTTCTCAACATTCCCAGGCGCTCGAGTCGTGGTTTGCTTACTTTCCGGGCTTGAAAGTGGTCATGCCTTCGACTCCGGCTGACGCAAAGGGACTTCTCAAATCCTCGATTCGCGATACCGATCCTGTGATTTTCATCGAGCAGGAAAGAATGTACGGCAATAAAGGTGAAGTGCCGGACGGTCCGGACTTTACCATTCCGCTCGGTGTCGCTGATATCAAGCGCGAGGGCACTGACGCCACCATCGTTGCGCGCTCGCTGATGGTGCCAGTTGCATTGAAGGCAGCGGAGCAGCTGGCGAAGGAGGGTGTCTCCTGCGAGGTTATCGATCCGCGAACCATTAGACCACTTGATATCAACACGATTGTCGAGTCGGTGAAAAAAACTAACCGCGTAGTCATCGCGGAAGAGTCGCATCCCTTCTGCGGGGTGGCTGCGGAAATTGCTTCAGAAATTATGGAGCGCGCATTCGACTATCTGGATGCGCCAGTCAAACGAGTATCAGGCGCCGATGTGCCGATGCCTTACGCGAAAAATCTCGAGGACGCGGCAATACCCAACGTCGATCAAGTGATTGCCGCAGTTCGCGAAGTTTCTTATTTGTAGGCTGTTAGTTGTCAGTGGTCGATTGTCCGTTGCGATGCACTCACCAACGGACAACGGATAATTGACAAAGGACGAATCTAGATGGCAACTCAGGTAATCATGCCGAAGCTTTCGCCCACGATGGAGGAAGGGCAACTCTCTCGCTGGCTAAAGAAAGAAGGCGATAAAGTCTCGATGGGCGAACCGCTTGCCGAGATTGATACCGACAAAGCCACGATGGAAATGCAGGCCCTGGGCAACGGTGTGCTGCGCAAGATATTAATTCAGGAAGGCGAGTCAGCGCCGCTGGGCCAATTAATCGCCATCATAGGCGAGCCTGATGAAGACATTTCTGCGATCACCGCCACCGCTCCGGCCGCTCCTGCGAAACCTGCTACGGCGGAACCGAAGGATAAAGAAACAGTTGAGGAAAAACCGGCTGAGCCTGAGACCAAAGTGTCCACGGCAACGGGCAATGGCCGTCAAGCAGCCACTCCCTCAACCCCGGCAACAGGCGGCCGCTTGATTGTATCGCCGTTGGCTGCACGCATGGCCGCCGAATCAGGGATTGATCTGCGTTCGGTAAGCGGCACCGGTCCCGGTGGACGGATTATTAAGCGCGACGTCGAAGGGTTGATGGGCCAACAATCGACACAACCAGCGTCTGCGGCCAACCCCGCTCGTTTGCGCGCAGTGGATGGGGGCGTTCAAAAAGCATCGGTCGCCACCGCATCGGCATATCGCGATCAGCCTGCCAGCGAAATGCGTCGCACGATTGCAAAGCGATTGGTTACTTCGCTCGGGCCAGTTCCCCACTTCTTTTTGACTACTGAGATCGAAATGGACCGGGCTGCGGAGATGCGAGCCGGCATTAATGCACTTGATCCGGAACTCAAGATTAGTGTCAACGACATCATCATTAAGGTTGCGGCCGCTGCCCTGGTGCAGCACCCGCAAGTGAACGCGTCTTTTCAGGACAAGGTGGTGCGTTATTACGAGCAGGCAGATATCGGGGTAGCCGTGGCAATAGATGACGGCCTGATTACGCCAATCGTGCGAGCGGCGAATCAAAAATCGTTAAGCGAAATTGCCGGCGAAGTGCGTGACCTGGCGGGCCGCGCGCGCGATCGGAAGTTAAGGCCTGAAGAGTATATGGGAGCAACTTTTTCGATCAGCAACCTCGGTATGTTTGGCATCGATGAGTTCACCGCTGTTATCAATCCACCTGAAGGAGCGATTCTTGCCGTCGGCGCCATGTCGGCAAAACCGGTGGTTAGAGACAATCAGGTGGTGGTACGACAAATGATGCGCGTAACCATGTCGTGTGATCACCGCGTGATCGACGGCGCTACCGGCGCCAAGTTCCTGCAGACCTTTAAAAAGATTTTGGAAAACCCGCTGTTTCTGGTTGTCTGAACAATCGGAACCAGCATTCGGTTTTGGCTAAGGATCGGGAAGGCCCGATCCTTTTTGCTGGATACGTGCACAAGCGTCAGTCTGTTTTCCGCAATAACCGCTATTTGTGATGTCTTCAAATACTCCCTTCAAAGAACGTAACGCTGCGCCGCATATCGCGCTGGTGGTGGTGCAGATATTTTTCGGCACTTGGCCCATCTTTGGCAAAGTAGCCTTGCGCTCGGTCTCCAGCACCACGCTGGTCAGCTTTCGAATTGTCGGCGCCGCTATCATCTTCTCTGTGCTGCGTCGCGACTTTGGACCGCTTCGTCACCTGCCAAAACGTGTGCTCGCGTGGGTCGTTTTGTCAGCGCTGCTCGGCGTGATTGTGAATCAGCTCCTTTTTGTAAAGGGCCTGTCATACACGACTGTCATCAACGCTACGCTTTTGACGACCACTATCCCCGTCTTCACGCTGATCATCAGCATCGCGTTGGGCCACGATCGAGCTTCGCTCAGAAGTGTGCTGGGAATTGCGCTCGCAGCCGCTGGCGTCATCTATCTGGTTGATCCGTTTCGCGCGACTATTTCGGCGGCCACGACCCGAGGCAATTTGCTGCTGGTCGCCATTTTCTTATGGTGCATATATCGCGGTAAGTCGCGATCTGGTGAAACGCTATGGCGCGTTCAACGTCATTAGCTGGTTGTTTCTGGTAAGCGCGATAATCACGCTGCCGCTCGCCATATATTCATGGACCAACGGCCGGCTGCTGGAGGTTCCGGCGACGGCGTGGCTGGCGATCATCTACATCGTTCTCGTGCCCACAGTTTTTGTTTACCATCTGAACGCGTGGGCGCTTACCAAAGTCGCACCATCAATCGTCGCGGTGTACATCTATTTGCAACCGCTCGTCGCATTTGGTTTGGCGCCGGCGATACTGGGCGAGCGCCTGAACTCACGAACGCTCTTGTCATGTATTTTGATTTTCGCGGGAGTGGCGGTGGTAACGATCAAAAGTCGCAGCCGTGCTGTTGAAGAGGTGTCGGAAGAACCCGGCGCCCTGTCACACTAGCAGTTCAGAGTGCAACCGTTAAGCTCTCGTCGTTTGACAATAACAAGCTAAAGCTTGAACTCTGAACTTCTTGAGCTTTAGTTCGACAAATTGAGCGGGGCGGTAATCCGGCCGACTGGATAAAGTCCCATTTGTGGATCCCAATACGGCGAGCGGCGATAGAAGAACTCCAGACGAGCGCGCGGGTTGGCAGCAAACTTCGGATCGCTGGCCAGCTTTTGCTCATACTCCTGCTTCACTTTTGGATCCTTCGCGAGCATCTCGCGCGCCAGCTTTTCCAAAACATAATTTTCACCGTATTCCTTCTGCTCAAAGATCGCATTGAAGAATCCCCAATGGACCAGGGAGTCGGGAGCTTCGGGTTCAAGCAGATTAATGGCGACCCGGGCCGCCTGTTGCGCCAGGGGCACAACTACTGAGCCGGCGGGAAAGGTGCGATGTTCGCGAACAATCTCGGCTTTGAACGAGGGCATCAATCTTCCTTCGAAAGGCCCACCCGCCCACTTCACATCCCTAAAACGGTAACTTTCGATGTCGAGAATTTCGGGTTTGTGAAGAGTTTGAAAAGAGAGTCCGTGCGCTCGAATCACGTCGATAACTTCTTTCCATTGCGCCGGCACGATGTAGTACAACGGAGGCGCAACTGCGGACGTCACTCGAAAATCGTTGTACATCGGCACCGTCAACTCAATTGGTTTTGTGCCAAACGTTACGTAAGGCCCTCCTGAAATTTCACTCATTTCGGTATGCGATTCGATGGCGCGTACGTGGTAGGGCATCGATTTTTCCGTTAACTCAAAATTCAAAGGATACTGTCTGGACGGATCGTAAGTCTGTGCGGCAGCAATGACCTTTTCGTCAGCGTCGTGCACAACTTTCAGTAACCGTTGCGGATCGTGGCTAACTTCTTCCAAAGCGGCGCGAAGAAAGTCATACGTGCCGATAACTCGCGAACGATAGTTCTTAAGCATGTGTGTTTCGATCAGGATCGCCGGGCGGTTCCGGAGTGGCACATAACCGGTGGAAAACCGCGGGCTGCCATTAAAATCGCGAATGCCTTTCGCCATGTCACGATTGTCGATGAACTCGAGGTACCACGAGACAATGTTTCCCGCTGCCTCGGTTTTCGAAGCTACCCTCTGATCGAAAACATCCCGTTCCCAGGCCAGCACACCGTCGTCAACACCGGCATGGTGTTCGTGGTGAAAAGTTATATTGGATTGATAATCGGCGCCGTCGGTGACGTGACAGTCGATGAACAAGTCCGGCTGCCAGCGGTTCCAAAGCGCGAGCCACGATCGCGTTTCCGGCGTGTCAGCTTTCATGTAATCGCGGTTTAGATTCTGGTAGGTGCTGGTGGTGCGCCAGCCCATTTCTGCCGGACCATTCTGGTTAATGCGATTGTAAGGGCTGACTCGTTCGTGACCGTCCGGACTGTAGATCGGAATGAAGAGCAGCACCACGTTCTTCAATAAGCCGGCACGCGTTTTTGTAATCGCGATGTCGCGCAACAGCGCCAGACCAGCGTCCTTGCCGTCAGGCTCGCCGGCATGAATGCACGCCTGCACCAGAATCACTGCTTTGTGCGCGTGCCGTGCTGCTTCCGGAGAAAACGTTTCACCTTCTGTTGCCACCAGCAGTGGCAGGTCGCGACCTTCGCCACTCTTGCCAAACGTTTCATACTTAATCAGCGTTGAAGCACGGTCGAGCCGTTTGGAATACTCAATCGTGACGTCATAGCGTGGCGTCTCGCGATAGTCTGTTTGCTCGGCGTAGGTACGCCACTCATTCGGCAGGTTTGGATTGTTTCGTGACATGGCAATGATTGATAGCAGGCCGATGGCGGTGATTGCAAGATAGAGTCTTAAGAGAGTGGTGGACCAAGGCGTGTGCATCGTGGATTACAGCGGCGCTATTCACTATACAGAACTGCGAGCGTAGCTGATGCTACAGACAAATTTGGAAGCGTCCTGTTCCTATTTTAGACGAGAGTTGAAGCCGGCGTCCGCTCGCCATCGCTCGCAGTTGTGGGTGCGCCACCGGTCACTTGTTTCCCGGGCAGCGGCCCTGATGTCAGGCTCGGAAGAGATCCTGTTCGCACGAACGGCACTGAGAGCGCCGTCGTGCGTTAAGAGTGCCGCAACCCAGGCACCGGGTATACATAGTGCGCGCGAACCAGCCGGTGATGAGCGCGCTCAATCCCAGGATTGCCAGCAGCACCAGCAGGTTCAACAGAAAATCCTTCAAGCTTTATATTTCTCCCGCGCCGTTTTGTGATAGGCACAGCCCCGTTCGTAGCCACGCCGGAACGGCTCATCCAAAACGTCTCCAGACATGGATAGCTTGGCGATATCGCCACCGCGATTGCGCAAAGCTGTTTCAAAGCCGCGCCGGTAGCTGGGCTCGTCGCGATCGAATTCCCTTCCCGTGGCGCGATAGTCGGCTGCCTCCGCATCGCGTAAAGCCAACCACCAATCTTCGCGCGCGGCGTCAATGCTTTCGGCGCCTGCACTAGTCATTGCCGTTCGCGCGTTGTGCAACAACTCATCATTTTCCGCGAACGCTATCACCACGGAACGGCCCTGCGCCACGGCGTCCTCGTAAAGGAAAAGCTCATCATGTGGTAATCCGGAAACTAAGCCCTCTTCCAAGGCCTCACCCGCAGCCATGCCAGTTACGGTACCACCTGCTCCCAGTATCGCCGCGCCGATGATTGCCCCAGCGATAACCGGACCAACTCCGGGTATCAACACACTCGCAGCGGCTGCTCCGAGTGATGCTCCGCCGGCAACACCCATGGCGCCGCCGACGGTCCCGCCCATCGCCTTCCCCATCCCCGGTTGTTCACTGTCGGAAGTCGGAACTGCGCGCTCAGCCGTCGTCCGATCAGTCTGCGGCGTCAGCAGCGCGATTCTGTCGTTGCGAATTCCCGCCGCATGTATCTGTTTTATCGCTCGCTCTGCCTGCTCACGTGTTTGAAATACTCCTGTTACTGTCTCCATGGTTTGTCCTCCGTTTGGAGAAAGTTGTAAACCTTTCGATCGGCATCAGCAAGAACAAGCGACTAACGACACAAATCGTTGAGGAATTTAGTATAGCTATGTTAGATTGAGGGCGAGAGATCAGGAGACAGAATCAAGGATCAGGAGACAGAAGTCAGAGATCAGACGTCAGATGTGAGTTTCAACTTTGATCTCTGACCTCTGACTTCTTACCTCTGATTTCATTCCTATGTTCGACATTGTAGAAAAGCATTGGCCCATGTCTTCCGGTGACGGCAAAGCTGCGCGGAAGAAAAGACCGCGCATACTGGCCATCACTACCGATTGCTGTACCGGTTGCGCCGGTTCGCCGGCGTGTATCGAGTATTGTCCGATCGAAGCTTGCATGTTTTGGGTTCCCGACGAAGATCACCCGCCATTTGGCCGCATCGAAGTTGATCCTTACCTATGCATCGGTTGCCAGAAATGCATTAGCAAAGGACCGGACGGCGCGTTTCTCGACGGCTGTCCCTGGGATGCAATTGAGATGGTGCCCACCGACGACTGGGAAGCGGTACACGGCATCACGCTGCCTGATTTGCCGCCCGCGCCACCTACGGCTTAACTAATGGTTCGCTATCATTTGAGTGGCTCCTGATTGCTTTCGCGGTTAGGGCTGCTTGTTGTTTTATGCGGTCGTTCGTTGTCTGCGAGCCGTTGGCATATTCGTCAATCGACTTCAAATCTTCCGCGCTTCCTACCACCGCGAGCGCGCGCAACGCTTCCCAAACGCTTTCTTCATCAGAGTGGATCGTCAATATCGTTTGATCGATGGTAACGACAGAGCCGTCGGCTGCAGCCAGGTCTGCGATCGAGCCCGTTAAGGGCGAGCGCATTGCTACCAGTTGATTATCGGCTGGACGAATCCGGGCCAACATCGTTCCGCGGCTAACTGAAGAACCTTGCGCCAAACTACTTTCGAGCGTACCGGCTACCGGCGCTTTAACTACCAACGGAGTAAGAATGCTTAACAGTTCAGCCCGCCCGCTCGCGTCGTTGAACCTAACCAACGCGAGCGCGGCGTTCCTTCTTACGATCGGCTCACTATCTGCCAACAAACTCTTGAGGGCGTTATGGAACGCATCGGAAGTATTGTCCGAACCCATCACCCACGCCGTCGTTAGTCGAAACTCTGTTTCAGGATTCCGCGCCAGAGTGAGGATTTGCGGATACCATTGCGCTGCGGTTTTGTCACCTCTTACGATCCGTTCCTGCACTTGCAGCAGCGCGTGCTGCACGTGGCGCGGATGACTGTAATCCGACAAGTATCGAGTGATTTCGGAATCGGAGAGTCCGCGACCAAACCAGGTGAGATACCAGGTAAGGAACGAGGCGATTACGAACAGAATTGCCAGGACAAGGATGGGGCCGGACGCGCGCATGCGATTTGGCGCAGGCGCAACCACTTTAACAGTCGAATTGTGACCGTTGTCCTTCATTAGATGGATTCGGGTTCTATTCAGCGAAGCAGAGCGGGGGCAAGCCACCCTTTCCAACCCTGAGATTCCTTCACTTGACCGACGCTCTTTGCTAGAACGCTTCCCTCAACTGGTTTCTTTTTCACTTATCACGCGTCACTTCCACCTGCTGCTCACTGCGCCGGATAGATTTGATAAAGCATCAGGTAAACAATCACACCGGTAATCGACACATAGAGCCACATTGGCAGGGTCCAGCGAGCAATGCGCCGGTGCCTATTAAAATCGGATCGCAGAGCCCGGTACAGGGTCACCAGGATCATGGGCACGATCACTGCGGCGAGAATCGTGTGCGTAAGCAAAATTATGAAATAGATTGGGCGAACAATTCCCTGTCCCGGAAACCGCGTGGAACCGTGATAGTAATGATAAGTAAGATAGCTGGTCAGAAACAAAGTGGAGGTGGCAACCGCCGCAACCTGGCAATTGCGGTGCGCCCTTATGCGCTTGCTTCGTATGAAACGATAGCCGGCTATCAGCAAAAGCGCGCTGGCTGAATTTAGCAACGCGTTTAAGTGAGGAAGATAAGCGATGTATTGCGGCATTCAGTAGTGACAAGTGACGGGCGACAACTAACGGGAAGACACTGGACAAATATTCTGGCGACTACTCGCTGGAGGCGTGCTTTCCTTTCTCAGTCAACGAATAAAAGTCGTTGCCCTCTTCGTTGAGTAAGCCCTGGGCCACCAGTTTTTCCACCGCATCAAAAACAGCCGTCCGACGTTCAGGATCATTACCACCCGCTTCGAACAACTCGTGCAAGTCGAGCTTTTCTTTGTTCCAGCGCCGGAAGCTGCGCAGTACTAAAGTGGATATTTCGTCCATACAGGTGTGCAATAAACCGGGGTTGTCGGCTAGCCGTTGCCAGGCGTCAAACTAAAGCTTATCGAACATTTTATGGTTGCTTTTGCTTCATGTTTGCGACCATCGATCTTACATCAGGCGGGACAGCACGGCCACGCGCGTCGAGTAAAGGTGGCGCCGTTTGCGTAGTCGGCCCAGACGCCAGCGCCGCGCGTTTCATGAATGGAATGGGAAGCTTTCCTTCAGACTTAAGATATAGCAGCGGATTGGCTGCGAACATTAGTGCCATTACCAAACACACCGTAGTAATGAAAAGATTATCGGTGGTCAGAAACTGCCCCGAGAATAATGCGTTGATAATCGCCAGCGCCAGGAAGACAACGGCTGCGATGATACAAATCAGATTTAGTATGCGGAGTTCTTTCATTTCAATGTTCGATAAACTTTAGCCCCGCGGCCACCACTCAAAGTTCGACAAGCTAAAGCTTATCGGACTCTAGTGCTTCTTTCCCGCGGGTTTTTGCTTTTCTGACATTTCTTCATAGCCGCATTTTTCGCACTGCCATATCGGGAAGACGTCACTGGGCGAACCGGTACTCTGATAAACCGCGCGATCCGATGGGATTATTTTGCCGCCGCAGCGCGGACAAACACGCCCGCGTGTGGTCCGCTTCTCAACATCAATACGCGCAAGATTCTCTTCAGGCATGGAGTTAGTTTCGAGTATCGTTGTCAGCAGCTTGATCCTGGCTGTGCGAACGTTTCAAGACAATAAAGATCGAGCAAAACATTGTGACGGGCGGGACCAGCAGCACTAACACGCCGATGTTAAAATTCTTAATGAAAAGAGCGTTGTTCGAGCCGGCCAACGCCGCGCGGCACATGGAACACTGCGCCGAACCAGTGGTGGCAGACACGAGTAGAATGGCCGTCGCCAGGAGGCTGAAAACAATTAACCTTTTACCGCAGGTTCTCATCAATGCTCCTCGGCCGGCGGCGGTTGTTCCTTAAATTCATAGCGCATGCCGGCTGATCTAAAACTGTCCGGGAAGAAAACAAACAGAAGACAAATACAAATAACCAGCATGGGCACAATCGTCAAAATCAAACTGAGCCGTTCAAACTTCAAGTGCATGAAGTAAGCGACGATCAACGCTGCCTTAATAATTGACAGGCCGAGCAGGATCGTCAACATGAAGTGGATCGGCATGGGTTTGTAAGCCAGAAAAATCTCCACCAGCGTCAACAGCACCAGCCAAACCCAAATCGAGGTAAACAGTTTGTTGCTGCCTGCAAAATGTTCTTCTTCAACGTGTGCGCTCATTTTCGTTCCTCCGCCCGGGGTCAGCTCAAACGCGGTGTAAAGCCGCTGCACTCCAAACTACTTCGCCAGGTGACCGCCAACATCGACTGACAAGATGTAAATCAATGGGAACACAAACATCCAAACGAGGTCTACAAAGTGCCAGTACAACCCGCTGATCTCGATGTCTTCGTGTTTCAACTTCTTGACGCGCAACGCTACCACTGCCAGGTAAATTGCGCCGGTGGCAACGTGGAACATGTGCAGCCCGGTGATCGTGAAAAACGTCGCGCCAAACAGTGGCGATGGCAACTTGCCATCAGTAGTAGTGAACGTGGACACCCAGTGCGCCGGCAGGCTGAACGGTTTCAGGCCTTCGCTAATCAGGTGGTTCCACTCGATCAAGTGCAGCACGATAAAGGCGACCCCGAAGAAAATTGTGGCGAGGATCCATTTGCGCGCCGCTTCTTTGTTGCCCCGGCTCGACGCCGAAACACCGAACACCATCGTCAAGCTGGATGACAGCAAGCAAAAGGTCATCACCGACGAAAACACGATGCTGGGATAAAAAGGAAAAGGCGTGGGCCAAACGTTCGAAGCGCGCAAATAACTATAACCAATCAGCAGCGCGGAAAACGTCAGCGAGTCGGAAACGATGAACAACCACATTCCCAGCTTACGATGGCCGACCCGGTAAGGGTGGACACCACCGCCCCAATCGGCCGCGGGAAAATGTACGCTGCGTGCTTCAGTGCTCACCAGTCACCTCCAAAGTGGCACAGACTTTAGTCTGTGAGCGTTTTAAGATCGTTCTCAGAACTACCAACTAATCACACACAGACTGAAGTCTGTGCCACTACTATCTCCAAACGAACAGCAGGAAAAACAAGTAAATCCACAACCCGTCCATGAAATGCCAGTAGAGAGTCACCGCATCCGTTTGCGCCTGAGCTTTTACCACAGCCAGATCGGCGTCGGTTCGCAAACGCGAACGCAAAGTCAGGTACAACAAACCCGCCAGTCCGCCAAGCAAGTGCAAGCCGTGCGTCGCAGTCAACAAATAGAAAAACGAACTGTGCGGATTGGTGGCGATGTAAATCCCTTGTCGCGCCAGTTGCCTCCAGGCAAACAACTGCGACACCAAAAAACCAAAACCGAGCAAGACGGTTAGAGCAAGCAACTGTTTATGCAGATGGTGCTGGCCGCTTTTCAGTCTTCGTCTCGCAAACTCCAAAGTCATGCTGCTGACGATAATCAAAGCGGTGCTTAACCACAGTAACCGCGGCATCTGCAGCGGCACCCAGTCATTCGCAGACGCAGCGCGTACGATGTAGGCACTGCTGAGCGCCGTGAACATCATCAGGATGGCAGCCAGCGCCACCCACATGCCGATACGATAGCGGTCCGCGGGAGACTTGCCGCCGAGAAACGGACGGTGATGCCCGTTCCCCCTGGACGCGCCATTACCGTTGGAGCCGCGACCTTTCGCGCCACCAAATCCGGTCTTTGGAAATGGTTTAGTGCCTGTGACCGTCGTTGCCATTACCGCCCACCCTTTCGCCCGCCTCTGCCAACTCCGGATCGGATTGCATCACGAAATCATTCGGAGCTCCCGGCACTGCAAACTCGTACGGTCCGTGATAAACCGTCGGCAGCACGCCCGCAAAATTGTCATGCGGCGGCGGGCTGGCCGTAATCCACTCCAGCGTCGTTGCTTCCCAGGGATTTTCTGACGCCTTCTTGCCCTTGAAGATGCTCCAGATCAAATTGAAGTAAAACAACAGTTGCGTCAGCACCGTGATGATCGCGACGATGGAAACGAAAACGACCAGTGGATGCAGACTCTTGAGAAACTCGTACTCGGTAAACTGCGAATAGCGTCGCGGCATGCCGGCGATACCCATTGTGTGCATGGGGACGAAAATGCAGTAGACGCCCACGAAGGTAATCCAAAAATGTATTTTGCCCAGTTGCTCGTTCATCATGCGGCCAAACATTTTAGGAAACCAGAAGTAGGTAGCCGCAAACATGCCAAAGATCGATGCCACGCCCATCACCAGGTGAAAATGCGCCAGCACAAAATAGGTATCGTGCATGGGCAGATCGAGTGACGTCTGCCCCAGCACCAAACCAGTGATGCCGCCGGCAACGAACAACGACACAAAGCCGATGGCAAACAGCATCGGGGTGGTAAAGCGAATCCGCGCGCCCCACAACGTACCCAACCAGTTGAACGTCTTAACCGCCGAAGGCACGCCAATCGAAAGCGTCAGAATTGAAAACGTCATCGCGGAATATGGACTCATGCCGCTGATGAACATGTGATGTCCCCACACGAAGAATCCCAACAGCCCGATGGCAAAAATCGCAAACACCATTGCGCGATATCCAAACACTGGTTTGCGCGCAAAGGTTGAAAGAATGTGCGAAGTCGCACCCATGCCGGGAAGGATTGCAATGTAGACTTCCGGATGGCCAAAGAACCAGAAGAGATGCTGCCACAGAATCGGTGAGCCGCCGGTATGAACGGGAAAGCTGGGGTTCGTTCCGGAAAGAATGCCGCTGACGTAGAGCCCGCCGGGAATAAAGAAGCTGGTTCCTGCAAGTCGATCGAGCAAGAGCAGGATGCCGCCACCGAGCAGCACTGGGAATGACAACAGGGCCAGCACCGCAGTAGTGAACCAGGCCCAGCAAGTGAGCGGCATGCGCATCAACGTCATGCCGCGCGTGCGCATGTTCAACAAGGTCGTGATGAAATTTAGCGCGCCGAGCAAAGAACCAACGCAAAAGATCGCGATACTCACGATCCAAAGGTTCATTCCCATTCCCTGCCCCGGCCCGGCTATTGCTCCTAACGCGCTCAATGGCGCATAACCAGTCCACCCGCCGATTGGTCCAACAGTTGAAGCTGAACCGGAGAGGAATATCGCGGACAGCAAAACGATAAAGCCGACGAGCGTCACCCAAAACGACATCATGTTAAGGAACGGAAACGCCATATCTTCCGCGCCAATTTGTATCGGCAAAAAGTAGTTGCCGAAACCACCCTGCGGCGCGGTGGTCAACACAAAGAAAACCATCATCGTGCCGTGCATGGTCACGAGGGACAAGTAGAATTCAGGATTGATTACGCCGCCCGGCGCGCCGCCCGGAAACAGTGTTCCCAAAATGGGCCAGTTGGTCCCCGGCCATGACAAGTTCATGCGCATCAGTACCGACATCGTCATGCCGACAATGACAGCAGTGAGGGCCAGAATGATGTACTGGATGCCAATGACCTTGTGGTCCAGACTGAAGATGTACTTACGAATGAAGCTCGTCGGCGGGTGGTGGCGATGGACTTCTTCGTGCGATTCAACTGACATCTTTAAATCTCCTCGTAGTTAACGAACGAGCTGGAAAGATTTCTTTTGCTTAGTACTGTGGTAACGGATACTTTGCCAGCAATTCAGTCATGCGACTCTGAAACCCGTCTTGCGGCAATGACATCAATTGCTGAAAATCGGCATCCGGCAAAACCAGCATGTAACTCTTCATCTTAAAGTGAAGCTGGCCGCACAATTCCGCGCACGCTAATTCATACTTACCGGGCTGATTTGCGGTGAAGTGAACACGAATCACCATGCCCGGTACCAGGTCCTGCTTAAACCTCAATTGCGGCACCCAAAAGTTATGAATTACATCCTTCGAACGCAGGATTAACTCAACCGGCTTGCCGGCGGGCACGGCGATAACGCTGTGCGTCATGTCGTCTTTGGCGTTGGGGTCGGTTTCGTCGAGGCCGATAAAGTTCAGCGCCGAATCGTCTATCAGATTCGGATCCGTGCGGCCAAATACTCCGTCGTGGCCTGCGTAGTGAAAATTCCACTGAAATTGCTGCGCTACTACTTCAACCTGAAACGAACCGGCCGGGGCTTTGTTAAAGTGAAGCGAGGCCCACACGCTTTGGCCCATCACCGCCAGGCCGATGAAGATTATTGCCGTGACCACCGTCCAGATTACTTCCAGACGATTGCTACCATGCGTGTAAATGGCACGTTCTTTCGTCGGCCGCTCGCGATACTTCCAAATCATCAAACCGAGTCCGACTTGAGCAGCCACAAAAGCGATGCCGACCACGCTGATGGTCAGCAGGAACTGGCGATCAAGTGCGGCAGCATGAGAAGAGATAGCAGTGGGAAACCACCACTTCCTGACGAAGAAGAGACTTACTGACCCGAGAGTGATGAGCCAGATAATAACCGCAAGAACTCGTCCCATCGGTTACTCCTTACGTGGCACAGACTTTAGTCTGTGCGGTGTTTGCCTATCTAATTGAAGTCACAGACTGAAGTCTGTGCTACTACCGGTCCAGGACCATCAAGATAAATAAGAGCGGTAGATAAATCACCGAAGCCAGCAGCAACTGGCGCGCTGTCTGGCGTGACTTGGAAAAAGCTGCGCGAAGACTGAAATACAAGAAAGCTAAACCCAGGACAGCTGCACCTGCTAGATAAATCTTCCCGGCCGTACCGAGCAGGGTGGGCAGCAAGCTCACCGGCAATAGCATCGCGGTGTAAAGAACAATCTGTTGCGCCGTGACGCGGCCATCAGGCTCAACCACCGGCAACATGAGAATGCCGGCGCGCCCATAATCTTCGCGATACATCACGGCGATCGCCAGGAAGTGTGGGAACTGCCACAGGAAAAGAATTGCGAACAGCACCCAGGCATCGATATCAATCGTTCCCCGCGCGCTGGTCCAACCGATTAAAGGCGGCACGGCGCCAGGGAAAGCGCCCACGAAAGTTGAAAGTGTGGTACGGGTCTTCAGTGGCGTGTAAGCAAACAGGTAACCTGAGATAACAGTCAAACCGAGTAAAGCGCTGAGCGGATTTACCAGAAAGGCGAGATAGATTTCCGCGAGCACGGTAAGGCCGGCGCCAAAAGCCAGCGCTTCCCACGGCATCAGTTTGCCGGATGGCAATGGCCGGTTTGCAGTGCGTCGCATCAAGCCGTCCAGATCCCGTTCCATGTATTGGTTGAGCGTGGCGATTCCTGACGATAATAAAGCGATTCCCAGCATCGCGCTCATCATCGCCGCATAATCAATTCGCCCGGGTGACGCAAGGGCAAAACCTGCGGCAGCAGTCAATACGATGAGAAAAGTGATGCGTGGTTTGGTGAGATCAACATAGGCAGCAATGCGTTCCCGAGCACTCAAACGCTCGAGTTGCGCCACGCTGCCATCCAATTCGATTGCGAACTCTTTCATTTAATCTCTAACGCCAGGCCCGTACTTGAGAGTTCACGCTGCAACTTACTGCTCGCGCCGGCAAACAACGTAAAGGCTGAACACTAAATTTCCTGGGCTGCCATTCAAAAAGTTCAGAGTTCAAGCTTCAGCTTGCCGCTGCCGGTCAAAATCAAAACCTATGGCTTCTGCTCTCGGACGCAGCACTTTAAAAGCTCTTAATGTCAAAACTATCGTGGTGGCAAATACGAGCGCGCCGCAGGCGACATGCGCGACCGTAACGGCAACCATCGGGTTCAACGGCTGCGGGTCGTTTGGCGAAGCCGCTCGCGTCAGATACGCCGACAACCCCAAAAACAACTGAACCACTAACAACGAGAGCGCGATGATCGCCGGCCGCGTCAGGAATGGTTCGCCGCGATACCGCCGCAATACCAATAACGCTGCGCTTCCGAGTAGCAACGTTACCGCCACAGCGCCGCCGACGTGCGTCAACAAAAGATCTGTTGGCAGCGGCTTGTCCCACGTGGCCGAATGCCGCAGAGTCGCGCCCACGATCAACTGAAGGAAGATGGTTGCGGCGGCGGCTACACAAAGATATCTAAGCGGCAAACCATCCTGTTCGCTCAGCACCGGGCGCTGTTCCATCCAACTTCTGGACGTAAATACTGCCAAGCTGATTGTGGTACAAAAAAAGAGTTGCGCCAACGTCGCGTGTGCCGCAGATACCGCCAGCGGCAGACTAAGTTTGACCGTAAGTCCACCGAGCAGCCCTTGCGCGATGACCGCAAGCAATGCCAGCAACCCAAGTCGCCGCACCCAGCGCCGTTTCTCTTTCACAAAAAGAAAAACGACGAGAACAATTGTCAAAAGACCTACGGTGGTAGCCACCATGCGGTGACCATGCTCCCAAAAAAGGTTACCCACCATTTTTGGGAATACCTGGCCATTGGAAAGCGGCCAGTCATTCGTGGCCAGCCCGGCATCGTGACTGGTTACCAGCGCTCCGGCGATGATCAAGAAAAAAGTCGCGCAGGCGACGATTAACGCAAAACGAAATAACCCTCGGTTCATTGCTGATTGCCGATTGCTAACTCGTAATTTACAACTTTAGAAAGCGAACGCATTTCAACTACGAACGCCGAACGCCTATTCAACTTCTGACTGCGGTTCCGATTGCCGGTCTTGTTTTCGAACCGGCAATCGAAACTCGCAATCCGTATTTGATCAGTGATGGCCTACGACAGGCACTTCAATCGCCGGCATCATTTCGAGGCCGGGCTTGGTTGAAGCGGTCGTGCCTTCGCCAAATGCAAAATCGGCCTTGGCGCTGCCGTTGGCGGCGACGGTCACCTGCATTGTCTTCTCGGTGCCGGTGGCGCCACCCTCATGCCATGCCGCGACGGTATAAGTTCCCGGCGGCACTCCCTTGATGGTGAAGGTGCCGTCTTCTGCGCTCACTGCGAAGAATGGGTGCTTCAACACACCGACGTATGCCTTCATCCACGGGTGTTGGTTGCACTTAACCGGTACCAGAACTTCGGAACGTGCAAACGAGTGGGTCATCGGCGCCGCACCGTTCGGCTGCGATTGATTCCAATCCGGATTGTTCTTCGGCGTGAAGTGAATGTTGTGTTGCGTGGGATCGCTATTGGTGATGTTAAGTTTCTGATTCACCATTGCGCCCAAAACGTGCGGCCGATAGTGACAGCCGTTCTGATCGAGCGTCACCGCGTCTGAAGGCGCCGTAAACGTGTAGTCACCAATCTTAGTACCGTCAGCGGCGGCCCCGTCCTTAATGTAAACAAACGCGTAACCGAGCTTGCCGTTGGTTACGACATTGTCCTCGGTCGTAAGGTTGGGACTCTTTTGACCGCAAACCGGATCGGCAGAGGTGTCGATCTTCTTAGGAGCAGGCGCTGCGCCGTTGTAAGCGATTGTGCCCGTGATGGTGCCTTCGTCGCCTTTCGCTGTGTAGGCTTTCCCGCTGGTGGCCGGGCCGCCTTCATTTGACGCTTCTTCAGCAGGTTTGCTGCAAGCCGAAGCGAGGCCCAGCAGCGATAGAGCGATAATCAAAATCAGCCAGACCTTCGTCTGCTTCATAGACATAATCAATTCCTCCAAATCAGAATAACTTTCGCGTTAACTTTATCACGGGAAGCTGCCGTTAGCGGAATCGCGTGAACGGCACTCGGCTCCTGCAATTTGCAGCAAGCAGTTAAAAGTTCAGCCTTTAGGCTGTTGGTTTTTCGACTAATGAAAACAAGCTAGAACGATGACCTCTGAACTGCTTGAGCTTAACTGCACTTACATTCCCGGCCCTCGGGTATTCGTTCGACCTCTGCCAAGCCAGGCCAACGTACTGCGTTTTGCACGACGCAACCTGCGCCACGCAGTCTCGCCATTCTTACGATTGGGCTTGTTCTGAGTGCTCTGCGCCGGCGCCGTTGTTGTTGGTGCTGCGGGAGCAGTGGCCAGCAAGCGTCTTTGCTCGTCGGGCGTCATCAGGAACATGTAACGCACCAGCAACCGCGCGTGATCGTCATGATATGCGGTGGCGCTGGCCGGCGGATTCGGCAGATTGATAACCCAGCGATCGTCTTCCTTTCTGAACAGACCCGTAGGCATCGCCGTGCCCGGACTAATCTGCGAAGGATCCAGCAGCCAACGGAACGTCCAATCAGGTTTCAATCGCTGTCCGGCGAGCAGGAAGTTTGGCGCGATGGCGGTCGCGTCGTGCGACGGTTCGCCGGTGATGTGGCACTTCAGACATGGTGTGCCCGAAGTAAACATCTGCCGCGCCACCAACTTTTCCTGTTCGCTCAGCGGTTGCATCGGTTCTTTTATGTAAGGTTCCTGCTGGCCCGACATTGCCATAAAGAATCGCACCAGTGTTTGTAACTCGTTCGGCGAGAAATTAAACGTCGGCATACGGAACTTCAAATACGGACGAACACCATTCCGATCCAAACCTGGTTGCGCCTTCAAGTGTCCGGAAACCTGGGCCGCCGGCGATGCGGCTGGGTTAGGCGAAGCAATAGGTGAAGCAACGGCTGACGCGCCCGGCGATGCCGTCGCGTGCGCCGCGTTATCAATTGCCGCTGTTTGCTCGGGCGTCTTGTCACCGCTGAGCGATGGATCGTGCAGGAACTGAAGCAGCCAATTCGGATCAACGCGCGCGCCTTCGCTCGAGAGCCGTGGCGGCAACAGATCCTTTCCCTCGGGTGTTTGATAGAAGGGCAGATCCATTACCACCGAACGTTGGCCCACCTGAACCTGGTGGCAACCCATGCAGTTATACTTCTTAATTACCCACCAACCGTTCTGAATGTCCTGCCGGCGTTGGTCCTCGGGATTGTAGAAGAGCGACGAAGGTACGTTCGCGCCTTCCGAACCCACACTACCAAGTAGAAATGTCGTTAACGCGTTACGCCACTCGGGTGTCAGGAAAGGCCGGGGCATACGCAGGCGATCCTTTGGATCTTTCTCCTTGCCCTGATCATAGATGGACGGCTCGGTAATCTTGTGCTCAAAGAACCCTTTGTGGTTGTACCAGACTTTTTCTTTTTCCTGCGGATGAAGCTTGAGAGGATCCACGCCCTCCTCAGCGCGCTTGGTCAGCAAAGCAAAATCCAGACGCTCAATCGGCGTCGCCCCTTCAACCGTCAACTCTTTGCCGATTCTTTGCTCGTCTTCAAATCCTTTGATCTCATGACAGCCCGCGCATCCGTATTGCTTGATTAGTGCCTGTCCTTTGTCTTTCAACTCCGCGCTGTCCATGAACGACGCGTCCGGGTATTGCTGAGGCGATGAGAGAGAAAAAAGATAAGTGGCAATGTCGCGCGCGTCGTTTTCTGACAAACGGAAGTTGGGCATTACCGTCATGTTCTGGACTTGCAACTCGGCGCCGTCGTTCGGGCACCGTGAATGTAGTTCAGTATCAAACACGTAAGGCAGGTTGTGTTTGGCATAGTCATCCGGTGTCAGATCCCGCTTCTCTTTGGGACAATAAGGAGCGAAACGCTCGCGCGGATTGTGAATCCAACGAACGATGTAATCAAAGTTGGCTTTCTCTCCGACCTTCTGCAGGTTGGCCGCGAACGTGCCGCCAATACGATTGTCTTCTTCGCCAATCGAATGGCAGGCCAGACAACCACGCGATTCAAAAAGCTCTTTGCCGTGGTTTGCGTCACCGCGTTGCTGTGACGGCAGGGTACCTTCAAAACTATCCTGCCAAAGGTAAGCGGCGATCGCGCGAATCTGATCTTCGCCGTCCTTGTCGCGCATCGACGGACCATTGCCGCTGGCGTTTGCAAAGCGCCAGAAGGTCGGCATCTTGGTGCCCGGCCGAAATGCCTGCGGATCAGACAACCAAACAGGGACCCATTCCTTGCGCAACTTCAGCCGGATATCCTTAAGGTTTGGACCAACCTTCTTTTGGTCCTGCATCAGGTATTTGGACTGCAGGTTTAACTGGTCGACGCGCGCTGCCAGAATGCTATTGGTAACTTTCAGGGCTTCAGATTCAGCCAACATCTTCTGCGCATTCTCGTCGCTGGTACCTTCGGGCGGATTCTCATCGATGCGGATTTGCTTTTGATTAGCGGTGATCTGATCTTCAAGTTGGCTGATGCCCTGACGCGTCGTCGACAAACTGTCAGCCTCACGATCAAAACCCTCGTAACGATGGCAACCCATGCAACCACGCTGATAGAAGAGGTCGCGGCCAAGATTCAACGTATCGGCGCCTTGCGTGACGCGGTCCTTCGCGTGACATTGCTGACAGCCGGACTCAGTGTTTTCTTTTTCAAACATTGGCCACAGCCAGAATTTGTTTTGGCCGTGGCTCTTCAGCTCACTGGTGGTTGCGCGGCCGTTTCCCCAGTGACAACTGGAGCAGCCAAAGCGATCCGGATTATGAATCTGGAGCAGTTCCTTGTTTGGGTGACTGACAAAGGCGCGTGCCAGGCTGTCAGGTTTCTTGCCGGGGCCACCGGGCGCCAGATCCTCTGCCGTGAGATCAAGCGGTTCGCGTATGCCAACGTGACAGACTTCGCAACGGTCTACGATGTTGTATTCGTTAACGCTGATTTGATGTGGCAGGATTGAGTAATCAAACTTGTCCATCTTGCGAATCAAACCATCGATTTGAGACGCACCCAGACTGGGCATGTGATGTTTCAAGTAGTCATCGCGTTTTTTCGCCAGCTCGGTTGGCTCTTTAAGAAGATCTGCTTTTTGACCCAGCAGCCTTGCCTTCTCCTCACGCAGATCGTTGTACAGCTTTTCGAGCTGTTCATAGTTCATTCGCTGCGTATTGGGTTTGGTTGAGCCGTCCGCTGCGGGTAAGTCCACGGCAACCAGCTCTGACCGTTTCTGCTCAGCCTGCTTGCGATACTTGTCTTTCCTTGAGGCAGGCGCCATTTCAATGTTGTAGTTAATGACGGTGAGGCGACCACGCTGATTTTGAAAGGGATCCGTTACGGCATCCAGCTTGGTTTGTATTTGCGCGACCTGCTGATCGATTTCTTTTGTTTGAGGAGTAACGCCTTCGAGCGCCGCTTTCGCTTCATCGTCCAGCTTTTGATATTCCGGATCTTCTTTTACTTGCGCTTCAGTTTTTCCTGCCTGTGACTTAATGCTCTTCAGATAGCGCGTATAGCGACTGACGAACTCGCGCTGAATTCCCTTCCAGGGACGCTGGCCGATTGCCTCGTCGTAAAGTGACCAGGCCAACGAGAAGGTGAGCAGCAAAGCGCAAAGCAGCATGATGCCGCTGGTCGACCGGCTTACGATCGGATCGTGAGCGGGCACGTCCTGCTCTTTCTTGACAAGAGACTCGTTGGTTTCGGGACCGTCAGGCACTAAAAGCGTTCTCCTCGAAGTGGCACAGACTTCAGTCTGTGGTTTTTGGTTAGCACAGACTCTTGTCTGTGGCTTTCAGAGATCACAGACTAAAGTCTGTGCCACTCAATACTTCAAATATTGAACCAGGGTGTTACCCAAACGTACTTAATCGTCAGCGCCAATCGCAGAATCAATTTGACCGGCAACGCCAACAACACACTCACGGCAAAGAACTGGAAAGTCAGATATTGAAGAATACTGGTTCGCGCCAACAGTTTTCGCTCAAACTCATCCTGCGGAAACAAACGCAGCGGGCGCAACGACAAGTGTTTGAAATCAACCGTCATCAGCCAGTGAAAGAACAAGGCTCCCAGCACATAAAATCCACTGACCACTAAAAAACCAAAAATGAATTTCCAGGGATTGCTCGAAAGGAATCCCAGGTACAACGCCTTACCGATGCGGCTGGTGGCAATCCAGTCATGCAAGTCGACATTCTTGTCGAATACAACGGCGTTGTGGTCCCACGTCTGGCCAGGCCAAAACCAAATCCAGCCCGGGCCGCGAATGAAAGTGCCGATGACGATCAAAAGAATCCACATCAGAAATCCCCAACCGAACATTCCGATCGCGAAACGTCGCTGGCGAAATGTGTAATAACCGTTGCCGAGTGGATTTGAATCGACATAGGGAAACACCATGAGCCCAATCATGATGATTGATGGCATTACCACGCCCGCGATCCAGGGATCGAAGTAGACCAGCATTTCTTGCAAGCCAAGGAAATACCAGGGCGCTTTTGACGGATTCATCGTCAGGTTTGGATTGGCGGGCTCTTCGAGCGGTGCGTTCAGCGTGATGGACCACACGAATAAGATGACGGTAACAATGACTGCGGCGAGAAACTCGATGCGCACCAGATACGGCCAGACGTGAAGTTCCTTGGCCCAGCCTGGCCGCCACGGTTCAACTTTGCGATGGCTCGTCTTGGCGAGTTTTGGATCCTGTTCGAGGGCTACGATTAATTCATCATTCGCGCGCGACTGCTTGACTCCCAGCCACGTAAAGAACGGGACCAGAAAAAGCATCGCGACAATCGGCACGTTGTCAGGCGCCGACGAAATAGTCCAGAGCTGGTGCCAGTCTTCAACCATGAAAACTGCGCCAACCACAAGCAGGACCAGCACGCCAAGCGTGATCAATTTGCCTTTACTCAAACTAAATCGACTTGCCATCTCTCTTTAAGCTGGATGATTCAAGTAGGGCAGCTCATGCTTGTCCGATAAACTTTAGTTTGTCGTCACTGACGTCAGACAAACTAAAGTTTATCTGACATCAAGTCTTCTTCTTAATCGCCTTCATTTCCGATTCAAGCATTACCGGCGCCGGTCCCGAGATGCCGCCGTCTTTCCGTATGCGCCAGAAATGCACTGCCATGAAAATTGAGGCGACCAGGGGAATACCAATGCAGTGCCAAATGTAAGAACGCAACAACGCGTTCGAGTCAACAATGGAGCCGCCCAGTAAACCAAAACGCACGTCGTTATAAGGCGTCAGACCGAGCTGCGCGCCGAACGGTCCTTCGTTACCAAACAAAGGCGTAGCGCGCGCCATGTTTGTTCCCACCGTCACCGCCCAGAAACCGAGTTGGTCGTCCGGCAGCAGGTAACCGGTGAATGACAGCAACAAAGTCAGTACCAACAAAACAACGCCCACGCACCAATTGAATTCGCGTGGACGTTTATAAGAACCGGTCAATACGACGCGGAACATGTGCAGCCAGGTTGTGATCACCATCAAGTGCGCTGCCCAGCGATGCATGTTCCTTAGCAGCTTGCCGAACGGCACGTCATGTTCCAGGTAAAGAATGTCGCGAAACGCATCAACCTTAGTCGGGTGGTAGTAGAACATCAGCAACACACCCGTGAAGGTGAGCACGATAAAAAGATAGAACGTGATTCCGCCCATTCCCCAGGTGAATTGATAGCGCACCGCATCACGATTGATCTTTGCCGGATGCAGATGAAGAAAGACGTTTGAAAGAATTGCGAGCGATCGATTACGCGGATCCGAGCGGTCGTGCGAGACGCGAAAGATAGATTTCCAAAGCTGCGTTTCCTGCGGATCTGCATACGCCTTCACTTCTTCAACCGCTCGCTGCCTGAGCGCGGTGCTGCTCTCCCTGGCGCGCTCAACGATGCCGGCCTTACCCGGTTGTTCACCGGTGGTCAATTGCTCAGTCGGCTTTTTGTCAGGATTCTCTTCCATACTTTCTTTCTAAAGCGGAATGTACGCGCCGGGATCGTTGAATTCGCCCTTCTCGCCCTTAGGCCATTTGTACAGCCGGCTGATGTCGACCACTATTTGACCTTCCGCATCAAGTTCTACGTGCGCGCGATCCATTGGTCGCGGCGCCGGTCCTTCAAAATTCACACCTTCGCTGTCGTAACCACTGCCGTGACAGGGGCACTTAAATTTGTTTTCGCTTGCTTTCCAGTCGGGAGTGCAACCGAGGTGTGTGCAGCGCGCATAGATCACAAACATGCGGTCCGAAGTTTTATCCACCCAGATGCGGTATTGCTGCTGCCACTTGGTATCGACGCCAAGCGCATAATCGGCGGGATAGCCGACCCGAAAAACGCTGGATGGTTCGAGGATCGACCGCGGCAGAAAGAACCGCAAAAACATGAGGAAGCACGTCGTTAGAAAGCCGGCAATACTCGCCCAAACAATGCGGCGCCGCATCTTGTTAACCGGCGAATCAGGCGCACTCTCGACAACAGCGCCGACAGGTTTTGCCGCCGTGGCGGTGACCGCGCGCGCAGGAGGAGTTGCTGCGGGAGGTGGACCAGGAGCAGCCGGTCCCGCGCCCGCAGGCGCCTGAGCGGTAGGCGTGCTCGGTACCTCACTTGCGGATGACTTCGGATCGTTCCCCGACTCCACTACGATCGACCTCCGTCAATTGAGTCGCAAATACACTTCAACGTTAATCGCAGAGTGAACTATACAAATCCCCGCAATGCAGGGATTCCTCTCTGCGCAAAAACAGATATTCGTCTATACATTAAGAGCGCCGTGCCAATTAATATAGAATGAATTGCAGCGCGGCGCGATATTTATAACCTGTTTTACGAAGTACTGGCAAGAAGTTTTGTGATTTTCAGAAGCCCTACCGCGGGCAGCGTACGCGGAGCGCGCGGGGAACGATCTGAAAGGTGGCGGGCAGGAAGCCAGGTAGCTCACCGTCGAGCTCGAGTCCAATTTCTTGATTTGGATCAATAGCGCTCGCGGTAATTTTTCCCGCCAGCGCATGTTGCACTTCAGACATACCGAGGTGCGCCCCTAAGTATAGCCGCGGGGCATTTGTCAGAATGCGACCCAGGCCAAGGTCGCCGATGCTGACCACGTCAAATTTCCCATCAGTTAGCTTTGCGTTCGGCGCGATCTTCATTCCACCACCAAAATATCGAGCGTTAGCAATACAAAGATTCGCCACCGTAGTTCTTTGCGCGGACTTGTCGTCCAGTTGAACAGTGACTCGAGTGGGTTTCATCCTTGCGGCGCTTTGCAGCATTGCGGAGCCAAAGGCGATGCGTCCACTTAGCCATCGCGGAGCTGTGGCCGGCAACCACTCTGGCTCCCCACTTTTAACGCGTCCGATTACCTGCGCACTCATTCCAAATGAAGCAACGCCCAGAAAATAACGCGTCTCTTGTTCTGCGCCAGCGACGGTGTAGGATGCCCGGCCCACATCAATCAGCCGGGTCTGCCCTTCCTTCAAGATCAGTGCCGCATCCCGAGCACGCGCGGGAATTCGTAAGGTGCGCCGAAAGTCTCCGCCGGTGCCGCTTGGCAAGATTCCCAGTTCGGCATCGCGTGCCGAATTCAGAATTCCGTTTGCGACTTCAGAAATGGTACCGTCGCCGCCGCAAGCGATGATTAGCTTCGCACCCTTCAGCGCCGCTTCCGCTGCAAGCTCGATTGCTTCTCCACCTCTCGATGTAAACACAGGCTGGAAGGCGCCAAAATGGGTTGCCAGCTCACTGGCGATCTTTGGCCAGGCCTTGCCCGTCGCGCCATTGGCAGAAGAAGGATTAATAATGACTAGCGGTAGGGTCATTGAGTTCAAAAGAAAGGGACGGGCACGCCACCCTTCCCTGATCAGGAGACGTTCATATTAGAGCGAGACTTCAGCTTTCGATCATTCTTAACGGATCAAGCGTGGCGCACGTTAGTTCTATTATCCGGCCTCGAGTGAGCTCACGGTCGGGAGGGGTGGCTTGCCCCGCTCTCCGTTTGGTTTGCTAATCTGTCCCGCTCGCCAAGCTCCGCGATCTTGCCCATCACGAAATCTGAAATTTCTTTGTAAGTTCGAACACTATCTCGTTTTGCTAAGAATGCTGAGTAATCAACTGGTGGTCCAAAGTGGATGCGAATCTTTTCGCCGCCAGTCCAATTCCCCATCACCTGTTTCGGCAGATCGTTCCCGAGTCCAGCGATAAAAACCGGTAAGACCTGCGGCGCCGCGTCCTTTATTAATTTACCCACACCCGGCTGAGCCGGCAGAAACGAGTATGGATCCGCACCTTTATTGCGCGTGCCTTCCGGGTGAAAGCCGATGATGTTGCCGGCGCCTTCGCGACAAAGACTGGTTAGCAGGCTGAATGAGTACTTGTCGAAGGAGCGCTTTTCTACCAGCGGCTTATCACCGGTAGCAAAGAAAGGCGGATACATGGACCACCATCCCATCACCAGATTAACAAACAACCCAAGTGGTCCTTGATAAAAGAAACGGCCGCGCACGGGAAAGAAAAGTTGTTTGCGCCATCTTGTATTGCGAAAGAGCACCGTCGAAACGGTATACATGTCGAAAAACGACCGGTGGTTCGCCACCAGCAGGATGGGACGTTCGTGAGAAAGCGCGTGCACATTCTCCAGGCCATAAACCTGCATCAGGTTGTAGGTTGCGAAGTGAATCCAGCCGGCGCCGAAAATCTTTTGACACCAGGTCCAGAACCGTTTCCACTTGCCCTCGTTCATGCGGCGTACGAGTTGGAGCGCGAATTTTTCGAATGATGAAAGGACTGCGGCTTCAGCCTCGGTAGGCTCCGGGAAGCGGCCAAGATCCAATGTCCATTTTCCAATGTCTGTGTTAGTTGCGGCCGCATCGTCCTGCGAGGCAACGTGCGGCGGCGGACTTTGGACTTTGGACATTGGACTTTGGAATTAGCCGTCTATTCAATTGAGAAGTATTTTGCTTCCGGGTGATGAACGATGATCGCGGAAGTGGATTGCTCAGGCTCCAACTGAAACTCTTCGCTTAGTTCGACATCGATGCGGGCAGGATCCAATAACTGAAAAAGTTTTGCCTGGTCCTCGAGATTGGGACAAGCCGGATAACCAAAACTGAAGCGCGAGCCCTGGTATTGCTGGCGAAACAACTTTGTAACTTCGGGCGCATCGTCGCCGGCAATGCCGAGCTCCTCACGAATGCGTTTATGCCACAGCTCAGCCAAAGCCTCGGCACCCTCCACGCTCAAGCCATGGAAATACAAATAGTCTGCATAGTTGTCGCGGTTGAAAAGTTCGTGCGCATACTCGCTGGCGCGTCTTCCCATGGTAACGAGATGAAAAGCAACGACATCCATGCGGCCGGATTCGCGCGGCGCAAAAAAGTCCGCGAGGCACAGATGCTTTCCAGATGGCTGACGTGGAAAAGTAAAACGAAGCCGCTCGGTCGTTTGATCGTCCTGGTAAACAATCAAATCATTGCCCGCAGACTGCGCCGGAAAGTACCCGTAAACGACCCGCGGCACTAACAGTCGCTCGCGCTTACTACGTTCTTTGAGTTCCTCGTAAATCGGACGTACCGTATCGCGTACCAAGGATTGGTACTCGTCAGCGGGTCGCCGTCCCTGTTTGAATTGCCACTGTCCTTTGAAAAGGGCCGTCTCGTTGACGAAGGAAAACACATCGTCGAGGTTGATATCGTCGATGACCCGGGCACCGTAAAACGGTGCTTGAGGAATAGCTACGTCGGTGCGAACTGCGGAGCGAGTGGTGTGAGTCGTATCGCCGTCGCTTATTGCGCCGCGCGGCTTGGCTCGCTTGCTGATACCAAGCTTTGCTTCTTCGCCAACGCGATCTTCAATATCTTCTGCCTGCTCTCCATCGGTAACTCCCGCGGCCGCGGCCTTGGTTAGATCCGTGGCGATTACTTGCTCGCCATTGCCACCGACGAGTTTATCCATCGTGTGTAGCCCGGCGAAAGCATCACCGGCATAGTAAAGACTGCCCTTATAGACAGACTTCAGATCCTCATCCACGTAACGACGGGTCAAAGCAGCGCCTCCAAGAATTACCGGAACAGTGATGCCTCGCTCGTTCATGAGATCCAGATTGTCCCTCATGATCAACGTGGACTTTACAAGCAAACCACTCATACCAATTGCGTCTGCCTGGTGTTCCTTTTGCGCCTGGAGAATATTGTCGATCGGCTGCTTGATGCCAAGATTTATTACCTTGTAACCGTTGTTGGTCAGAATGATGTCGACCAAATTCTTGCCAATGTCATGAACGTCGCCTTTGACGGTGGCGAGTACCATGGTGCCCTTTGCCGTCGCCCCACCCTTCTTCTCCATAAACGGTTCCAGAAAACGGACGGCCGCTTTCATCGCTTCCGCTGATTGCAGGACGAACGGTAGTTGCATCTGCCCACTGCCAAAAAGGTCGCCGACGACTTTCATGCCTGCCAGCAGAATGTTGTTGATGATGTCTAGCGCAGGATATGTTTCGAGGGCCGTGGTTAACTCTGCTTCCAACCCGATTTTTTCACCGTCGATAATGTGGTTCTTAAGCCGTTCTTCAACCGTGGCGCCTTTTGATTCTTTCTTCGCGGCCTTGGCTTTGACGTTTTCAAAAAGAGTAGTGAACGCGGTGAGGGGGTCATAACTACAAACATCGCCGTCAAATTCACGCCGGTCGTAAATCAAATCACGCGCAACCTTCAGTTCCTGTTCGCCAATCCGGTTTAGCGGCTCAATCTTGCTGGCGTTAACGATTGCTGCATCCAAACCAGCTTCAATTGCGTCATGAAGGAACACCGAGTTTAGTACAACGCGAGAAGCTGGATTCAATCCAAACGAAATGTTCGAGACTCCGAGAATCGTAAAACAGCCCGGCAATTCCTGCTTAATGCGACGGATTCCTTCAATGGTCTCAACAGCGTTTCGGCGATCCTCTTCAATTCCGGTAGATATTGGTAACGCTAACGGATCGAAAAAGATGTCGCCGGCCGGAAGACCTAACTCGCCGGTGGCCTGTTCATAAGCTCGCTTTGCGATGGCAAACTTGCCGTCGGCGGTCCGCGCCATTCCTTCTTCGTCGATGGTTCCAATTACAACGCTGGCGCCATAACGCTTGGCGAGATCGATGACCTTCGCAAAGCGCGGCACGCCATCTTCATAGTTAGTCGAATTCAGGATGCATTTGCCACCGGCATGCTGAAGCCCAGCTTCCATTTTTTCCCACTCGGTGGAGTCGAACATGAGGGGCAGCTTGATGTTGGTGACCAGCCGGGAGGCAAGCTCGTGCATGTCCCGTTCGCCATTGCGACCAACGAAGTCGACGTTCACGTCCAATATGTGTGCACCCTCGCGCTCCTGCTCTTTTGCCAGGGCGACCAGGCCGTCCCAGTTCTCAGCATTTAGCAAATCGCGCATTTTCTTCGAGCCGCTTGCGTTGACCCGTTCCCCGACAATCAAAAACGATGCGTCTTGCACATAGGGTTGTTGAAAATAAATCGATGAAGCAGCGGGAACGAGCTTCGCGTCGCGGCGTTTTGGTGAAATCCGCTGCATAGCCTCGACCACTAACTTCAGATGAGCAGGAGTGGTGCCACAGCAACCACCCACCACGTTTACACCGAAGTCGCCGGCAAAGTGGACCAACTGGTTCGTGAAGGTTTCCGGCGTCTCGTCGTAGTGCATCTTGCCTTCAACGACTGACGGCAAGCCGGCGTTGGGCAACACTGACACCGGCAGCGGCGCGTTCTCGCACAGATACCGGATGCTTTCGGTCATGTGTCGCGGCCCGGTACCGCAGTTCATGCCGATGACATCGATCGGAAAAGGAGCCAGCGCCGTTAGTGCCGCACCGATCTCAGTACCGTTGAGCATCGTGCCGAAGACTTCAATGGTGACTTGCGCTACCACCGGGACTCGCACGCGATGCTTCTGAAAGTGTGCAAAGATTGCCCCAAGCGCTGCTTTTGTTTGCAGTAGATCCTGACAGGTCTCAACAATTAATAAATCTACGCCGCCGTCAAGCAATCCGCGCACCTGCTCGGCGTACGCTGCTCTGAGGTCAGCGAAAGTAATATGACCGAGCGTCGGCAGCTTCCGCCCTGGGCCCATTGACCCTGCTACCCAGCGCGGTTTGTCCTTAGTCGAGTAATCTGCGGCGACACGCTTCGCCAAGCTGGCGGCGAGCACGTTCATTTCATAGGCCTTGTCTGCCATGTCGTATTCCGCAAAATCGACAGGCGTGCCATTAAACGAATTCGTTTCGATGACGTCACAACCAACGTCGAGAAACGCGACGTGAACATTCTCTACCGCGTCAGGCCTGGTGACGAGTAAGTTTTCGTTGCAGCCCTCAAACCGCAGCCCGCCAAAATCTTCCAGCGTAAGATTCTGGACCTGCAGGTTCGTGCCCATCGCGCCATCAAAGACGACGATGCGGTCGTTTAGTGTTTCGAGAAAGCTAGTCATTTGCGACTGCCAATTGCCAAGTGCCGATTGCCCTTTTCAAATTGCCGGCTCAACTATCGCCCTAACATAACCGTTGCCCGACTACCGTTCAATTGGCATTCGGAAAATTGGCAATCGGCAATGAGAAAGCCCCGCGCCAAACAACGCGGGGCTTGATAAAGCCATTCGTAAGTCCTGGTAGAACTCTCGCCGAGCTGTTTAGCCGATTGTTTTACGTGGCCGCAAGTCGCCTTAACTCACCACGTTGGTCCGGCGTTCATTGAAGCATCGCCGTCCGGTACTGTCAAGCCGCACTCCGTAGCGGCCAGGCATCTGGCGCGGCGCGTTCACGTCAGTTTTCATTTCCCATTTCCTGGAATAGCCTTTACCATTTCGCTCAATGCGACGCGCCATCTATCCCGGATCATTCGATCCAGTAACCAACGGACACCTGGACATCATCGAACGCGGCTGCAAGCTGTTCGATGAGATTATCGTTGCTATCCTGGTCCACCCGGAAAAGCAGCCGTTCTTTAGCATCGAGGAGCGCCGCGAGATGCTTTCTCAGGTGTTGCAACAAATCGATCGCGGTTCTTGTAAAGTTCGCGTCGATGATTTTCAAGGTTTACTGGTGCAATACGCGGTCGCGCAGCAGGCAAATGCTATCGTTCGTGGAATTCGTGCGATCTCGGACTACGAATATGAACTACAGATGGCGTTGATGAATCGCCGGCTCGAGCCTTCGATCGAAACTGTTTTCATGATGCCGGCTGAAACGTATTCTTACGTAAGTTCTCGTCTGGTTAAGGAAGTTTTTCAGTTAGGCGGCACGCTTGACGGTTTGGTACCTGCGGCAGTGGAAGCCAGAATGAAAGAAAAATCGGGCCGCGCCAACAATTGATCCAATGACGAATCCCGTCACATCACGATTCCCAGTTTCTGAAAACGTTGCAAGGATGCAAGTGTCTTCCACCCTGGCGGCAATGCAGGCAGCTGAATCCTTGCGCGCGCAAGGCGTTAACGTTGTGGATTTCGGCGCCGGGGAGCCTGACTTCGATACACCCGATAACATCAAGCAGGCTGCCGATCGCGCAATGGCCGATGGTCGAACGAAATATACTGCGACCGCCGGGACGCGCGACCTGCAAAACGCGATCATCGATTTTTACCGGCGCGAGTTTGGCGCCAGTTATGAACGCAACGAGGTAATGGCGACGTCAGGCGGCAAGCAGGCGATCTTCAATGCTGTGGTAACGCTGGTCAATCCTGGTGACGAAGTCTTACTGGCAAAGCCATACTGGGTAACTTTTCCTGAGATTGTTACGTTTGCGCGGGCGACTCCTGTTTTTATTGATACCGAAGACACTGGGTTTCTCTTGACGGCTGATCGGGTTGAGAAGGCAATCACCCCGCGCACCAAACTGATAATTCTCAACTCGCCAAACAACCCCTCAGGTCGTGTGATTCCCCCCGCGGAGTTTGAACGCATCATGGAAGTGCTCGCAGCGCGCGGGGTTTTTGTTATCTCCGACGAATGTTATCTCCGCTTCGTTTACCCGCCGGGCCAGGTGTTCAGTGCGGCAGGTTTGGCTGACAAGTTAAAACAACGACTCTGCATCGCCGGTTCGTTTTCCAAAACCTACGCAATGACCGGATGGCGAATGGGGTATGCGCTCGCTCCGCGGGAATGGACCAGTGCGATGCTCAAGGTGCAGGGCCATTCGACCAGCAATGCCAACTCGATCGCACAGGGCGCGGCAGTTGAGGCGATTAATGGGCCACAGGAGTCTGTCGCCATTATGTTAAAGGAATATACGGCGCGGCGGGCGTGGCTGTTGAATGCCTTAAAAGATGTTCCCCGGTTGGGCTGTTCCGAACCAGAAGGGGCGTTTTACGTTTTTCCGGATGTGCGCGGATGCCTCAACTCCGAAGTGAAGAGCTCCGAGGATTTTGCGACACGTCTATTATTAGAAGAGCAAACTGTGGTGACGGACGGCGCAGGATTTGGAGCCGATGGATTCATCCGCATTTCGTATGCGACCTCGATGGACCAGCTGCGAGAAGGCGTCAAACGTATTAAACGTTTTGTGGAGCGTCTAAATTGAAAGTGGCACGATAAAAGTGCAAAGGAAAAGGCGGCGACCGAATTCAGTCGCCGCCTTTTGGTTTGTTGGTCCCCAACCTTAGTAAAGGTTGAAGTTGTATTCCAGTTGAATATACATCGAAACGGGACGTCCATCCTTGGTTGCCGGCACGAACTTAATCTGCCGGGCCGCAGCAATCGCTCTTTCGGTTAAACCAAAAGGCAATCCCTGACGCGCTGTGATGTTTGTCACCTGTCCGCCCGAGGTAAATACAGCACGCAATACGACTGTTCCGGTAATCTGATTCTTCCGAGCTTCTTCGGTGTACTGCGGCTCTGGTTTCGACAGCACGCGTGCCTTGGAATTCACGTCTTTGCCGTTGAAAATCTTGTTATAGTCCGTTCCGCCACCACCGCCGCCGGGACCGCCGCCACCTTCGTGATAGTCGCCGCCGCCAATGTTACCGCCTCGGCCTGGTCCAATACCGCCGCCCTCTCCGGGCCCGATGCCGCCGCCGCGGCCAGTTCCGATACCGTTCCCAGTGCCTGGACCGGAGGATGGGTCAGTACTCTTCGATTTGAAATCGCCATAAGGTAAAACTCGCGCATCAGGTGGAACCAATAACGGATCAGCAACGACTGTCGCGGCTACGGGCAATGAAGGGTTCTTGATTGCGGGTGGGTGCGGATCTGGCGCGACAACCTGCGGCACCGTCAACGATGCCTGCGGAGTCTTGCCGAATGACGCCGGCTTTTGCTCTTCACGGCCACCGCCACCACCGCCACCGGGTTTTTCCTGTTTTGGTTTGCTGCCCCCGCCATTACCTTTGTTGAGACCGGCCGTGCCTTCATCGGGAGTCGGTTGCTCGCTAGGGATGTCGATGTACTGTTCGACAACATCCTCGTTAGCGGCTGCCAGGTTTTGCGCGTCGACTCGTTTCTGCCACGAAGTGAAAAGAACTCCACCACCAATAAGCAACAGGAAGACCGAGAATGCGGCGATCATGCCAGCCAGCGCATTATTTGAGTCTGCGTTCGGCGCTCCGAGCACTGCACCGCTCTGACTCCTTTTCAACCACGTAACAAAGATGGTGGTCAGGATTACAGCCGCGACTAAGCCAAAGCCGATGAACCCAGTCTTGGAGACACCGCCAGCCTGCGCCCGATCGAGTACGCGAACAACGCCCACCAGCGCGAGCATCGCAAACAAGGCGACGAGCAAGCCAATCACCACGTAACGGTTCGAGAAAAACTTCGAGGCCATTTGCCCATAGCCGATGAAGGTGCGCTTGGTGAATCCAAATGGATCGCGCTTAAACTCAGGCCACGTCAACTGGTATTCGTGGGCAACGTCCGTAATTTCCTTTGACAATCTTCCCACCAGACCGGCGTCGTCCATCATGGTCAGGTGAAATTCGCCGCGCGGCATTGCAGCCGCAGCCGCTGCTCCGGCTAATACCGGAGCCGGCATACGCTCGCTAAAGGTTGGTGCGGGCGCAACTTTCTTTTCTGGTTCCGGTTCGGCGACCGGCGCTGTTAAAGGAGTGCCGTCCACCGGACAAAAACTGAATTTGTCGGCGAACTCTTCTCGGCAAGTTGAACAAAGCTTCATTGCGCGTACCTCTTTTTGGCTTAGGGGGAGCAGTCCTGAATTTAGAGCCGCATTCGCGCCGCTAAACTCCGTATAATAACTGTTTGCGACTCGCTGATCGAGTTCTTTCGAAGGCTCTGGAGCAATCCAGCGATCCAGCAAATTCTTCAAATCATCTTCCGAGATAAAGTCTGCTCCCGGTTCAATGCTGCTCATTTCAAGCCTTCTCCAAAGTAACAATTTCCCTACTAGTGTTCAAATAAGCTTGTAACGACTTTCTTAATCCCTCGCGGGCCCGGCGCAATCTGGATTTTACCGTGCCGACATCGCTATTTATTATGGCAGCGATTTCATTCAGCGAGATCCCTTCGTATTCAAAAAGCACGAGCGCTTCGCGTTGTAAGACAGGCAAGGCTGCGACCGCCTCGGCCACCAACACCGACAATTCGTTATCAAGTACTCTGCGTAACGGCGCATGCCCCACTACTACGAACTCGTTTTCGTCAAACTCTTCCAACGCCCGTTCACGGTCTAAAGTTCGTAACTGTTTCAGCCACAAATTCCGCGTCGCCCCGAACAGATAGGTTCGCAAGCCGGCTCTGCTCGAATCAAAACCGTCGACTCGCTTTATCAAACCCAGGAAGCAATCGTGCGTTAGGTCTTCGGCGGTTTCAATGTTTCCTGATAACCGGTAAGCAAAACGAAAAACTGCATTTCGATGGCGCTCGTACACCTGCTGGAAAGCCACCTCGTCGCCAGTCCCTGCTCGTTGGAGCAAATGTTCGTCTGTCTCTTTCCGGCAAGCGCCACTCGATTCTGTAGGAATCGCTTCCTACTAGTATTACCAGTAAAAGGCTAAAAGATACGCCCAAACCTTAAAATTCAGCGTATTGTTGCGCGATTTTTCAAATACCCGACTAACGAAATGCGAAGGTTGAAGCCGTCTCCAACCAAAGGCGTGGACTAATCCTGTTCAAACCAAGGCGTTGGATGCACTTAGAAGTCAAACGGTTGACGGAGAAATACCATGCAACTAAGATGTTTTTGCCTCCCTTTGTGGTCGAATTCCTGGATAGAGAGAAGCCGGTTAGCGTCTGACATATGAACCTTTCTGCAATCAGCAGCGCGATAAGCCGATTATTACCATTGATTCTTACCGCGGTGACCGTCCAGGGCCAGACCGCTCCGGCGCCTGAACGATTCCAACTCTTAAACGGATTAAGGGTTATCCTGCTGTCACAACCTGGCGATCAAGACGTTCTGCTAAAGCTTCGCATTCATAGCGGCGCCGCGTTTGACTTGGCGGGCAAGTCAGGAAGTATGGCTCTGTTGGGAGATTTGCTGTTTCCGGATCCGTCGACGCGGGAGTACTTTACCGAAGAGTTAAACGGCCGGCTGAATGTAGTGACAGACTATGACTCGCTGACTATCACCCTTCAAGGTCGCGCCCGAGAATTTGAAAGAATTGTCGAAATACTGCGCACCGCCGTGGTCACAACGCAACTAACTCCCGAAAACATAACCAAAGCCCGAGACGGTCGACTCCTTTCCAGCACATTGGGATCCTAAGCTTAGAATTCCACGTGGACAAGTTGTCG
>JADMIO011432737.1_pt1 | contig 100953 bp, 90 predicted proteins | sample 8958161 | NCBI WGS metagenome assembly JADMIO01 (sample SAMN16585339, study PRJNA669376) | soil metagenome | isolation source: Crop rotation soil | place: USA: Cullars Rotation, Alabama | collected 2011 | reverse complement strand
GCCGCGACTTCAAGTCACGTGAATTCCAAGCTTCGGATCCCACTGTGCTGGAAAGAACTTCCCAATACACCATAAGCCTTCCGTTACAATAAAACAGGCTGTGTAATGTCGCCAAAACAAGTTGTGCTGAAATGGGTAGAGACATTTAATAAAAAGGATGTTGATGGCCTTGCATTATTATATACTGACACCGCTATCAACCACCAGGTAAATACTGATCCTTTAAACGGAAGAGATGCAATAAAAAAAATGTTTGCTGATGAATTTGCAAAAGCAGAGATGGTATGCGTCGTGGAAAACATTTTTGAAGATGGCGATTGGGCAATACTCGAATGGAAAGACCCGCTTGGATTAAGAGGCTGCGGCTTCTTTAAAATAGAAAATGATAAAATAAAATTTCAACGTGGATACTGGGACAGGTTAACTTTTTTAAAACTGCATAATTTACCAATACAGGAATGAACGCTGATTGTATACACCAAATAAAAAAAGGCTGCCCTTAGGCAGCCTTGTACATATCCTGTTTATTATTAGCCCTTCTTAACTTTATTTTCTACAGTAAAATCTCCGGACGCATCGGCTGATAGTGATAGCTCATTTTTCGCATTTTCAGCTTTTATATAATACTTGGTTTCATTGTTTGAGAAAACTTCTGAAACAGAGTTATCAATATTATATCCTGCATACCTGTCTTTTAAAGAAAGTAAAACCTTTAAAGGTAAATTGGATAATGGCATTTTCCTGGAGGAGCTTTTTAATTCTCCATCTTCATTATACACTACCGATACATCCTGCCCATCCATTTTAAAGGACCCAAAATAAATTGCATTTGACTTTTCCCATTTTACATCAGATGCTGCGGAAAAATTTTTCTCAAATGATGTTTTAACTTTTGCTGAAACTTCATTTGCATCTATTGCGAATGTGTTAGCAACCAGCATTAATGCTGCAAAAACCAGTGTTATTCTTTTCATGATTATTTGTTTTGATAGTTATGAATATTTGTGTGGTAATTATTATTTTTTTGTTTTACTTTCTACAGTTATACCTGACTCATCGCATCTTAGCCTTAGTTTAACTTTATCATTTTGTACATCAACCAGGTACCATGTTACATCGGTAGTTAATTCAACTACTGTATTAACTATTGAATAACCGGCATATTTATCGGCTAAAATTTTGGCAGCTTTTACTGGCAACTGCTCCAGTGACACATATTTTCCTGTTACAAGCAGATCTCCTTCAGCATTATATGCTGCGGTTAAAGATTTTCCATTTTCTTTAAATGAGGCAACATAAATATCCTCATGCTTTGTCCATTTTACTTCGGAGGTAGGAGAAAAATTATCTTCAAATACTGCTATGATCCTGGCAGAAACATTTGCATTACCAGGTGTAAATGCGCTTAGAAAGAACAGCAGGAAGAAACCTGCAATAAGGGTGGTTAACTTTTTCATGATTTAAAATTTTTATGATTATTAATATGAAGGATCTCTTTTTCATCCTTTGCGATATAAAAATATATTTCATCAACGAATATATTCGTAGATAAGGATGAGTGTCATTTTCTTATTTATAAACGGTTATAAAAAGGGATGATAAACGAATTAATTCGTAGATAGAGTAGCCTCTAACATTTCATTAACTTTTCAGAAGAGTCCCTAAATAAAAAGCCACCCGCTGGCGGATGGCTTCAATCTCTTCAGTCTTGTGGCCTGGTAAAGATTTTCTTCTTTGGGAGACCGAGATTGAGGTTTTGGTCTTTTCGTTGGATTTGGATACTAGTTTTCTTTGAGACACCGAATTTCTGGTTTTCCATAATGGATATTAAAATTCTGTGTTTAAGATATGACTGATATATCTTGCTTATTAAACGCAAACAGCTATTAAAAATTGTATACGTAAAATATTACTACGCATTATTTTTCATCACCCAACCATAATTTAAAATCACCCGATCGCTCAGTACTCACAATGGTCTCATGCTTTGATGGCGGGTTTAATTTTACAAGCACCCTGCTTTTGCTGTAAGAGAACATTTCACTTATGGAATGTATGGATATAATGAATTGCCTGTTGATGCGGAAATAGGTCTTAGGATTAAGCATACCTTCCAGCGCATCCAGGTTATAATCAATTGCATACCGCCTACCCTCATTGGTGGTAAGAAAATTGATCTTGTCCTCTGTATAAAAATATGCTACCTCCTCAATCTTTATAGTTTTAATATGTTCACCATACCGAACAATGAACCGTGTTTTAAATTCTGTTTTGGGCTGGTTAAATACTTCGAGCACTTTGGTTATATCTAACCCGGCACTGCCATTGGCGCTCCTGTTTAATTTTTTAAATTTATTCAGTGCCGCTTCCAGGTCTTCTTTCTTTATGGGCTTTAGCAGGTAATCAACACTGTTAACTTTAAATGCATCAATAGCATATTGGTCGTAGGCGGTCACAAAAATAACAGGGCACTGCACTTCCACATTTTTAAATATCTCGAAGCTTAAGCCATCCGATAATTGTATATCTGAAAAGATAAGATCGGGTAATGGGTTTTGTTTTAGCCATCCAATGGCCGAATTAACGCTTACGATATTCTCAAGCATCTTTGCTTCAGGCTCTATTTCTTCCACCATCTTTTTAAGCCTGTTTGCTGCTGGCTCCTCATCTTCAATAATTAAAATGTTTATCATATTTATTGTTTTAAAACCGGTAATGAAACTATAAAAAACTCCTCATTCCTGTTAATTGACACTCCCTGGCTACTTAGCAACGTATAACGGTTAATTATATTTTGCAATCCCATCCCTGCACCGTCTGATTTGGTGAATTTTACGTTGATATTATTACGCACTACCAGCCTTTCACCCTCTATAAAAAGCTCGATGTTCAGCGGGGTTTCTTTTGAGACGGCATTATGCTTAATGGCATTTTCGGCCAATAATTGTAATGTAAGCGGGGGAATATAGTTCTGGCTCGTCTCCTGGTAAGAAAGGTCAATATTGAGATTAAGATTTTTACCAAAGCGTTTTTGTTGTAAAAAGAAATACGTTTTTAATAGCTCAATCTCTTCTTTTAAAGTAATAATATCTTTATCACGATAGTTAACAATGTTCCTGAAAAAATCTGAGAGTTGCTCAACGTACTCTACTGCCATTTTAGGATCATCCTCAATAATAGTAATAAGTGTATTAAAACTATTAAAAAGAAAATGCGGATTTACCTGGTTACGTAATGTTTCAAACTGGAATTGTATCTTTTCCTTTTGAAGACGCTCAACCTTCTTTACACTTTTTTCTCTTGCCTTAATATACCAATATACAAGCCCGCCGGTAATTAAAACAGATCCCACAATAAACCACCACGCCGTCCAGAATGGCTTTTCAATTATAAACTCATAAGATGCTTCATTTGAATTATCAAACGACTGGTTGATGGATGATCGCACACGGAATGTATACCTGCCCGGAGGTATCTTAGGAAAAGTTATACTCCTGTCTTTGGTTGATACCCATTCATTCCTAAGTCCCTCAAGCATGTATTGATAATTTACAGCTTCAGGATCGGTGTAATAAAGGCCAAGGAAAGAAAACGAAAAACTGTTTTGAGCGTAAGAAAAATTATGTTTTGAATTAATGTCAATGGGTTCTAAAAACAACGCTGCACTTTCTAAAATCGTCTGTGGGTTATGCTTTGAATCCGGTGATGGATGATAATATAAAATACCATCCAATGAACTCACCAGTACACCGCCGGCTGTATCCTGCGAAACTGTGCCCAGATCCTGTACATTAATTTCTTTTATACCCTGGCTGCTATTAATATAAGATACCTGCCCGGTGGAAGGATCTAGCACATCAATTCCTTTTTTATATACAATGAGAATGTTTCCCGCCTTATCCGCTTTTACTGCAGATATATTTATATCGCTTAACCCGTTTGCTGTTGAGTAATTAGTAAATTTTTTACCATCAAACTTGTATACACCTGCGCTATGCGTACTGAACCATATATTCCCTTTTATATCTTCTGTAATAGAGTAGATCACCTCATCTTTTAATCCATGTGTTTCATTATAGTTGGTAAACTTTTCGCCTTGCAGAACAGTGATCCCCTTACCATCTGTGGCAAACCATATCCTGCCTTTACTGTCTTTAAATATATTGTAGATGTAATTACTACCAATACTACTGATATTGTTGAAGTTGCTGTAACTAAATTTACTATTTACTGATGCATCGTTAGTAAGTGTGAAAGATCCGGCCCCTTCCAGGCTGCTGACGAATACATTCTGCCCATTACCACTTATAGATAGTACGCTGCTGTTCTGAAGCAATGCATTCTCGCCAACATTTCGATAACTCCCTGTATTTTCATCAAGTACAAAAATGCCCTTGCCCATTGTTCCTATCCATATACGATTGTACAGGTCATGGTATAAAGCAGTGATATCTGTTTTTGAATTAAGCCCGTTGATACTATATTTTCTTGAGGCGCCTGTGCTGCCGGAATATTTTATTCCTCCTGGTGTACCCTGCCATATGTTGTTATTGTTATCACATAAAATAGCATGTACGGTTTGATAATCCTTTTCTGAATAATTTACGAGTAACCTGAGTTGGTCCCCGGGAGTTTTTATCAATTCAGAATTATTGGCAAGCACCCAAATGTTGCCTTCATTATCCTGCAACAGGTCATTAATATTTAAAACTTTATCATTTTCTACCTTTAAATTAATTATACCTGCGGATGTTACCGAAGCTTTTATGATACCATTCTCTTCGGTTGCGATCCACAAACCATTTTGTGAGCCGAGTAATTTATTTACCTGCCCATATTTCCAATCTGCAAAGGCGGGCAATGCGGTAAATAATCTTGTACTGTTATCATATAAACACAAGCCCTTATCCTGCATACCGATCCAATATTTATTATTGCCCGCCGGAATAATGGCTTTTATATAATTGTCAGGCAGGCCGTGTTTAGAGTTCAGGTTAATTACTTTTTTTCTGGCTCCAAAAATTTTGCAAACACTTATGCCCTGGTCTGAGCCTGCCAGCACTTCATCATCATCGGACAGTACAAGAGAGTACACACTGTTCTCACTAAGTCCATCATCGGAATTGATATTATACATCCGGTTATTGGTAATGTAATAAATACCTTCGCCATCTGTAGCAAACCATATGTTATTTTTCTTATCCTGCAAAAATGTAGTGATAGCGCCTTTTTTAGAAGTAGCTCCCTCTTCAGGGTCAAATAATTTAAGGCTATTATTTATCAGCCTTGCGATCTCTCCCGTTTGCATGCCAACCCATAATTGATCTGTATTATCCTGGAAGATGCTGGTTATTGCCGGATTTGTAACAGGATTTTGAAAAGGTATGAAGCTGAACTTTATGCCATCAAATTTGTATAAGCCTTTTGATGTGCCGGCATAAATGTATCCCTGTTTATTTTTATAAAGCTTTAAGATTTTGGGAGGGTCGCTGCCTTCAGAAATTTTATACTTCCTCACACCTGTTTGAGCATGCAGCCAATTGGTTAATACGAAAAAGAACGGTATCAACAAATACTTTATTAGCCATACTCTCATTAAGCAGTTATTTATCGGACTTTTAATTCACTGTTTACTTCTACTTTAATTTCCGATGCAAGTTTTTCATGAACCACTTTTGGAATAGGAATATTATGATCTGCAAGCAAAACAGTAAAATTGGATTTAATAAAAATAGAACCATTTTTTATGGTCATCTCACTTTTTATAATTCTTTCTTTCGGTACGCCGTGAACAGTTAATATTCCTTTTGCCCTTACCGTTAGAATTGTATTTTTTGTAAAGTCAACGTCTTCGATAATTTTTCCTTTAAAGGTTGCATCAGGATATTTATCACTCTCCAGGTAATTCTCATTAAAATGATCTTTTTGAAAACCACTGTTAAAGCCTTTGAATGAATTCACTTTAACCGAAAATGCAAATTGTTTCGTCTCTGTTTCTATCACTCCTTTTAACTCACTGCTTTTTGCGGTTATAAGTTCTAAAGGTGCATCAGAACTAAATGAAATATTGCTTTTGGCTATATTAAAAATAATAACAGGTTCCCTGAAAGAGGAACCCAACAGCAAAATGAATGCGGTAGTTATAAGGAATCGCTTAGACATGTGTGTAATCAAACGTTTTTTACCACTCTTTAGTATGCTTTTTACCTACGTTAAATACACGGGAGATATTGAACCCGAAGAGGATATCTCCTTTGCCCCATGAGCCATGGTTGCCGGTAATGAAACTACTCTCGGTCATAGAAGAAGAATTAGTGATATGAAGCTGAAAAACATGGCCGCCGGTTTCAATATCAAAGCCCAGTGAAAGAACATTGGTAGAGCCGGGTACCCTGTACTCCGGTAACTGGTAATAATATTCAACATTAAAACTTGTTCTCTTACTTAGTTTTTGCCTTCCCCCCATACCCACAGCAAATACATCATTGGGCCCATTATCAACAGGATAATTACGATGGATAGCTGTTGGCATAAGCTGTAAAGAAAGTCCTTCAGTAAACTTTCGGCCAATTAGTATCTGGTGGGTAAAATTTACCCGGCTGCTGAAAAATTTATAAGTTGACGGGTCTTTAAAACTGATAATGCCAATGGTAGGAACATAACTTAGCGTGATCGGCATATTACGTTTTCCTGTTGATTGCCTGAGAATTTTCCATTTAAAGAATGCATCAAAAGTTTTAAGAGAAGTACTTCTGCCAATACCTACCATAAGTGTTGGCGTTATTCCATAATCAAAACCAAGCCTCATGGTTGCATTATCCAGACCAAAGAAATTGTAAGCTCCACCATTTGCGCCACCTATTGTTCCAAAGCGATGAGATATCTTAACATCCAAAACTCCTGGTGCTGTATTCTCTACAGAGTGGCCATCTATTAATCTTGTTGTTTTAAATGTTGCTGTTGTATAAGATGTTTTATTTTGATCATTTGCTTTTAATTCATCCTCCAGCATTTTGGATATATCAGTTGAATCCTGGGCAAAAGAAAAAGATATGGCAAAAAAGGTCAGGGCAATTAATACCGTTTTTTTCATGTGCAATTATTTTTATCCTTTTTTAAAAGGCTCGTATTTACAATCAACAGTAATGCTGATCGTTTCCGAAATATTATTTACTACAGTGTTAGGGATCTTAATATTATAATCTTTAACCTTTACATTAAATTTTGAGCTGGCGCTTATCTTTCCCTGGGCTACTGTAATTGTTCCCGGCACTTCAATATTTTTAGTAACCCCATGAATGGTAAGGTCGCCTTTTACAGTTACCGGATACGTTCCGTCTTTAGAAAAATTTACTTTGCTCAAATCAGTTATTGTTCCTTTAAAATTTGCTTTAGGAAAGGTATTGCTTTCCATATAATTTTCATTGAAGTGCTCTTCCATTAAAGCCTTAGAGAATTTAAAACTTTTAATAAGCGCTATAAAAGCAAACTCACCTTTCCTGGTATCAAGGATACTTGTTACTTCGTTATTGTTGGCTTCGATGTTCTCAACCGGCGCTTTTGAAAAGAAGGTTATTCTTCCGTTACGGGTAATGTAAGTTTGTGCCGATGCGCCAATGGTAAATAATGTTGCAATACAAATTGCTGCGATCTGTTTTTTCATAATGGTATTTTTTAAGTAGTGTTTCATGTGGGTGTTTATTTATAGGTTGAAAATTAATTATCGGGTGTTCCGTTAGCGAACCATAATCGTATTTTAGCCTTACTGCATACACTAAGTTCGATTCCGTTCTTTGGCATGGGAGAGTAACCCGGAAGATGATAGATGGCTCCAAGTAATCTTGTGCTGCCAACGGAAATAACAGAGGTCCTCGAATCTAATCTCATATTATTAGCTGCATTGGCCCCGGAGTGACATCCCGTACAATATGCGTTTAATATAGGAGCTACAGAACCACTATAGGTCACCAATGTTGTATCACATGTTAGCCTGTTAGGATCCAAAATATCGGGATCGTCATAATAACATCCTGAAAAAAATGCAATGAATATTATAGTTACGATATACTTCATTATTGTGTTTCTTCTTATATTAATTATTAGGTGCTCCCGCCTGCACCCATTTTCTTATCTGTTCTACTTCGCAAGCCGGTATAGTGGTTGAAGAACCTTTTGGCATAGGATCATATCCCGGTAAATGAGCAATGACTCCATAAAGCAATCCATTTAATGCCAGCGGTTGCACCTTTGCATACGTAGTAAGATCAATACCACTTGGAGGGTTAACCCCCGAATGGCACCCGGTACAGTGATTATTTAGAATGGGTTGGATGTTTGCCGCATATTTAAATTGATTTACGTCGCAGGAAGTATTGCAATTGGTAGTATTTTTTGCACCTTCCCGTATCCATCTGGCTATTAGATTTTTTTGATCCGCCGTAAGATCAGTATTTCCAGGTGGTGGCATTTTTTTACTGCCGGTTTCAAAAAGTACATCATATAAGTCACTTCCTTCAGGATTTCCCGGCCTGATATTTTTACCGTTGATCTTGCCATCTTTTTTAAACAGGTTATCATAAGAATTCAAAATATATCCATCCTGGTGCGTTGCAGCATCATGGCAATTTGATTTTGCACAATTGGATTGAAATATGGGAAGTATCTCAGATTCGAAACAAACAGCAGCGCTGCCTGTACCACCACCGGTACCTCCACCGCCAGTAGGAGTTCCACCGCCAGGCAGGGTTAAAGGCAGCTCCGGTGCAGCATGCCTGCATGCATATAGTAGTATAGATATAATAATAACTGATGTTATTATCAGCAGGGTTCTCATTCTAAATTATTTTACGGGTTTACAGCGGTTAACTATCACATCCATATTATAGCCATCACAAAATCCTCTCACAGTTATATTATCGCCGACTTTTGCATTTGTGATTTCTTCTCCTTTATCCATTATACATTTTACACCAAACATTTCATCAGAAGTTTTTAAAGTATAAAAAGCTTCGCCATCATCATTTTTCCCGATCTCTGTTATCTGGCCGGAGACCTGCACTTTTTTATCACCTACTTTTTCAGGCACATATTTTTTTTGTGCTGCCGCCTCATTGGTACTGAAATCATTGAATAATTGGATGGCTGATACTTGTATAGCGTCTCCCTGTAAGGGATCTTTAAAAGGTTTGTTCCACATTTTATATCCAACAACGCCACCTACTGCCAGGATAACGAGGATTGCAATTAGTAATACTGATCTCTTGCTCATAAAAAATTTGATACAATAAAATTATCTAAAATGCAAGCCCCACAACAGGCAAATTATCCGAACAGGAATAAAAAACGATTAAGCAGGAATAAAGGTTGCTTACCCCGAAAATCCTTTTATTTATTCATAACATAATTTTCTACGGGCATCCTGTTGGAAATACTGCGTGCCAAGGTCATCTCATCTGCATATTCCAGTTCGCCGCCAAAGGCAATACCACGGGCAATTGTAGTTATCTTAACCGGCAGGTCCTTTAATTTCTTACTGATATAATATATAGTAGTGTCGCCTTGTATGTTCGGACTTAAAGCAAAGATGATCTCTTCATTTTGTTCGGTCTTTACTCTTTCTATTAAAGTATCTATTTGCAATTGGTCAGGACCAATTCCATCAAGAGGAGAAATTATGCCTCCCAATACGTGGTACAGGCCATTGTATTGTTGGGTGCTTTCTATAGCAATCACATCCCGGATATTTTCAACAACACAGATCATTTCCTTCCGGCGGGAAATGCTTGCACATATGTTACATAACTCTTTATCAGCAATGTTATGGCAGCGTGAACAGAATTTGATCTCCTCCCTCATGCGTTGAATTGCTTCACTGAAATTTTTTACTTCTCCCAGATCTTTTTTTATTAAATGAAGAACAAGCCGTAAGGCTGTTTTTTTACCAATGCCCGGCAACCTCGCAAATTCATTAACCGCATTTTCCAAAAGTGAAGAAGAGAAGATCATTGAGCAAAGATAAGATGGCGTAAAATAATCGGAAGAGGAGTTTTATTTAGGAAGTTCGATATCTATATCTTTTTCAAAGTTCTGCCGCACCGATAATCTTTGTGGAATGCTGTATACTTTTTCCGGTTGTTTTTTCCTTTCAAAATTGCCAGGATCCCATACTCCATTCTTATTGTCATCAAATAAAATTCGCATTTCATATTCGCCCGGGTTAAAGAGTGGCGCACTCCACCTGTCGGATGTAAGAGGATAAGAACTTATCACCACATCATTTTGCACAAACTGCACTACGGGGTTTTTTGTTTGATCAAAATTTAAAAATTTTAATCTTACCGTACCATAATCCGCTTCTCCTTTTGTTTTGAAATGAATGGTATCTGATCTGGTCAACGAATATAATCCCGATGTATCAACTGCAAAATCTTTTAAGATCATCAATTTATAATCTGTATTCTGAACCCAATTTGTTTTTATTAAAATATTCTTATTTGTACTGTCAGTAGTTACAGTAACACCTTTAATGATGTTGTTTAAGGTATCGGTTAAAATGATCTTTTGCTTGTCTACATTCTTAAGCGGACGGTTAAAGGCAATAACAAGATCAGTTTGTACATCATGTTTCTGTGTGCTGAACTGGGTGGTATACGTTAATTTTTTTTCAGAGACAGCGGGCCTGGGTCTTTCTTTTTCTTCAGCATAAGCATATAAAAGAACAGGAGGGGTAGTACTGTTTACAATTACAGAACTATCAGAGAATCCAAATAATTCAGTTTTACTGTTATATGTTCTGCTGCCATCACCATCTTTTAAAGCATATATTTTATACTCTCCTGCTGCAAGATTTTGAAACGAAAAATTTCCTGCCCCATCAAGCCTTGCTATGTATTTTGGTTTTTGTTTGGCAACGGCCGAGTCGGCTAAATTTTTATAAAGCAACACAATCACTGTACTGTCGGTCTTACCGGTTTCAGCAAGCTGCACTTTTCCTGTAAAAAACAATGAGTCAATAGATGAACCAGTTGAAAACACATACCGGAAATCTTTTAAAACATTGCTTTCATTTATATCCCGGATAGAATTTCCCAGGTTAATGGTATACGTTGTATTAGGTTCTAAAGTATCACGGAGCCTTATAGTTACTGTTCTTAATTTAGCATCGATGTATGGATTTTTTACAGGGGTAGGAGATACTAATAAATTCTGTTGTATGTCTTGTAATTGTACATACTCATCAAAATATAAGGTAATTCGGTTCCCTTTAAAATTAGTAGCAGGCTGTATAGGATTTGCGTTTACCAGTTTGGGCGGAAGAGTATCCCTGTTACCACCGGTTGGAGCCATTATCTGGGCACAGCCAGAGATCATAGTCTGAACTTCTGTGATTGAAATAACAATAAGGATAAAAAAAATAATTCGTCTCATCAGCTACATCTTGCTTTAACGTCTGCAAACATAAATCCTTTAATCATTGTTATTTCCCAATAATCCCATAAATCTAATTAAGCTCAGTTCAGGCTTCCTCTTCTTCCTCTGACATTTCATGCAGCGCCACTTCCAGTTTATTTTCTTTTACAAAATTGCACCAGTGGCAATTCTCTTTTCCGCAGCCTGTATAAAAATCACGTTGCTGTATCTTTTTCCAAACATCTGTCATCTGCTGTGTTACAGTTTCAATATCCTGCGGCTGGATGATCACTTTTATTTTTTTGTATTCTTTCTTTTTATCAGGCTCTACAAAATCAAACTCAGTGCTTACCACTTTCCATTCTTTTTTATCGTAGTTATCAATTAATATTTTATAGAATACGGCCTGGCGCCAATAGTCGCCGCCATTGGGCTGGGCATCACTAGGCGGGGCTAATTTATCTGCTGTGTACTTGCTTGCAACATCGCCTGTTTTATAATCCACTACGTTTACTTCTTTACCATTAAATTCAAGCTTATCAATTTTACCTTTAAGCGGCACACCATTTACAACAACATTTTTTATTGCCCTTTCAACCACAACTATCTTATTCCAGGTGTATATGTATTTATCATAGTAATTACTTAGCACTTCTTCTCCATACTCCATTCTTCTTGCGAAAGCTTCTTTGGTAAAGTTTTCACGATGTCGGTGCATGTACCATTTAAAATCCTCTACCAATTGTTCTTTGGCATGAAACTGCTGCATTTCATGCTGCTGCATTTTTTCAAAGAGCTTTTGCACAGCAAAGTGTATAGCGCTGCCAAACTCGGTATTCTCCGATTTCCCCGAAGGAATGCGTAAAAGATTTTTAAAATAAAATTCCAGCGGGCAATTCAAATAATTATTGAGCGCTGTAACATTCATTACATATTTCTCCAGCAGGCCGTTAATAAAATCTTCTTCCGACTTTTCGATCTCAGGCGCAAGACAGGTAAAATTCAGCACTTCAAAATCCATTAATTCTTCTTCCGGCAATTCAATTCTTTCTATAGGCAGTTCATGCTCCTGCAAAATTTCTGCAATGAACATAGATGGCTCAAGTTCTTTACCATCTGCTTTATATTTCAGGTAAGAAACCTGCAAATGTTTTTCCGCCCTTGTAAGCGCTACATAAAATAATCTGCGCAATTCTTCATCATCGTTTGCTGATGGCAATGAAGAAAAAACCGTATCTGGAAATTTAAAACCTCCTGAAGGTTTTCTTTTCTTTTCCCAAAGAGATGCATTAACACCCGTGACAAAAACATGTTCAAACTCTAATCCCTTGGAGCCATGTGCTGTTAACAGGTTTACGCCTTTATCACTCCCCGAAACCTGCACCATGGAAAGTGGCAGATCTTCTTTTTCCATCAGGTCTATCATCGAGATAAGTGCCTGCAGATCCAGCAAAGGATTGCGTGCCGTTTCTTCTTTTATAAAATCAAATAAAGCAGTGAGCAATTGCATCAACTTTATTTTATCATCACTCTTCATTATATAACCAAGCACACCTGCATTGCAAATGATGTTCTCAAAAAGTTGTTGCAATGGGAGATTAGAAACATCAGCAATTAATGTTTCTATTGTTTTACTTAGGTCTTTTAATTCCTGTGGTATGCCTTTATCAAAAAGATCTTTGGGGGGGTTGTTGGCCTTGTCGAACAATAATTTTCTTATGGAAGTTAGTTCGCCACCATGTCTTTTGTTGTTGGCTTCTACGGTAAGCTTTGCAATTTCAATGGGTGGGATCTTATAAAAGTCAAAATGCAGTATTTCGAAAAGCATTTCATCACCGCCATACGGAATGTCATGCTCTGCCGCAAGGTACCTCAGCAGTAGTATTATTTTTTTTGCAAACGGATGTTGAATGATATTGATATTTCGCTTTGAGAATACAGGAATGTTCTTCAGCCTGAAATATTTTATAAGATCTTCGCCATATTTATTTTCTTTAAAGATCACTGCTATCCTTCCCGGCTCAACACCTTGCTGTACCAGGGCCTGCACTTTGTTAGTAATATCCGCCATTTCATCTTTGGCAGTTTTGTATTCAACAATGGTCGGGTCATGCAGGAGGTTCATCAAACTCTCTTTTGAAGAGACTAGGTTCTTACTCAGGCCTTCAAACTTATTGATGAGCCGTTCATTATTTCTTTCAATTAGTGTTTTGGAAATATTAAGTATGCCCTGGGTAGAGCGGTAATTATTTGTTAGCACAATTTTTAAAAGATCTGCATATTCATTGGCAAATGATTCCATGTTCTCTATGTTGGCTCCCTGGAAACGGAAGATGCTCTGGTCATCATCGCCAACGGCAAACACATTAGGGTTGTCCCAATAACTTACCAGTAATTCTACAATTTTATTTTGTGTACCGCTGGTGTCCTGGTACTCATCAACGAGGATGTATTGATATTTTTCCTGGTAGTTGGCAAGCAGGTTCTTATTTTCCTCAAAAGCTTTTATCACCCAGTTTATCATATCATCAAAATCGTACAGGTTCTTTTGCCGCATCATATCCTGGAAATGCTGAAATTCATTTACCGCTGCACAGAGCTTTTCCATCCTTAGCTTCTCATCATAGTACGCAGGTTTGTAATCACCTTTTTTCCATTGACCTTTCCTGTCCGTTTTGTATTTAAAATTTTCATCCGTTTTTATCCTCTCCAAATAAACATCAATTCTTTGCTGCAAAAAATCCGGACTCCAGCCTTCTCTTTTCATGGCAGAGAATAAATGCTGCAGATTCTTTATCTCGTAATAAACATCGCCGCGGTATCTTTTTAATAAATGATTTTTAGGAAAGCTGTCGATCAGTTCTTTGAACAATTCAATTTTCTGCAGCTCTGAAACAGGGTTCAGCGCTGACTTTTCAAACATAGACAGATTATCTTGGATGATATCGTTGCAAAAAGAATGAAATGTATAGATATTAACCTTGTATGCATCTGCGCCAATAAATTGCAACAATCTTCTCCGCATGGCAATGGCACCTGCATCGGTGTAGGTAAGGCACAAAATGTTTTGAGGAAACACATCTGTCTCTAATAATATCTTGCCGATACGTGCTGCAAGAATTTGTGTTTTACCTGTGCCCGGACCGGCAATAACCATTACTGGCCCCTCGATGGTATCAACGGCTTTGCGCTGCTCCGCATTTAATTTTTCATATTCCTCAGTAAATTTTTTTTGGAGAATGTCCCGGTAGTTATACATGCTTTTCAAAGTTAAGATTTGCATGTCATTAGTCATTAGGTCATAAGTCAATGAAAACAAAAAATATAATCACGGACTCTTCACCATTGACTATTGACCATTGACCAATTTACCCCGGCATCCTTGTAATGTACTTCTCCATTTGTTTTATTTGATCAACAATTTGTGGAGTGGTTGGCTTAAGCGCTTTTACTTTTCTGAAGTATTCTTTTGCGGCCCTGTATTCCCTTTTGTTTATCATGATAGAAGAAAGCTGTAACCATGCAGCGGCTTCATTTTCTTTATCCGGTAAGCCGGAGCGTAGTGCCTGCCTGATATATTTTTCTGCTTCTTTGGTATTTCCTTTTTGCATAGAAAGCATGCCCAGTTGTAATTGATTGGCGCCTTCGGCTTCCTTCATCGGGCTGCCCAGCGACAAACTTTTTTTCATATGCGTTTCTGCAGCACCATAATCTTCTTTTACCATTGCCAGGTTGCCTTTAATAGTAAAATAAACAGAACGTACAGGCTTTATAAGTAAACCCGGGAACCATATAGAATTCACAACTCTTTCTGCACCTTCCATATCACCTTTTTCCATATATCCCTGTATCAGGCGCATAGGTCCGAATAAAAAGTGACCAACAATAAAGATCACTGCTATTAAATACAAAATAAAAGAGGGCCAGAAACCGGTTTGAATATGAACCAGGATAGCCGCAATTAATAAAAGAACCCCCAACAACAGCCTGTACTTAATGATTACATTCAAAAACTTCATGATAAAAAATTTGGAGGGCAAAGATACGCTTAGCAAAGAGATTAAAGCGGGAATGAATAACAGAATCCTTTATTTTTGCAGTCCTCAAAACTGGTCCCGTAGTTCAATGGATAGAATAGAAGTTTCCTAAACTTTAGATGCAAGTTCGATTCTTGCCGGGACTACCACTACATACTCCTGTGCAACTAAAACAAACATGGCGTTGGTTTGGACCCGATGACCCCGTAAGCTTACAGGATGTAAAACAGACCGGTGCATCCGGAATTGTAACAGCTTTGCATCATATTCCTCATGGCGATGTTTGGACAGTTGAAGAAATTAAAAAAAGAAAAAAGATAATTGAAGATGCAGGACTTACCTGGGATGTTGTAGAAAGTGTTACCATTCACGAATCAATAAAAACCCAAACAGGAAATTACCAGCATTATATAGACCTGTATAAACAATCGCTCCGCAATATTGCCCTGTATTGGCCGTATGCGTGGTTTGGCAGAATTGCGTGGGCTTGAAATGGGAATTTTGAGAAGTATGAATATAAGCCGTTAATTCCTTAGCTTTAGTCATAAACTATCACATGGAAAAAATTGGTAAGTACCGGTGGACGATCTGCGGTTTATTATTCTTTTCTACAACAATCAATTACCTGGACCGCCAGGTGCTTTCATTAACATGGAAAGACCATCTTGTACCTGAATTTCATTGGACAGATGATAATTATGGTACTATCACTGCGTTGTTTTCTATTTTTTATGCAGTATCAATGTTATTAGCTGGTCGCTTTGTTGATTGGCAGGATACTAAGAAAGGATTTTTATGGGCCATTGGCATCTGGAGTGTGGGTGCTATTATTCATGCCTTTTGCGGAATCGGCACTTCGGGCATATTAACCGGCGATTGGATGGTTAGTTTTGCAGGAGCCAAAAAGTCAATTGCTGCTGTTGGTGATGTTGCTTTGATCACTTCAACAAGTGTAGCTTTATTCATCTTTGCCCGTTTTGTATTAGCATTGGGAGAGGCGGGAAACTTTCCTGCAGCTATCAAAGCCACTGCTGAATACTTTCCTAAAAAAGATCGGGCCCTGGCTACCAGTATTTTTAATGCCGGTGCGACGGTGGGTGCATTAGCGGCTCCGTTAACCATACCATTTATTGCCGAGGCATGGGGTTGGGAAATGGCATTTATTATGATCGGAGCATTAGGTTTTATATGGATGTTCTTTTGGGTGTATTTGTATAAAAAGCCGGAGACAAATCCAAAGGTTAACAAGGCTGAACTGGAATATATCCAGCAGGACATTGCCATACACAATCAAGTTGCACAGCCTGTTATAGCCGCCCCCAACAGAATGTCTTTTGCCGACTGTTTCAAGTACAAACAAACATGGGCGTTTGCATTTGGAAAATTTATGACAGATGGAGTATGGTGGTTCTATTTATTCTGGACGCCGGCTTACCTGAAAGATGTGCATGGTTTAACCTCAACACAAAGTGCTCTTCCATTAACCATCTTATATGCTATTACGCTTTTATCGATCATAGGGGGATGGTTGCCTACTTTTTTTGTAGATAAAAAAGGTATGAATCCTTATGAAGGAAGAATGAAAGCCATGCTGATCTTTGCTTTTTTTCCTTTGCTCGCTTTACTCGCTCAACCATTTGGTGAATATGGTTATTGGATCCCCGTTATTATTATTGGCATTGCAGGTGCTGCACACCAATCATGGTCGGCAAATATTTTTTCTACCGTTGGAGATATGTTTCCTAAAAAAGCCATTGCAACAGTAACCGGCATTGGTGGTATGGCTGGTGGCATTGGTTCTTTCCTGATAAATAAAGGCTCCGGTTTATTATTTGAACATGCAGGAAAAACCCAGATGCAGTTTGCTGGCTTTACCGGAAAGCCTGCAGGCTATTTTATTATCTTTTCTATTTGCGCTGTTGCGTATTTGATCGGATGGGTTGTGATGAAATCGCTGGTACCAAAATATAAACCGATCAGTGATTAAATCTCAAAGCATTAAAATTGGATTGTTACAGTCTGCTTATTACTGTTTGTATATTTCCATTTAGGACCATTTCTTAAAAGGCGAATCGCTTCTTCATCGCAGGGTTCGCAAAGTGATTGAACTACTTTTATTTTTTGGGGATTACCTCTTTTATTTATTTCGAAAGAAAGAATCACTATGCCTTTATAATTATTTCCTTCAGCATTGGTTGGGGTAACAATATTCTTTTGCAGATAATCATTAAATGCATTCCATCCCTTCATAGGGTTAGAGTTTGAATCAATTGGGGTTAACTCCGCCTGTTTAACATTGGTAGTTGCATATCCTAATGACTTTTTTTCTCTTCTTTTACCATATGCTGACGTAACAACTACTTCCTCAAGTGCTCGTTTATTGGGTTCCATAACAATTACTTCTTCGCCATTCCGGTTAAGTTGTTTCTCTTTTGTTTCATATCCAATTACTGATACTACTGCGGTTATTGAACTATCATTAGCAGGTATCTTAAATCTTCCGGTTGAATCTGAAGAAGTGATTACGTTTTTGTCCTTTCCTCTAATAGTAGCGTAGCGAATGGGATTGCCGGATGTGTCAACAACCCGTCCTTTTAAAATGTTCACGCCGCCAACTTTTCCCTGCAACTGTGAAACGACGTCGTTATGCACTACTTGATCAGTCAGGTATTCTTTAGGTGCTTCGCTGCTGCCCTCTGAAGTTTGAAGATCGGCCTCCGGCAACCTATTTTCTTTTTTAAAAGATCCGTTGCCGGAAACAGTTGGAGATGTATGAGTAAATCCTTCTTTTTGATTAATTGATGAATCCGGTTTGATTACAGGGGTCAGCGTTTGGTTTTTTTCAGGATTACTTTTCTCCTTTATTGAAAGCATATTACTTTCTTTACCGGTATTTAATTGATACGCCATATAACCAATGCCTGCTATCAGAATAAATAGGGCAGCTATCCTGAGCCATGTATTTTGTTTTGATACTAGGAAGAAAACTTTTTTTTCTTTCTTCTTTGCAAACAATTTCTCTCTTAATTCAGCAACATCTTTTATTGGCGTGGGTGTATAAATATAACCATCCAATGCATCCGCCAAAAAGGGGTCTTGCATGGCCGCTTTTTCAAGCGCATGCATTTCCCCCACACTCATCTTTCCTGAATGATAGCGTTCGAGATCGGCTGCGGTATATTTATGATCCTGTTGCACTATTTCTTAGTTTTTTCTAACCTGCTTTCCATACATATTTTTAAATTCCTTCTTCCGTTCTGTATAAAGCTTCTCACTTTATTTATTTCGATCGTTGTTATTTCTGCAATTTCTTTATAACATTTATTATTAAGATAAAATAATTCTATCACCTTCCTTTGCTCCTCATTCAATTGCTCCAGGCAATATTGCATCTGCTTAAAATTCTCTTCTTTTTCAAGTTCTCCATCTAGATGTACATTCTCTTCCGATTGCATAAAGCTCATATCAATATTAACAGTTGCCGTTTTTTGCTTACGCAATCTCATCAGGCAATGGTTCTTTGTTAGCTGGTACAGCCATCCTTTAAAGTTATCAACTTCATGTTTTTTGAGCTTGATCACCAGTTCTTCAAAAATATTCAGTACGCCATCTTTTGCATCTTCCGGCTCCTTTAAATATTTAAGGCATACCCCATATACAAGGTCCATATACCTTTGATACAACTCACCAAGTGTATCAAGATCTCCCAATGCTTTATACTGTTCTACCAGTTGTTTATCAGGATCAGCAGACGATATATTTTTTAAGAAAGGCAAGTGAGCTTGGAAATATTTTTAAATATGACGTGTGTAATTATACAATTAGATGCATCCTGTTAAAAAATCTTGTTATGAAAAAAATAATTTTATCGCTTACCGCATTCTTCATCCTGGTTTTAATGGCGTTCTCTCCTAAGAACAAACATACAGTTTCAGGAATTATAACAGATGAAAATAACAATCCATTAAATGGTGCAAGTGTAAAAGTGAAAGGCGCTACAACTGCAGCAACATCAGATAACACAGGCGCTTATTCAATTAAAGCTGATGACAATGATGTACTGGTAGTTTCTATGGTTGGGTATACAACGCAGGAAGTACATATAAATAAACGATCAGTAATTAATATAAAATTATCAACTGCCAACGATAAGCTTGAGGAGGTAGTTGTTACGTCAGCATATGGCAAGAGAAGGGAGAAAAATACATTAGGATACGCCAATGGCTTACAGGGAAGAGCACCCGGGATAGCTGTTCATGATATGAAATCAGGTTACTTCACGCCGGATAATTTCAACACAGAAGACTATGACCATATAACAGAAAATGGATTTCATAAAGTAACAGACGATCCTCTTTCAACATTTTCCATTGATGTGGATGCTGCATCATACAGTAATGTGCGTCGCTTTTTAAATAGTGGACAGTTACCTCCGGCGGGTGCGGTAAGAACAGAAGAGCTTATCAATTATTTTAAATACAATTATCCGCAACCCACAGATAAACATCCGTTTTCAATAACTACAGAAATGAGTGCATGCCCCTGGAACAATGATCACAAATTGGTTATGATAGGTTTGCAGGGAAAAAATATTCCTGTTGAAGATCTGCCTGCAACCAACCTTGTTTTTTTAATTGATGTATCAGGCTCTATGATGTCAGAAAATAAATTACCATTAGTAAAAGCATCTTTAAAACTTCTAACAGATCAGCTTCGTGAAAAAGACAATATTTCCATTGTGGTGTATGCGGGCAACGCAGGACTTGTACTACCAACAACCAGCGGCGGTGACAAGAATAAAATAAAAGCAGCCATTGATGCATTGGAAGCAGGTGGTTCAACTGCCGGTGGGGCAGGAATAAAGCTGGCCTACAAAACTGCGAATGATAATTTTTTAAAGAATGGAAATAACCGGGTTATACTTTGCACCGATGGCGATTTTAATGTTGGCGCCAGCAGTGATGATGATATGGTTAGGTTGATAGAGAAAGAACGTGAAACCGGTGTGTACTTAACTGTACTGGGTTATGGAATGGGAAATTATAAAGACAATAAAATGCAGCAACTGGCAGATAAGGGCAATGGCAATCATGCCTATATCGATGGCATTAATGAAGCAAAAAAAGTATTGGTAAATGAATTTGGAGGCACATTGTTTACCATTGCAAAAGATGTAAAGTTGCAGGTTGAATTTAATCCTGCTAAAGTTGCAGGATACAGGCTAATAGGTTATGAGAACCGTATGTTGAAAAAAGAAGATTTTAATTATGATAAAAAAGACGCCGGCGAATTAGGCAGTGGCCATACAGTAACTGCTTTGTATGAAATTATTCCTGCCGGAGTTAAGTCACCATTTTTAAAAGACGTTGATCCGCTTAAATATCAAAAAACCAATGGTAAAGTATCGGATTCAAAAGAGATATTGACGGTTAAGTTTCGCTACAAATCCCCGGATAAAAATACCAGCGAACTGATCGTTCACCCTGTTGAGGATAATGGAGTAGCATTTAATAGTACTTCATCTAATTTTCGCTTTGCTGCATCTGTTGCAGGCTTTGGTATGTTATTGCGTCAAAGCGAATTTAAAGGCAACATGGGTTATAATAACATTCTGCAAATGGCAAATGCTGCTATGGGTAATGACAAGGAAGGTTATCGAAAAGAATTTGTTTCATTGGTGAAAAAAGCAGCAAGCCTTGCTAATACCACAGCAAAGGTTGATGACGGGGATGAAAAATAAATAAACAGTTTTACGCATTTACTTTCTATGTCTTTGCGTGAAACTTCTTTTCTTTGCAACCTGTTTATGTCTTTATTTATTACATCATTAAATTCGGGGAGCAACGGTAATTGTTATTATGTTGGCAACAATACAGAAGCCATTCTTATTGATGCAGGCATATCGTGCAGTGAAATAGAAAAACGTATGAAGCGGCTGATGCTGGATATTCATAAAGTAAAAGCCGTTTTTGTTTCTCACGAACATACTGATCATATCAGCGGGCTGCAGGTGCTTGCTAAAAAATATAAACTGCCGGTTTATATAACTCATGCAACACACCGGTTCAGCAGGCTTAAACTGGAAAAAAGTTTAGTTTCTGATTTCACATCACATCAGTCAATTGTTATTGGTGATATTTCAGTAACTGCTTTTCCAAAGTTGCATGATGCAGCGGATCCGTATAGTTTTGTGGTTAGCTGCAATCAAATTAATGTTGGTGTATTCACCGACATTGGTACGCCATGCGAAAATCTTGTTCATCATTTTAAACAATGTCATGCTGCGTTTTTGGAAGCAAATTATGATGATGAGATGCTCGAGAATGGAAGGTATCCCTATTTTTTAAAGAACCGTATCCGTGGAGAAAAAGGTCACCTTAGCAACAAGCAGGCGTTAGAGCTTTTTACAACGCACCGGCCTTCGTTCATGACACATCTTTTTTTATCGCATCTTTCAAAAAATAATAATTGCCCTAAGCTGGTACAGCAATTATTTGATGAACAAGCCTGTGGTGTAAAAATGATCATAGCATCACGCAACGAAGAAACACCTGTATACCAAATACCTACTTCACTCAATATTGTGCCTGCCTATAATCCACATGTCTCACAACTGGCATTTGCATTTGCATAAATATTTGGGCTGGTTGCTTGCATCTTTAAAATATGTTTTCTACATTTACTATCATACACATAACTACCTCCGCTCCCATCTCCTCTTGAAAAATCCAAGCTTACTGTTTTTACATAGTCTTACTAAGACGCCTCCCTAACAAATGTGATCATATTAAGCATTATTGAATGGTAATAGCTTTAAAATAATAATATGAAAACAAATTCTACACAACAGGAGATCTTATTATTAACGGGAACCAACTTTTCGTCAAGGCATTGTTTTGAAAAAGATGAGAATCAAAATCATCTTACAGAAAAAGAACAACTGGAAGAGGCCTGCTGGAATGGTATGTTGAAAGACATGCTGCCCGAAATATGTGACCAGGACGGAAATAAATTATACATGTGGCAGGTGTGGAAAGCAAATTCATTTATCGAGATAGAACTGGGAGAGATCCAGGAAGAAAAAGAAAATTATTTTTCAATAGACCCGTATTCGTTCCTTTCTGAATATAATATGTCATAGAATTTCGTCTCTATAAATTAATTCCGCCCGTTACCTCTATCCGCTGTCCATTTATCCAGCCGCTATCATCGCTGCATAAAAAGGCAATAACACCGCCTATGTCATTGGCTTCGCCTACTCTTCCCAAAGCTGTTTGTGATGAAAGAAATTTATTTCTTTCAGGTATATCACGATTGCCACCATTATTAAAATCAGTTGCAACAGGCCCCGGTGCCACAACATTTACTCTTATCCCTCTTAGGCCCAGGTCTTTGGCAAGATACCTTGTGAAAACCTCTATTGCTCCTTTCATGGAAGCATATACAGAATAGCCCGGTACACAAAAACGTGTAGTTCCTGTAGAAATATTTATCACTCTTCCATTATCATTTATTAGCGGCACTAACTTCTGCGTAAGAAAATAAACGCTTTTAAAATGTATGTTCATGAACTTATCAAAATCCTGTTCTGTAACCTGCGCAAAGGGAATGGTTGCTCCTATGCCTGCATTGTTTATTAAAAAGTCAAACCTGTCAACGTTCCATTTGCTTTGCAACAATTGTTGATACTGTTTAACAAACGCATCAAGAGATGCTATATCATTTGTATCAAGAGAAAGTGCAGCAGCATTCTTTCCTTTTGCTTCGATCTCTTTTACAACATTTTCTGCCGATTCTTTTTGGCTGTGATATGTTATCACTACATCGTTTCCATATTCTGCAAGCCGTAGCGCCATATCTTTTCCTAACCCCCGGCTGCCGCCGGTAACCAGTGCAATTTTGTTTGACATACTATTAAATTTTTGTGAACGTAATCTGAATGATTGCCTGTTCAAGAACCATTCCCTTTTTCTTCAATATATTTATCTTTAATTCAACTTCATTGCTATGCTTAAAAGTTCACTTGCTGTTTTAATACTTCTTACCTCTTACTTATTACAACACCCAACTTCACTAACGTCAAATACAAAAACTTTCTTTGCTCCAAAACAATTAAGAACCGGTGCAGATCAAACAGAAAAATATCTCCCGTACCTGAAAGGAAAACGAATAGGAATTGTTTCCAATCAAACAGCTATTATTGGCAGTAAAAAAACACACCTTGTAGACAGTCTTCATAAACTTGGTATAAACATCGTTTCTGTATTTGGGCCAGAGCATGGATTTCGTGGCAATGCAAGCGCAGGCACAAAGGTTCAGGATGAAGTTGACAGTGCTACGGGCATACAAATAATCTCTTTGTATGGTCCAAGAAGAAAGCCACGGAAGGAAGATATGGAAGCCATCGACCTTATGATATATGATATCCAGGATGTGGGCTGCCGCTTTTATACTAACATAAATATATTAAGAGGTATCATGGAATCATGTGCCGATAATGGAAAAGAATTACTCATTCTTGACCGTCCCAATCCCAATGGTTATTTAATTGACGGACCTATTTTAGATATGAATTTAAAATCGGGCATTGGTCAATTTCCAATTCCCATATCGCATGGATTAACTGTTGCGGAGTTTGCGCAAATGGTAAATGGCGAAGGCTGGATGGAAAATAAAGCGAAGTGCAAACTGAAAATAATTCCTGTAACCAATTACAATCACGACATGCCGTATACGCTTCCTGTAAAGCCTTCACCAAATCTTAATACGCAACAGTCTATAATGCTCTATCCATCTACATGTTTGTTCGAAGGCGTTGCACTTAACCATGGACGGGGAACTTATTTTCCTTTTACTGTTATCGGAGCCCCCCAACTAAAAGGAAAATACAGTTTTTCCTTTACCCCAACAGGCATTCCCGGTATGGCAGAAACACCTCTGTATATGAATAAGGTTTGCTATGGTTTGGACCTTCGTAAATATGATGTTGAAAAACTTCGCAGGTCGAAAAAAATAAACATACAATGGATGATGGAGCTGTATAAAGCCTTTCCTGATAAAGAAAGATTTTTTGATTACAAGCAAAGTAAAGAAATAGGAAACATTGATTACCGGACCGGCGACAGCAGGTTTAAACAACAAATTATCGCTGGCACATCTGAAGAAGACATTCGTAAAAGCTGGGAGCCCGGGTTAAGCAATTATAAAAAGATGCGAAAGAAGTATTTGATCTATCCGTAAATCATAATATTTCTATTCCTTTTCTGATTCTGTCAATTTTAATTTCCCATCCGTAGCTTTTTTATACCAGTATGCGGCTTTTGCAGAATCTTTATTTACGGCTTTACCATTAGCATACATTTCCCCGAGTGTAGACATCGCTTTGTAATTATTATTTTCTGCAGATTTAGTTATCCATTTGAGGCCTTCAGCTACATCTTTTTGTACAAGTTTGCCTGTGATATAGTGCATGCCCAGATTAAGCATTGCATAAGTGTTTCCCAATCCGGCCGCTGACAGGTACCACGAAAAGGCACTTGCTGAATCCTCACTATTTCCCTTCCTTATTAACAACGCTGCAAGATTATTCATCGCAGTTATATGGCTAGACTTTGCCGCTTTTTCTAACCATTTTATTGCCTCTGTGGTGTCCTTTTCAACATTTAAAAAAGCATCTCCTTTCAAATACATTTGTGCAATTGAAAACATAAAATCCTTATTACCCTTGTTTGCTATTTCAAATGCCCTGTCAAGTGCTGCCGGATGTTTATTGTCTGGAGATTGTGAAAAGCAATTCATCGCTGTAAAAAGAATAAACAACAGCCATATGCGGTTTAGAAACTTTCTTTTCGTTTGAGCAGAGATTAATAGTACAGCTAGCATATACACAATATAAGAATTGTTGTGATTGAATCTTCTTCTAACTTGCACCTATGAATACAACTTCAAAACTTTGGGAAAGTAAAGTGCTCATCCGTTTTCCTGATTGCGACCCTTTTAATCATTTGAATAACGCACGCTATATTGATTACTTTATCAATGCACGTGAGGACCAGGTAATGCAAAATATGAATTTCAACATTTATCAATTTGCGGCAAAGTCTTGTTTGGGATGGGTGGTTAGCAAGAACCAGATCGTTTACCTGAAACCCGCTTTCCTGGCGGAGACCGTCGTAATAGATTCTACCTTATTAAGATTGGGAGAAACAGACCTGCTGATAGAAATGAAAATGTGGAACGAACAAAAGAATAAATTAAAATCGGTTATGTGGACCAACTTGGTTCACATAAATATTAAAATACAAAAGCCTGAAAGTCATTCGCAGGATCTGCTTGATCTTTTTAAGCCATATGAAGATCCCCTGGATAAAAAAATAAGTTTTGATGAACGTGTGGAGCAGCTGAGAAATATCTAAACATTATTTTCCGTTCTTTATCTTCTCTATCATTTTTCTTGCATTTTCTGCAGTGGCACCATTTTTATCTTTTGCTATGGCTATCTCATAATTTTTTATTGCCTCATCTTTCTTTCCCATCAACATTAAACTTTCTGCGTAGCTGTCATATGCATTGGCTGATTCCGGAAATAGTTTAAGATTGATCTCCAGGAATGCATTGGCAACTTCCGGCTTACTCTCCATGTATTTATAACCTTCATCATTTATATTCGTTTCCATCCTGTCAACATAATAGCGATGCACCGGATCTTTTTTGTAATCAGATGCAAATTGTAATGCTTCCTGCTTTTTACCTGCATTTATCAGTCCTGTAAGTGTAGGTAATAAAGGTTGGAACTTCTCATAATCAAATACTGCGTTCAGTACAGGATCATTGTTAGTATAATAATCATTAAAGGTCATATCCACTGCCAGTTGCGGTGAAGTTGCTTTGCGCTTATCCCTGGGATCCATGTTCTGCCACCACATCCAGCTAAGGTTTACGGGAAGTTTACTGTTTGGTAATGTCTCTGTTCTTGTATCTCCATAAAAATTTACATTCTCACTTGTTGGCTCACCAACAAAAGTTACTTCAGTCCATCTTTCAAGTTCGTTAGTGAGATTTTGTGCAGCAGAAAAAGTACGCCTGCCGATGATGCAAAAGAATTTTCCTTTCTGGTTTATTTTTTCTGATCGGATAATGCTGGTGATGATGGGTTTGTTCAGATAATTATTACCGCCACCATTCAGCCGGATATCAAGTACGAGTTTTTGTACATCATTCTTATCAATGTAATCAGCCATGTTATTGAAAAATGAAGCGATTGTGTTTTGTCCATCGTCAAGCGTAACGCTGTGCCTTACATACAATGTTTTACTGGCTGGTAAATATTCCATGTAGCGAAAGGCAGTTGGTTCTTTTTGCCAAAGTGGAACAGTAGCAGAAGTTTGTTTTGCATCCACCCATCCCTGCGGTACAGACAAACCTGTGTTGCTGAAAATATTATTATTATCTCCTGCTTTAAAAACCGTTGTTTCTTCTTTACCATTTTTGATATAGGTAATCGCAACTTCATCCGGCGAATTGCTTATGCCTTCTGTTTGCAAAAACTCAGGGATGGCAAGATAAGCGGGGCTGTTTGTTCTAAAACCTTGTTCGTTCTCAAAAGATACAAGTGGCCTTATTGCCTGCAAGGCATCTTCCACTTTCATGTTACCGATCTTTATCACTTTACCACCCACTGCATTTGCATAGGTATTATCCGCTCTTCTTATATACATTCCATCACTAAAAAGGTATAACTGATATGGATAGCGGCGAAGGGCCATGGTTTTTGCATTCTCGCCATGCAGGTGCCCTGTTGTGAGTTGTGTATGACCAACATGGAATAATGCAACCAGCTTTATAAATCCTGCCAGCCTTTGCTGATCAGTCATTGTTGGTATAGCTGCATTCAGCTTATCAACTTCTTTATCCCAATCGGCAGCAGTAATATTATAGAACAGGTTACTGTATTTTGTATGTACTGTTTCTTTCAGAAATTTCAGATCCGCCTGCCACTCCGCAGCCGTCTGGCAAAAAACAGTTATGGCAAAAAATAAAATGGATGCAGTTAGAAATAATTTTTTTATCATGGCTTAGGAATTAGGCAGTGAAAATATAAGTATACTTTCTGCCTTTTATAAACCTTACATAAAAATGCGATTAAATACTTTCTTTTACGACGAACGGCAGGTAAATGAAATATTTTTTGCTGATTTTTACGCATGGGCTTTCTCCGGCGAAATAAATACCTGTTTCACTTTATCTTTTGGATAAGCATTTTGCTCTCCATGGCGGCAGATGTCAGCGGCCTTTGGTTTGTTGACAAGCAGGCTTTTTTCCAATTCGTTTTTTTTAAGACTGGGCTGCAGGCAGTACTAGTATATGTGAACCTGCTGATACTCTATCCTCTCTTCTTTAAAAAGAAAAAATATTTCTTGTACATCCTCTCTGCCATTGTTATAACACTCATAACAGGTTATGGTAATACAGTTATTGAACAGTCACAAAGCCCGAACATTGTTTTTAAAACCCACCTGGAGCATTTCCTGTATTTCCTCTCCCAGCTCGGTATGGCAGCCCGCTACTTTGTAATTTCTTTCCTGCTTAAAATAACCGTTGATTACTACACACAAAAAGAGACCATCAAAAAGATAGAAGTAGAAAAAGCCACCGCCGAACTCAACTTTTTAAAAGCGCAGGTAAACCCCCACTTTCTTTTTAATACACTCAACAACCTGTATGCACTTATTCTGGAGAAGAGTGATAAAAGCGGCGAAGCCGTTCTAAAGCTTGCCGACATAATGAAATACCTTCTCTCCGAAGGAAAAGAAAACAAAGTGCTGCTGCAAAAAGAAGTTGATCTCTTATATAATTATACCGGGTTGGAACGTCTTCGCAAACCCGAAGCAGAAATAACTTTTTCTGCATCCGGCGACACACACAATAACTTCATTACACCATTGCTGTTACTGCCGCTGGTTGAAAATGCATTTAAGTACGGCCTCAACTCCGTTAGTAAAAATGGTTTTGTACGCATCAGCATCACTGCACAAAAAACAATGTTGCATGTAACGGTCGAGAACAATGTTCCTCCTGTTAGCAACGGTGATGCACTGCAATCTCTCGGACTGGGAATTGAAAATGTAAAGCGCCGCCTGCAATTGCTCTATCCCGATAAATACGATCTTATCATCCGCAACCCTAAGGACTCTTTTTTTGTGAACCTTAAACTGCAGCTGGCATGATATACAAATGCATGATAGTGGATGATGAGCCGCTGGCACATAAAGTACTGCTCAGCCATATACAACAACAAGGCAGCCTCGCCGTGGTAAAACAATGTTACAGCGCCGAAGATGCCCGTGCATACTTAGCCACAAACCCTGTTGACATTTTATTTTTGGATATAGAGATGCCCGAAGAAACAGGCATACATTTATTACAGAGCCTGCCGCAAAAGCCCCTCACTATTTTTACAACCGCATATCTGCATTATTCGCTGGAAGGTTTTGAGCTCGGCGTTATCGATTACCTGGTAAAGCCCATTCGCTATGAGCGCTTCGACAGGGCAGTAAAACGTGCTATCGATTTTTTGCAGCTGCAGCAGTTACGCTCCGGCATTGGTACGCAGCACAGCGAACTGCTGATAAAAACGGGAAACAAAAAAATTGCCGTCAGCCGCAACAGCATCACCCATGTGCAGGCGCTTAAGGACTATGTTATTATTTACAGTGAGCAGGCAAAATATGTTGTACGCAGCACCATGAAGGAGATGGAAGAGCTGCTGGGCGCTGCCGCATTTGTACGGGTGCATAAATCCTTTATCATTGCCAAAAGCAAGGCCCGCTTTTACTCCGCCAATAAAATTGAGTTCGACAATTTTGAAATACCCGTGGGGAGGAAATATAAAAAGGTGGTGGAAGATTGCCAGCCCGGATGACGAAGTCGGACGGGGGGCTGTGAGCAGTGGTAATGCTGTTGAACATTTGTTGCGGCTATGCGTTACAAGTCCGGCACAAGGCGAGACACAAATTCTTCACCGGGCTTTTCACTTCTATCCGCCAGCCGGGGAGCAAACGAACATTTTTGAGCCTTTTAGAAACATATTGTACAAAAATTTTAAATTGAAAAATGATACCAGATAAATTATTTAAGCAACTAACGCACAGTTCGAAGGGATATAGAATGTTGTATAATGGGAATGTATTGGAAAAAGGATATAAACCAGATTATGTTCTACAAAAACAAAACGACTATATCATTTTAGAAAGTGAAAATGGACCTAGTAGAAAAACCTTTGTTGGAGGCCTAATTAAGGCAGCACATTATTTACAAGGTGAAAGAACTGGGAAATTAATATTTATAATGATTCCGAAAAAGAATACAACGGTTTCTTCAATTGCCAATCATTTAATTCCTTACCTCAAATGGATACAGAATAAAACAAATCTTAGAGAAGTTTTTGTAGTGGAAGCAAATTCATACTATAATGATGGTATTCTAATAAAATTAGACGGGAAAGATTTTAAAAAATGCGCTATAAAAGTTGAAATTTAAATCTGTATAGGTTGTCTTAGTCTAAGTAAAAGTTCGTTATAAATATCAACTTCTAAATTCGGATCGACTTCAAGTGTAACTACCAATCCATACTTAATTGACTTAAGTTCTCGTTTTTTTATCGATGTAAGTGTATCATATTTTATAGCGTCTGTTTTACAGTTCACTTTTATTTTTAAGTTAGTATTGTCAGCAAATGCAGTTGCTTTATCTCCATAAAATATTTCATGTTGTAAAGTTCCTCTTCTAACAGTATCATCATTATAAAAAGACCTGGTTGCCTTAAGTTTATTATCTAATTCATTATTAGGAAAATCAAACCACAGTTTATGAGTTCGATATATTAAATTATCGCAGTTGATAGGTGTTAACCATGATAAAGTAACTATAAGTTTTTTCCACAATACGGTTCCACTTAACGCATTTGGTAAAGGCAACTCATAGATTGATGCATTTTCTGGCTTTAAATTACCAAAGCCTATCAAGGTTACTCTCTTATCAGTACATTCAATAATTCTATTAGGTTCTATTTGCCCATATCCCATGAATCTTGTTATTGCATCTCTTTTATTTTCTTTAGTATCAAGTGAATTTCCTATAAAATCGTATACCTCTTTGTTCCAGGAGGCACTATGCACTATGAGGCTTTTTGCGACAACTGGAAAGTAATTGGTATCTACAATTTGCTTTAACTCTTCATTCGCTAAAAATTGTTCATGCAGTTTCCCCAATGTATGCGACACAATTGCTGTGGAATTACTAGTTCCCTTTGAATACACAACATTATTTATACCTGCAGGTGCCGCAACTTTAATTCCCGGTTGATGAACGATTTGCTTATCCAAACAAATCAATTCCTCTTGTCCGATTCTCCGCCTGTATAATATCTTACCTCCATTCGCCAAGATATCGGGTTTTATACTTTTTCTATAGCCTAATCCCATCCTTGAAATAGGGCTTAAAAAGCCATCATTTGCAAATAAATTAATTCGATCATTTAACTGAACTTCTTCACAAGCATCAGCGTGACTTGATCCTACGGTTAATGAATTAATTGATTCCGCAGGCGAAATAATTTTTCTAAACCTATTTTTAATATAACAAAAATTAATGGTTGCTTTTTCTAATAGATCAGGATTAGCAATAGTGTCGGCAAAAGACTCTTCCAAGTTTTCAAATATTATATTATCCGTAGAATTACCAGCACTCACAATAAATAAGATATTATATTTATCGGCTAACCAATCTAAAAGTTTTGCCCAAGAACTTAATACGGTATCAAAAACTCTAAAGCTATCACCTAAGGAAATATTGAAAATTTTAATACTCTTTTTTAATTCCTGATCTTCCATAATTTCCTTAACAGATCTATGAATCAAATCTGTTAATAAAAAATTTTCAGGTATGTACTCTTTACTTCCATCTATAGTTTGATGTGGTCTCATTACTGGCCGAACTAATAAACTACTATTTAATGGTTCATTATTATCATTCAAATCCCCATGAATTATCAATGACGCCATTGCGGTTCCATGATGCCTTTCATTAGCAGGATAGTCTTCCTGAAAATTGTCTGGATCATGAATATTTAACCTACCCGATAAATAGTTATGATTCTGCATGGGCATTCCATCAAGTAATGCAATAAGAGGTGGGCTTAATTCAGGTACGGCTGGCAAATCTCTTTCAAGATTTTCAACTTGAGCATTTTCATTCTCAATATGATGAATGCTTTGGCCAACAGGCCGTATGTACATAATACTAGAAGATTTAAAAAATCTTATATCATTATTCTCTAGAAGATTATCAAAAATAGATATAGGTGCTTTAAGTAATAAAGCGTGGTATCCAATTTCCTCAATAATACATTCTGAAATAAACTCACCCTCAACCTCAGTAATGAATTCCTTTATTTTATTTACGTTTCCCTCTCTTTCTAATCGACTTTTTCTATACCACAGTTCGACTTCAAAAGGAATTACTTCTTCATTTCTGGAAATTCTTTCACGCAAATCTTCTAATACTCCTGTTTCCTCAACCATATCCTTAACTCCCCAGATTCGTATATCAAAGAGTAAATTGAAAAGATGCTTCCATTTTGTCTCTCCTGTACGAAACTGTTGCTTTTTGGTTTTCCAAGTGCTCCATAATGACATTAATTGTTTAAGAGCTGCAGTATTTGCTAATACAAAAAATAGTTTACCTTGAACAGGCTTGGTTTTATCTGTTGTATAACTAAACTCATCAGTCGCATCAAATTCTTTTTCAAAGTCACCTAAATATTTAAATTCTGGTATTTGCTTGACTGCCTTAAAAAATTCTAAAACGGTACCTCTCGTCTCAAACACCAGAACCATTTCAGGGGCTGCATTATCTGCATTCTGCTGAATCTCAATTCTCTGGTTCTCAAAAGCCTCAGAAACTCTTTTTAACATGTTCCCAATACGAACAGTTTGAAAATTTTTTGTAGGCTTCTTTAAATCTCTATCGGGTCCTCCAGGGGATGTTTGGTAAGCAACCTTTGATGGCTTTGGAAAAAGAAGAATTGGTTTATCTGCCATCGAAATGTTATTTGATCTTAATTGAGGTTTTCAATTGTGATAGTCTATTCGATGTAATGTTTTTTAAATCATTTGCAGATGAGGGTAAATCAAGAATATATCTTCTAATAATGTCATCGCAAAAATCTACTATCTCAGAAAAACTTAACCCTTTTAATCCTAATGCTAAAGTGTTTAATGAATGCCCGAATTTAATGTTATGTTTTTTTTGATACTTCTCTAATAATACGATTATATCCTTCAGTGCCGGCTTTATTAATGTAGCTTTTATTTGAAACCTTCTCCAGACTGCTCTATCAAGTAGCTCTGGATGATTGGTAGCAGCAATAATAGTGACATAGCTTGGCAATTTATCTACTTGAAGAAGCAGTGTTGATACTACTCTTTTTATTTCGCCAGTTTCATGAATATCACCTCGTTCTTTACCAATGGAATCAAATTCATCAAAAAATAATACGCATCTTTGGCTGCGTACATAATCAAATAAGTTTTTTAATCTAGTTGAGGTTTCTCCTAAATAACTGGCAATTATATTTTCATATCTAACTGATAAAAATGGGACCATTAATGAACTTGCAATTGCTTCAGCGATTGATGTCTTTCCATTGCCTGGAGGACCAATTACCATTATTCTATTACGAGGCTCTAATCCATAAGACCTTAATAAGTCACATCGTAGCTGCTCTTCAACAAAATCTTTAAAAAGAGTTTTTACTTTTTCCGGTAGTACTAAATCATCAAATAAAATTTTGGGTTCTATTTCAAAAACTAAGTTTTTAGAATCATCGGCCTTCCCATTTCCATTAAGTATACTTTTAGGCTGGCTTGAATAATTGTACACATTTAAGTTCTCTTGCAATTTATCGGCTAGTGTAGTATGTTGCTTTGCACGTTCTTCTGCAATTATAGCCTCAACCACTTTTTTAAATAAATGTTTGTCTCCCCTACTACCAGATTGTACTAACTGTAACAATAAATCAGATCTTGACATTTCTATTTTATTACAAGTTTGAGGCAATATTAACGCAAGTGTTTCAAAGTTCGGTTTTCACACTAGAGAAAGTATAAAAATTACAATTTTTGTTTTACAAAAACTATAACTCATAGCAAAATCTTTCAACCAATTTGCCCAATAGAATTCCTGCCCTTGAAGTGAGTGACACAACGATGCTAAATAGCAGCACAAAAGCCTGCTACCAAAATTTTCTCCTTAATAATAAAATGTAAAATCATTTCCCCTCCCGATGATCCTTCGGCAGCCAGATATGAAATGTTGAGCCTTCACCCATAACACTGTCGGCCCAAATTTTACCGCCATGCATTTTTGTTATCTCTGAGCAGATGTACAATCCTATCCCCATACCGGGAAAGGTGGACTGGTTATTTCCTGTAACACGGTAGAACTGTTCAAAAACATGCTGCTGCTCTTTGGCGGGTATGCCTATACCAAAATCCTGTACGCTTACCTCAACGCCGTTATCTTTTGGTTGTGTGCTTACAATTATTTTATCAGCCCCCGGCGAATATTTTATGGCATTGGAGATAAGGTTGTTCAGCACCTGGCCTATCTTTTCTTTATCGCCGTAAATTTTTATATCCTCACCTGCATTATTTTGTATGCGGTGTGTTGTGCTTGTACGCTGCATATCATCCACCACATCTTTAACTACTTCATTCAAATTAAAGAAGTCTTCTTTGTAGCGCAGCTTTCCTTTTTGTATCCGTGTAATGTCCAGCAGGTCGCCGATGAGGTTGGTGAGCTTGTTAACCTGTATGCCCATCTTGCTTATCATGGCAAGGGTTTCTGTATCGCCCTTTTTTTCCAGCATGGCCTCTGCAATTTGCCCGTATGCTTTAATGGTTGTCACCGGTGTTTTTAATTCGTGGCTCGCCATGGAAAGAAAACTGTCCTTCTGCTGATCGAGTTCTTTTATATCCTGTATGTCGGTGCTGGTGCCTACCCACACCTGTATCTCCCCGTGCTCGTCCTTATGCGGAATGGCACGGCTGAGCATCCACCTGTACACACCGTCGTGCCGGCAAAAGCGATGCTCAAATAAAAAATCTGTTTCTGTTGCAATGGCATTACTCCACTGCTTTATATTTTCGTCCCTGTCATCAGGATGAACAATTTGTATCCAGCCATCTTTGTTTATCTGTTCCGGCGTCAATCCTGAATAATCAAAAACAGATTGGTTGAAATAATTCAGGTTGCCTTCGGGATCGCTCGTCCAGATGTGCTGCGGCATGGCATCTGCCAGCAGTCGGAATTTTTTTTCACTCTCTTCTATCTTCATCCTTGCTTCCACTTTTTCCGTTACATCAACTACGGTAGCGATAACACCTGAAACACTTCCGTCGGCCTCGAACAGGGGAGAGTATTCAAAGTCAACATAGCATTGTCTTCCGTCTTTGCCGGGAACCTGTGATGGGGCTTCGGATTCGTGGTACTCTTTGCCTGTGTAATACACCTCGTCAATTAATGCAGGAAATTTCTGATCTCTTATTTCAGGGAAAACATCAATGAACTTTTTATTGGCGATCTCCTCCATTGTTTTGTTCCATCTTTTCAGCATGGCGCTGTTGGCGATCTCTACAATATGATCAGCGCCTTTTAAAACCACCATCGCCATAGGTGACTGTTCTATCAGGCTCCGGAACCTTGCTTCGCTCTCTTCAATTTTTTTTCTGGCCATTACCTGCTCCACCACTTCAGTAACCGTCACGATGATACCGGAGATGCTGCCGTCTTCCTCCTTCAAAGGGTAGTATAAAAAATTAAAATAAGACCCCTGCTCTTTCCCTAAACGCTTAACAGGTATAGGCACTTCGTTGCCGCGGTAAGGCATTCCGGTATTTAAAACTGTATCGAGCAGCGGGTGAACAATATCTTCTACTTCCGGTAATGAATCGAACAAAGGCCTGCCAACAAAAGTTTCTTCCTTCCTGCCCACTAATTCCAGGTAAGGCTCGTTGGCCATTTCAACAATAAAATCTTTGCCACGCAAAATAGTTATACCAACAGGCGCCTGCTTAACGGTGTTGCGAAAGCGTTGTTCGGTCTCCTGCAGGTTTTTTAATGTATTTACTTTATCGGTTGTTTCAACTACGGCAACAAAAACGCCTGCCGGTTTGCCCGATTCATCATGTACAGGGCTGTAACTAAATGTCCAGTACACATCTTCTATTTTTCCATTACGGTAGATGGGTACCAGCAGATCTTCATTCCAGATAGACCTGTTCTCATTTAAAACGGAATCTATCCATGGCTTAATAGTACTCCAGATCTCAGCCCAGGCATCTTCACCTTTCATGCCTAACATGTAGGGATGTTTTCCCTCTTTCCCTAAACTGGGGCGAAAGGCATCATTATAAAAACAGGTAAGGTCATTACCCCAAAATAAAACCATGGGGAAGCTGGAATTAAGAACTATGCTAAGGGTTGTACGTAAACTTTGCGGCCATGTTTCAGGATCGCCAAGGGCTGTGCTACTCCAGTCTTTCGAACGGGTAAGCTCTCCCATTTCACCGCCCCCGGCAAGAAATTGGAGGTCATTTACAGCAGCCAGCTTCATTAAAAAATATTTTGGGTGAAGTTACAGTATTTCATTTTTTATGGATGATGAATTGTTGAAACGGTATTTGCTACTCAGCATGTACACTAAACAAAAAAAGGAGTGTCACCCTGAGCTTCGTCGAAGGGTTGCTCATCATTTGTACAACAGCCGGGCAATCCTTCGCCGGGCTCAGGATGACAGGACGAACCAATGTGAGGATGTGGAAGCAACCACCTATGTGAAATAATTCTTCCATTCGATTTATTTAATACTTTTTTATGTTCACCGGTAAGCCGCCGGCAAAATTTCTAATTTATTTTTACAGGATGAAAACGACAATATCACTATTCATACTATTTGTATTTGCCATTAGCTGCAACCAAAAAACTTCGCAGCAGCAAATAGCAGCAACAGAAAAAGATCCGCACACATTTGCCGAGCCGGAAAAAGCTGTTGTAAAACATCTTGACCTGGACATAAAAGTAAATTTTGATACAAAGCAGATAACAGGCAAAGCCTCCTGGAGCCTCAGCAATCTTGCAAAAACGGATCACATCATTTTTGATACGAAAATGATGGAGATACAAAAAGTAACGGTTGGTACAGATGAAAAGGAAACAAAGTTCTCACTAGGTAATGAAGATGCAATTCTCGGTAAGCCATTAAGCATAAATATTAGAGATGCAGATACCCTCGTAAATATTTATTACACCACCTCAAAAGATGCCGGTGCATTGCAATGGCTGGAGCCGCAGCAAACATCTGGGAAGAAATTGCCTTTTCTCTTTACACAAAGTGAGCCCATACTGGCACGCAGCTGGGTACCATCACAGGATGGCCCGGGTATACGCTTTACATATGATGCAACAGTTACTGTCCCCAAAGAATTATTGGCTGTTATGAGCGCAGAAAACCCACAGCAAAAAAATGCAGATGGTATCTATCATTTTAAACAAACCCATCCCATACCAAGCTATCTTTTAGCACTGGCTGTTGGTGACATTGCATTTAAAAAAATTGATGAACGCACAGGTGTGTATGCTGAACCTGCGATGCTGGAAAAATCCGCATGGGAATTTGCAGACATGGGAAAGATGGTAACGGCTGCAGAAAAAATATATGGCCCTTACCGCTGGGGAAGGTATGATGTGCTGGTACTTCCGCCGAGCTTTCCTTATGGCGGCATGGAAAATCCCAACCTTACTTTTGCAACACCCACCGTTATTGCCGGAGACCGGTCGCTGGTAAATCTTGTTGCACATGAGCTGGCACATAGCTGGAGCGGCAACCTTGTTACCAATGCTACATGGAATGATATGTGGCTGAATGAAGGCTTCACCACGTACTTCCAACAGCGTATCACAGAAGCCGTCTACGGACCTGCGGAAGCAAAGATGCAGGAAGTACTTAGCAGGCAGTCGCTGCAAAATGTTGTTGCAGAAAAAGGAGACACCAGTAAAGACACAAAACTAAAAGGCGATTACAAAGGCCGTGACCCAGATGAAGGCAGCAGTGATATTGTGTATGACAAAGGCTATGCATTTTTACAAACCATTGAAGCGGCTGTGGGCAGGGAAAGATTTGATGCGTTTGTAAAAAGCTGGTTCAATGCAAATGCATTTCAATCAGCCAATACAGAGCAGTTTGTTGATTACTTAAACGAAGAATTAATAAAAGGCGATAAAACACTTGCTGATAAAATTATGGTGGATGCATGGGTGTATGGCCCGGGCATACCAAAGAATCTTGCTCCCAGTGTTTCAGAAGATTTTAATAAGATAGACAGTGCCGTTGCCAATTTGCGCAAAGCGCCTGTTACAGGTTTACATCAAGGGATAAAGTCAACAAATGAGTTGCTGTATTTTCTTTCTAATTTACCAACTGATCTTACAACAAATGAGATGTCGTCTCTTGATAAAGAATTTAAATTCACCCAATCAGGTAACAGCGAAGTACAGGCAGCGTGGTATGTACATGCCATTGCTCATCAATATAAGCCTGCGTATCCATACATCGAAAATTTTCTTACCAATGTTGGAAGAAGAAAATTCTTAGTTCCTCTTTATAAGCAAATGATAAAAACACCGGAAGGGAAAGAATGGGCAAAAAAGATCTATGCTAAGGCCCGGCCTAACTATCATCCGGTTGCTTATGGAACTATAGATGCGTTGCTGAAATAGAATTTGCTACTTAGTGCGAACATCAAATACAAGAGCGGTGGATTACAGTATTAGGTTTAAAATTTATAATTGTATCCAACACGGAAAACCTGTGTCTCATAATAATCTGTGCTTTCAAAACGAAAGCCATTGCCTTTGATCTCTTTCCTGGTACGCATGGTATTAAATATGTCGCTGGCATTAAAAAACAATTCTCCTTTCCCTTTTTGAATTTGTTTTTTAAATCCTGCATCGGCTGAGAATTTTGAATCAACTTTCCCCTGCGGGATAATATCAGGAGCAAGGTAAATAACTGTGAACTGTATATCGGTTTGACGTGGCAGTTTAAAAAATGCATTGAATTTAATATTACCTGAAGTAAAATTTTCGGTGCTGCCTGTGAACGTTGTAGGAATGGGATATTTATTTACAACAGTAAAGGCATTGATCCTGTTTTGGTAAATGTTTACATTGGTGTTGAATGAAAAAGCTTTACTAACATTCTGCTGCAGCAGTAATTCAATGCCGGTGTTAGAGCTGCGGCCTGCATTTTGAAAAATGGAATAAATGATCGTGCTGTTAGGTACAATCGTCCCGATCCTTATAATAGTTCCATTTGTGTTACGATAATAAACAGCAGAATAGAAATACCCTTTTTTCATTTCTTTTCTATACCCAATTTCAAATGTATTGGTAAACTGCGGACTTAAAGTAGGATTACCGACTTTTAATATTTCGGGGTCATCATATTTCGGAAAAATGCGGATATCACCTTCATCAGGCCTGTCTACTCGCCTGTTATAAAATAATGAAAGCTTATTATTTTCATTCAGCCTGTAACCCATTCGTACAGATGGAAATGGCCGGGTGTACGAATATCCATCGCTTTTATAAGTGTTATGATTTGGATTTACATTATACTGCAGGCGAACATATTCAATTCTTACGCCGGCCTCGAGTTCGAATTTTTTACTCTCATAAATATAATTACTGTAAAGCGCCGGTATCGTTTCATCATACTCTGCCGCACCTGCTGCCTTAACATCCAATGGAGAATTGATGCCCGGGAAAAAGCGCATATTGGTGGGAATGTTTCTCCTCCTGAATTTAATACCGCCTTCTATCCTTCCATGTTTCAACGGCCGTACATAATCAATATTAAGATCAGTAACATGCTCGTCTGCTATCAGCATGAAAGTATCCCTTCCCGTATATGTCGGCCTGTTGTCAGTTAAAAAATATTTTTCATCTTCCCTGTGGAAGGTATAGTTCAAACTTACATTTAGCAAATGACCCGGCTGTTTAAATTTATGCTGGTAAGCGGCAGAGGCAGTGGCAGCGCTGTTTACCTCATCTTCATAAAACTGCCAAAGTCGGCTGCGTTTTGTAAGCGTATAATTATAGTAGGGTATATCACCATTATCCCTAACATATTCACTGCTGAATAAACCAAAAACTGTTATTGAATTATTATCGTCGAGCTGCAGGTCGATACCTGCTTTTCCTGTACCAACGGTTGTTATGCGATTTCTTTTAACCTGGCTTTTTACCGTATCGCCATTTGTAAAAAAGCGATCGGTAAAATCATTTTTATTAAGCGTTTTGTTATACATGTAATCTCCCTGCACAAACAGGTTGATCTTATTTTGCCGGTAATTTAAAGAAAGAGAAGGATTGAATTTAGGCGTTGCCTGGTATTGAGGACGGATGTTGGGAAGGCTTTCCTTTTTGATCCATAAAGCGCCTGCGCCTGCTGTAAAACCTATCTTACCATTAAAACCCTGCTGCCTGCTTTTTTTATAAATGATATTAATGATGCCTGCATTTCCGTTGGCATCGTATTTAGCAGATGGGTTATTTATGATCTCTATTCTTTCAATGGCAGATGCAGGAATATGATCTAACCCCGACTGATTACCAAAACCAGATAAAGCGGTTTGCTTTCCATCAATCAATACAGTTACCTTATCACTGCCACGCAGTTGTACTTTACCTCCTTCATTAACTGTTATACCCGGAAGGTTTTTCATGGCCTGCAATACCGAGCCGCCACCCTGGCTTATATTATTTGTTATGCTGAAAGTTTTCTTATCCATCTTATCACTTACTTCGGATTGTTGCGAAGCGGTGACAGACACTTCACTTAATATAGCGGCATTCGGTTCTATCTCAATTATACCTACATCTAAAAACGAACTGAGCTTGCCGATCAAAACGGGTTGTATTTTTCTTGCATGCCCTGTATATGTTATGTCCAGTATATAATTACCTGCGCTGATATTTGAGAGACTGAACAGCCCTGCTTCATTTGTAATAGTGCCGCTTATAAAGCTGCTGTCACTGGCTTGTTTGAGAGTAATGGATACATAAGCAAGCGGGCTTTTCGCCTTACTGTCTTTAATGGTTCCCGAAAGCGTTACTTTAATTTGAGAAAAAGCAAAACCATGTAAACAAATAGCAGTTAATAGACATTTTAATAGTTTGGGCATAAGGGAACAGGTTGCTGGTTAAGGCTAACAAAAATATATATTAAATGCTTCCTGTCTTTAAATTTTAATATGGAATAGTTACTACTTATTCTGCTTTAAATACGGAATAAAGATGCACTAAAGCCAAATACATTATAATGATTATTTTTTCTTAGGGTAATCCATTCCCTTTATTTTTCTTCCTTCTTCACTGTCCTTAATTAAGGTAGCAAGCCGTCTTAGTTTGGTTTCTTCCTGCCTGGCGCTTACAACCCAGTTTGTAACAGGCTTACGGTAAGAAGGTGGCATCTGTTGAAAAAAATTCCATGCTTTTTTATTGGCCTTAAACTTCTTTTCAAGTTCCGGTGTAAATTCAACCACGGATCGTTCAAAAGAGTATGTCTTTAATTTGTTTTTATCCATCTTATTAAAAAGCTCCAGGCCTTGCGGTTTCATCAATCCCTGCTTCTTTAATTCTTCTACCTTTTTAATATTCACTGCACTCCAAATGCTGTTAGGTTTGCGTGGTGTAAAACGTATGGCATAGCTTTCTTCATCAATTGAATTGCGAACGCTGTCTATCCAGCCAAAGCACAAAGCCTCATCAACTGACTGCGGCCATGTGATAGATGGTTTACCTGTTGCAACCCTGTAATAGCCTACCAACAGTGAGGTTTCCTTTTCAGCATTTTTTTCAAACCACTTACGCAGATCAGATTGCTTTTTAAAAAAGATGGGGTTCATATATTTCTACAGCAAATAAAGATTTTATCTATTCCTTCATTATACTTTCATTTCCTGTTCTGTCAACAGCAGTAACGGCCACCCTGTTAAGTTTGAGTGGAGATTTTTCTGTGCCGGCAGTTTGGCTTACAACAAAGGTCGTGTCATTTCTATTCAATATTTTATAGCCCCATTTATTGCCATATTCATAATAAACAACCCATCTAAAAACATCCGAAGTGTTTGGATGTGTCCAGCTGATACGTAAACTATCACCTTCTTTTGTTGCAGTAACTACCGGCGGTTCCGGTGCTGTTTTATCAAGCCATGGGCTGGAAGGAACAAGAGCCCCGTCTTTATATGGCCCTGTAAGTAATGCTGTTTGCAGGCTGGTATTTTTAACATCTGATGAGATACTCCAGTGTACCACGCCTTTGCTTTCAGGAACCATTCCCCGGGTTATCATTATTTGGTTTATGGTTTCATCCACAGTTGTTCTGCCTGTATCCCTCCCTACATTTATCCCCGGCCATAAGTGTCGCTTTTTGGTATTTTCATTTGCCCACCATCCCAGCAATACCGGATAGCTTAGCGGCACCCGTTTTATTTGCCAATATAACTGCGGAGTAAAATAGTCTATCCATCCTTTGTTAAGCCAGAGCTTTGCATCAGCATACAAAACATTATACTGATCAAAGCAACAGGCTGATTCAGGATAACCGGGTTTCCATAATCCAAAAGGGCTAAGACCAAATTTTACATACGGCTTGATCACTTTCATTTCCTTATAGATCCTTTCGATAAGATCGTTCACACTTTTGCGACGCCAGTCTCCACGTGATAATTTACCATCATTGGCCTGGTATGCACTCCAGCTTACACTATCAGGGAAATCTTCTCCTTTATTGTATTCAGGATAGGGATAGAAATAATCATCGAAGTGTACACCGTCAATATCGTATCGCTTTACAAGGTCCATTACAACATTGGTTGTTCTGTCCTGCACTTCTTTTAATGAAGGATCCATCCACCAGTAACCTTGCTGTTTAAGGTTGAGAACCAGGTTAGGGTTTGTTTTTATGATAGACTGATCGCTGATAATACTATCACCTGCCGGGTGGTGGGCACGGTAAGGATTAAGCCATACATGCAATTCAATCCCACGGTCATGTGCAGCTTCCGTCCAAAAAGTAAGTGGGTCATAAAAAGGTTCAGGCGCTTTTCCTTCTCTTCCGGTAAGGTAATAACTCCATGGCTCGATATCGCTTTTGTATAATGCATCAGCATGGGGGCGAACCTGTAGAATAACTGCATTAAAATTATACTTCTGCAAAAAATCGAGTAATGCAATTGCTTCCTGCTGTTGCTGCTCTGTAGATAAACCTGGTTTACTTGGCCAGTTAATATTATCAACCGTAGCTACCCATGCTGCTCTGAATTCACGCATAACTTTAGGATTGTCGGAAGGTGTTACATTGGATGTTTTTTGTGTGGAGCTGCAGGAATTAAATAATGTTGTTATGATTATAAGATGAAGAAAATTTTTTATCATACATTAATTTTAAGCTGATATTTAAAAGTAAAGAATAATGTAGCTTAATAATATATTACTGGCATATGTTTTTTGAACGTGTAGATCCGCAAGGCGATCTGGAAAGGTTTATTGAATGTTTCTGGGTCATCGAATCCGGTGACAAAACTGTTGTAAAGCAAAAAATAATTCCTGATGGTTTTCCGGAAGTTATTTTTCATTACGGGGATAAGTACCGGATCAACATCAATAAAAAATGGGAAGTGCAGGAGAAAGCATTGGTAGCAGGGCAAATAAAAAAGCATTTCTTTTTAGAGAATACAGGCGCTTCCGGTGTGTTCGGAATAAAATTTAAACCGGCGGCCTTAACCCATTTGTTTGATATTTCTATGAGTGAGCTTGCTGATAAAGTAATACCGCTGAATTCATTAAAACTATATGGACTGCAATCGTTACAAAAAGATATCCAGGCAAGCTCAGGCCATACTGCGATGGTGGCATCTGCAAAAAAATATTTGCTCGATATAATCCCCGGAATAAAAAAATATAATGCGGTTATCGATAAAGCGATCGATCTTATTTTTAAAAGCAATGGAACAATGAGTGTAACAGATATGTGCAAAGAACTATTTATTACCGAACGACAGTTACAAAGATTATTTAAACAATATATTGGTCTTTCTCCCAAACTATATTCCAGGATAATAAGATTCAATTACATTTTTGAATTAATGAAGGAAGGCAAAACGTCATGGCTGGATATAACGTACCATTCGGGTTACTTTGACCAGTCGCATTTTATAAGAGACTTTAAATCGTTTACAGGAGAAGATCCTTCTGATTATTTTTTTGAAGAAAAAAATCTTGCTAACTTCTTCCTGAAGAAAAAATAGGGTTTTAAAAATGTCGGGTTTATCCAATACACCCTGCTGTGCTAAACTTATTTTTGGCTTCTAAAAAAATATTATGAAAACTGTGATCTCTTTAGTGATCTTTATTTTAGCCGCAACTGCCGCTTCTTCTCAAACTGCTCCTGATCTTAAAAAGCTGGACTGGCTTGTAGGAGAATGGACCCGGACCAATTTAAAACCAGGAAGATCCGGATCTGAAAAATGGATAAAAAATTCCCCTGCCGAATTGCAGGGATTGGGATTGACAATGCGTGGTACCGATACTGCATTTGTAGAAAAAATAAAAATAATCATAAAGGATAATGATATATACTACGCTGCGGATGTACCGGAGAACAAAGGAGTTGTTCTTTTTAAATTAACAAAGATCACCAATGATGGATTTGTATGTGAAAATCCTCAACATGATTTTCCAAAACAAATTTCTTACGCCAGAGATGGCAATAAACTTAAAGCAACCATTTCAGGTGATGGAAAATCAATCGACTATTTCTTTGAGAAAAAACTATAGGCTATATATTGATCTTCCTGTCCCTGGCAATTATTTTCCATTCAGAACTGGCTTCCCTGTTTTCTACTACAATAGCACGTTCGTACAAAGCCACAGTGGGACAAATATGTATAGGCAATCCATACAAAATATCACCGGGCTTATAGTTATGATCTGCCGGGGCTTCCGCCACAAGATGTTCTTCGCTGTGACCGACGAATTTTAATCCGGGAGCATTTAAAAAGTAAACACGATTGCCCAATTCATTTTCGGATGAGATAGATTTATGTCCGAGGTCGATACAAAGCCTGGTTGACGTTGGTAACGAAATTACCCGTGCGATAACCAGGGCAGCAGGGAGAAAATGTTGTTCAGTGTATGGCAAGTATGTTTTATCCCAATAAACAAATGTACCGGGGCTGCATTCCACATCTTTTCTTTTTGCATGAACTGAAAATGACGGTGATCCGCCTGCAATTATTATTGGTTTAGTAAAACCTTTTTGTTGAAGTTGCTCTTGCATTTCAGTCACTGCCTTAAATACTTTATCACATTCGGATGTTCTCTGTTCAAAATCTATAGTTCGTATGTGTCCATCATAAGCTTGTAACCCAACAGGTTTTATTCCCTCTAAATTTTTACAAGAAACATATAATTCAACAGCCTTCCGTCCCGGTTCAATTCCTGTCCGGTTCATACCAATATTCAGGTCAAGATAAACAGGGATCTCCAAATTATTTTTTCCGGCTTCAGTTGAAATAGCTTTAGCTGAATCAATATTATCAACAAGACAGGAAAATTTTGTTGCAGGATATTTTTTTATAAGCTGTAGAAAACGAACCAGCTTCGGACCAACAGGTTGATACGCTAATAAAACATCCGGGGCGTTTGTCAAAGCAAGCATTTCAGCTTCTGCTATGGTTGCACATTTAAATTTATGAAAGCCTGCGTCCATCATCATTTGCGCTACTTCTTTTGTCTTATGTGTTTTTACATGTGGACGCAACCGGCTTACATCTCCGATCATTAATTTAGCTGTATTAATATTTTGAATTACCCTGTCTTTATAAATAACCAATGCAGGTGAGTCAACAGAATCAATATTGTTGATCTGATACCATTCTTGTTCTATGGAGTTTGTTTGCATATAGACGATGAAAGATCATTTGTCAAAAATGTAAAATACTAAAGTTAAATATATTGCTACTGTATGGCCTGCCTTTCTGAAGGAGAGGGAATGAGGTGAGGTTATTTCTGCTCCTTTGGTTTTCTTCTTGCTATATACCCGTCATAAGAAATTGAACTGCGATCCATACTGGTTATATTCAGCGAAGCAGATGCATTTTCAAAGATCCTGAAGTGCATGTCACGCAGGTATGTTTGATCGCTGATCTTTATAGAAATATTCCATCCATTTCTTGCAGGGGTAACGGTATAAATAAACTTTGTGGAAGTAAAATCATAATCAACATCAGCAGGGCTTACAGGCGCTATAAAGCCACGGCCAAAGTAAGGCAGGTAACTTATAAGGGTATCTTTTGAAACTGAAAGCTGATAACCTGTCGTCAGGTCTCTTCTTCTTCCACTCATTGGATTTACATATCGGGCAATAAAAACAAAATCTTTAGATTCAATAAGGTTTTTTAATTCTGTACTGTCCAATGGCGGCTGAACTTTTACATGGCTTGATGAACAACCGAAAGTTATTATTACAGTTATAATTAAGAAGGATTTACTGATATAGTTTCTCATTTTATAACTGTTTATTGTATGTCTATCAACTTTTATGCCCCGTCATACACCGGCAATTCTTTTTTTATATTCAGCCAGCGCTTCTTCCAGCCTTTGGCTGGCATTCGTATCGCCGGGAAGGTTATGCGAAGGATGGATAAAAAGCTTTACGCCACGGTCAGCTAATATTTCTGCCACCGTTGTAATGGTCATCCATACGGTAGTAATAAATGCCATAGTAGAAACCGGGCCGATCTTATCATGGTGATCTTTCAATATTACCGAAGCATCTTCAACCGGTGCACAGTTATCTACAACAATATCTGCTACATCAAAAATAGTTTTGCCTGACGAATGCCTTGTTTGCTTTCCCTTAGCTGCTTCCGCAGAGCCATAAGCTATCACTGTCATATTTTTCTTCTTTGCTTCGATGGCAATATCAATGTTTACATTGTTGATGCCCGAATGCGAGAACAGCCACATCGTATCTTTTTCATCAAAGTTGTACCCTTTCATTATCTCCACACCATACCCTTCCACTCGTTCTAAAAAAACAAACTGGTGCACCCCCATTTCACCGGTGATCCTGGTAAAAAAACTGAGTGGTAATTCTATCATTGGATGGAAGCCTACAAAGCCACCAATACGTGGATACATTTCCTCTATTGGCAATGTTGCATGTCCGCATCCGAATGTGTGAACCCATCGACCTGCTTCTATTGTATCTGCCATTACTTCTGCAGCTTTACGGATGTTTTCCAATTGAGTATTCTCGATGACATCCATTATGCCACGAACATTATTGAGCCATTGTTTAGCAAGCATTATATATGTTTAAAGGTTTAATGTTACAAAGGTTTAAAATTAGGCTCACTTCTTAATTCATCAATTGATTCATTTAATTGTTTGCTTGTGTGATCTGAAAATAAAAAATCCAAGTGTGAGCATTATTACAAGTTCTATAAACATAATAGTTGTTACATAGCTAATGCCGTATGTATTGGCGATGATCCCAACTAAATAATTAACCGCCATATTCCCAATGAGCCCGATCACCAATGCAATACTAAAGGCGGTGCCGGAACGTTGGGCAAAACGTTCACCTAAAATACCCAGCATGATGGGAAAACCTCCTGCCAGGCCTGCACCCAATAAGATCAATGCTGTTACAGCACCCGGGTAGGTTGCTGCAAAATGTAAAAGCAAACTTCCAATGAGAATTAATATCCATGACCCAATTTGCAATTTTAAAGCAGGAATTTTTCTGAATATGCTGCCAAGAAGAAGCCGCATTACAGTTAGTCCAACAACGTACAATGACAATGCAAACAATGCCCTGTTCTCTGCAAATAAAAGGTCTTTGGTAAAGTATGTTGTTGTCCAGTTGTTGAGAATGGATTCGAAACTGCTTTGGCAAAAAAGATAGAATGAGATAAAAAGAAGAAGCCCTCCTTTGAAAAGATTTATCTTTTTTACTTCCGTAAAACCCTGTGCTTTTTTTGATGCAGGGAACCCGATAAAAATATACATGATCCCCAGCAGTAAGGTGAGCCATCCAACAATTGCAACTACTTCGTATGCCGGTATCACATCTTTTAAAATACCCAGTATAAAAGGCATCCCGATTGCACCTAATCCAAAAAAGACACCGAGCAAACTCAGGTTTGCACCTTTTGCATTTGTACTAATATCAGCTACCATTGCATTGGTGGCGCCATTTAAAATACCTCCTCCTAATCCAAATATAAAAACTGCTCCTTTAAGAATTATTAATGTTGGCGCATAAGCAATTCCTTCAAAACCCAAACACATGGCAATGCATGATACTATCATCAGCCACTTATAACCATACCTGTCAGCCACGGGCCCAAACAATAATGAGCCGGCCAAAATACCAATAGGCAAAATTGAAAATAATGTACCTGCTCCAACTTCGTCAAGATGGAATTTGTCTTTAAGCTCCGGTGCTACTGCTCCTAATGTTATAAGGCCCATACCAAAAATGAGCATACCTGCAAAGGCTGAGGAAAACACAAATCTTTTATTGTACATCATTACGTTTTAAAAGCTAAATATGCTGCTCCATATACACCTGCATCAGTTCCCAAAGCCGAGGCTTCAATGCTTACCTGTTTCAAGCTAATGGGTTGCGCCCATTTTGCTGCTTCTACTTTTATTACAGGAATAAATTGTTTTGCCGGACCGAATACACCTCCGCCTACAATTATTTTTTCAGGGTTAAATAAACTTACAAGATTTGCCACTGCCATTCCCCAAAAGCGAATGCATTCTTCAAATACTTCTTTAGCTATTGCATCATTCTTTTCATACGCATCAAATACATCATGAGCTGTTAGTTCTCCTGGTGATTTTTGAGAAAATACTCCATCATGATCTTTCCTTTCTGCCAATAACCCTCTTGCAACTTTAGCAATGCCTTCTCCCGATGCATGGTGCTCAAAGCATCCGCATGAAATATATTTTTCTTCAAAAGGTTGCTGTAGCGCCATCCATCCAATTGCTCCGGCAATATCATGAGCACCACGTAATATTTTTCCATCAATTAAAATTCCTGCGCCAATGCCTGTGCCAACAGCAAGGTAGATCGCATTATTGCTGCCTTTCGCATTTCCCTTCCATGCTTCTCCTAAAATATAACAGGCCCGATCGCTATCAATGGTAACAGGAATATTTAGAGCTTGCATTTGTTGCAGCAAGGGATAATTGTCCCAGCCTGGAATGTTTGGCGCCCATACCGTTCCTCTTTTGTTATGATAGATCCCCGGAACAGCAATGCCGATAGCATCAATTTTATACAAGGAAATAATTGTTAGAGATTCCTGAATGATGAGATCCCCAACTTCTTTACCTGATCTTTTTTGCAGCGTAACAGTATGCCTGTGAAGAATATCACCTTGCTGTGAGAACACAGCTAAGGATAATTTGGTACCACCAAGGTCAATCCCTAAAGCAGTCATGTTTTGGTTGTTTACATTCTTCTTGCTAATACAATTGTATTCTTAAACTGTTTCTTCTTACCATCAGTATTAAATATCTCAGTATAGATTATGTAAATACCCTGCGAAAGCTTTTGTTGCTTTTCGCCCAGGCCATCCCAAATGTAACTTCCTTTAATGCCACTCAGTGCACTCTTCTGTAGATAACGAACTACTCTTCCTGAAGCATCAAAGATGGTAATGTTAGCTACATATCCCGGGGATGGGAAATTATAATTGATGGTAGCGAAATCATCTAACCCGTCATTATCAGGAGAGAAGACCTCTGGACTCACCGTGATCTCACCCTGCACCTGCTGGTCAATTCTGAACTGTGAATTTTTATACCCCGGTGTTCCATACCCTACTGAAGTTGCCGCAGAATGGAAATTACTTTGCACAGATGGTGCGTTATAGTCTATTCTCTCCAGCGAAACGCCTTCTGTATTTGCTATCAATGCAAAGTGCCATTTATCAGAATATACAACCTCATCAACTATCTTACCCTGTGCATTTAAAATTATCACATCTCCTTTATCATCAGAAAAGGAAGGCATGCTGCTTATTTGCATAAATGCGCCAGGATTGGTAGTTACGTATTGTTGCATTACAATTTGTGCATCTTCTGTTACCACCAAAAAATCTCCCGGAAATAATAAAACACTTTCGGTTGTTAATTGCTGAATACTGCTGATAACATTTGTGCTGTTCCTGTTTGCGATATAGAGTTGCTTTGCATCAATTATTTTTTGAGAGCGGTTGTATACCTCAACATAATCAACGCCGCCGGATCTTGGATTAAATAATATTTCATTAATTACAACATCAAAACTATCTGCAACAGATGATAAACCAAAACGTGCCGAATTTTTAGAACCGATTGCATTTCCTGCACAGTCTGTAACAGCGCTGACTGTAACAGTATAAATTTTGTTAGGTGCTATTGCAGTATTTAGTTTAAGATTTACCCTGTCAAAAACCGGGCTCACAGTTACAGCCGATTGAGGAACCCCGACTCCATCGCTGATAGTATAGCTGGCCACTGTAGCTCCTTTTGTACTATCAAGCGGTTCATCAAATACTAAAGTGATATTTAAATTGTCAACTGCAAATGCACGTAATAATTTGGGAGAGATTTTATCTGCATTGCTTGCGTCAACTGAATTTTTCTTTCCCGGCGTTCCACCTTTCAGATCATTGCTTGCTTTCCAATTGGAGGATCCGCTGCAGGGATTTTTTGTATCGGTCATTTCCAGTGTCCATCCTCCATCTTTTTTTAATTCGTTCCCGTACCAGCTTATATCATAATTAAGTGCATGAATAATTCTTCCCTGCGGAGATATAAGAGATAACTGGTCACCATTATTATCAAGAGAAGGAAAACTGGTAACCGATATAGTTGGGCCAAATGCTGACATGGCTGTTACAGCCGAGCCCGTACATACAATAACAAAACTATCCGGCTTTAAAAGATATGATGGCATAACCCCACTTTGCCCTGTAAGATCAGCTAACCGGAAACCCTGCAAGTTAATGGCAACTGCAGAAGTGTTTCTCAATTCAACCCATTCATTATTTGGCAAACCAACCTGTGGCGTTGGGTCGGCCATTATTTCATCAATAACAATATCGTAACGGCCGGCAATTTGTGCATGAGAGTGCATTCCAAAAATGAAACTAATAATAAGGAAGAGAAAAAATTTTCTCATAGCAGGAATTATATTTCAAGATAAAAAAATCATAGCTAATAGTGTTGATTAATTTATGTAATAGTTGTAAGTAATTTAACTGCCCTTATTTTTTGTAAATTTGTTGCTTAACCAATTTTAATGAAAGTAGCTGTAGTTGGCGCAACCGGCCTGGTTGGCAGTAAAATGTTGCAAGTACTGGAAGAAAGAAACTTCCCGGTAGATGAATTATTACCTGTAGCCTCAGAAAGATCAATAGGCAAGCAAGTTGAATTTAAGGGAAAGAAATACACTATTATTTCTGCAGCAGATGCAATTGCGGCTAAACCTGATCTTGCTATTTTCTCAGCAGGTGGTAGTACATCGCTCGAGCTTGCACCAAAGTTTGCAGACGCAGGGATAACAGTTATTGATAATTCTTCTGCATGGAGAATGGACCCTACAAAAAAATTAGTTGTGCCCGAAGTAAATGCTGATGTTCTTACCAAAGAAGATAAGATAATTGCCAACCCTAATTGCTCCACCATACAAATGGTATTAGTATTAAGGCCGCTTCATGAAAAATATAGAATAAAAAGAGTGGTTGTTTCCACTTACCAGAGTGTTACGGGTACGGGGGTAAAAGCAGTAAAGCAATTAGAGAAGGAAAGAGAGTTGAGAGACAAAAGAGATGAAGGAGATATAGAGGAAATTTATGAGATGGCTTATAAATATAAAATAGATATGAATGCCATCCCCCACATAGATGTTTTTTTGGAGAATGGGTATACCAAAGAAGAAATGAAGATGGTACATGAGACAAAAAAAATCATTGGTGATGATTCTATTAAAGTAACAGCTACCTGTGTTCGAATCCCTGTTATGGGAGGCCACAGTGAAAGTGTGAATATTGAATTTGAAAAAGATTTTGATGTTACTGAAGTGAAAGATCTTTTAAGCAAGTCGGAAGGTATTGTTGTGCAGGATGACCTTGATAATTTTCTCTATCCAATGCCCTTGACAGCGCATGAAAAAGATGAGACCTTTGTAGGAAGGATACGCAGGGATGAAACACAACCGAATACTTTAAATTGCTGGATAGTTAGCGACAATCTTCGCAAAGGCGCTGCTACCAATGCGGTGCAGATAGCAGAATACCTTTTGAAACAAAACTTACTCTAATTACAGCTTCGCTGAAAGTGATTAATAACAATAATCATTGGCTATCCTATATCTACGACACTCTTCTGAATTCAGCGATCAGCAGGCGTTTCTCATGTCACTTTTTTACACAATGCTGGTTTTTGAAACAATATATTTTCTATATTTAGGCTGGAACTAACTATCTTCTTCAAACACATTTCAAAACAAAACTTATTAGCATGAAACAGCATTTTTTAATATTTGCAGTTTTCACAATCGCAATACTTACCGGTTGTAAAAAAAACTCTGTCGATCCATCTGCGATCGATGAAATTCCTCTTGTAAAGGAAGCCTTATTAACAGTAAATGGCCAAGTGGTGCCGAATGAACTTATTGTAAAATTTAAAGCCGGTACTTCAGAAAAAAGCCGTACTCAAACGTTGTTATTTATTAATGGAAAAGTTACGGAACACATCATTACAAGTGCAATGACGCAGGTTGGCGATAATGATGGTTTTTATCTTGTAAATACTAACGTAGATGTTTTTGCTGCTATTACAAGAATGAAAGGTGAGTCCAACATAGAATATGCAGAGCCTAACTGGATCTATACGCATACCCTGGTTTCTAATGACCCGTTTTACACTAATGGTTCTCTTTGGGGAATGTATAGCCCAACTACTTCACCGGTTAATCAATATGGAAGCCAGGCTGCGGCTGCATGGGGCGCCGGGCATACTGGTTCTTCCACTGTATACGTAGGTGTTATAGATGAAGGAGCGATGTTCTCTCATGAGGATCTTGCTGCTAACTTCTGGACCAATCCATTTGATCCTGCCGGCGGGGGAGATAATGATGGAAATGGATATGCAGATGATATACATGGATGGGATTTTGCAGGTAATAATAATTCCACTTTCGATGGTACAGCGGATGATCACGGTACGCATGTATCAGGAACAATTGGCGCTGTTGGCGGTAATGGTAAAGGTGTGGCGGGTGTAAACTGGTCAGTAAAACTTATTTCTGCAAAATTTTTAGGATCCACCGGAGGTACTACTGCCAATGCTATCAAAGCTATTGACTATATCACTGATTTAAAAACAAGGCATGGTTTAAATATAGTAGCCACCAATAATTCATGGGGTGGCGGTGGTTTTTCACAAGCATTGCAGGACGCAATAACGAGGGCAGGAAATGCAAATATTTTATTTATTGCAGCAGCAGGAAATAACAGTTCAAATAATGATGCTGTTGCTAACTACCCTTCTAATTATCCGAATGCAAATATTATAGCAGTTGCTTCTATAACATCAACAGGTGGCTTATCCAGCTTTTCAAATTACGGGGCAACAAAGGTTGATATTGGCGCACCGGGTTCCGGAATTTATTCAACTATACCGGGAACAGCGGGTAAAGGTAAAAATGCTTCAATAAGTTCTTCCTACGGGAATTACAGTGGTACATCCATGGCTACACCACATGTAACAGGTGCAGCGGCATTATTTGCCTCAACTCATCCGGGCTCAACTGCCGCTGATATTAAAGGAGCTATTTTAAATAGCGCTGTTCCTACACCTTCGTTAGCAGGAAAATGTGTAACAGGAGGCCGCTTAAATGTAAGTGGATTTTAAAAAAAGAGATTTCAAAAAAAAGACCTGCAAATATTTGCAGGTCTTTTTTTTATTTCTAATTATTCAATTAATTTATCGTCCACGTTTCTCTTCCTCTCAAAAGTTTATCAAGGTCTCCCTTTCCTTTTGTGGTAATTGTTTCTTCTATCTGCATGCTCATGGTATCTTCATAGCAAGCTCTGTCAGATTTGTAGAACACCCCGAACGGTCTCGGAAAATGTCCTTCTATTCTCGGATCATCAAACATGCGTGAAAGGATCTGTGCTTTATAAAAATCTTTTTCATCGTGTATCCAAAGCTCATCAGCGCTTACACCATTTCCAATTTCAACAACAACGGGTTTTAATCCATCTAATTTTATTCCTTTATTTTTTGCAGTGCCGAATATCAATGGCTGTCCCTGTTCAAGAAATAATGCTTCTTCAGGTTTGGAGCTTTTCTCTGTAAAAATTTCAAAAGCCCCATCATTAAAAATGTTACAATTCTGGTATATCTCTAAAAAAGAAGCGCCTTTATGTTCCTGCGCTCTTAATATCATTGCCTGCAAATGTTTAGGGTCTCTGTCCATACTTCTTGCAACAAAACTTGCATCTGCACCCATTGCTAAAGCTGCAGGGTTAAACGGATGATCAATACTTCCAAAGGGTGTGCTCTTGGTAATTTTATTCTTTTGAGATGTAGGAGAATATTGTCCTTTGGTAAGTCCATATATCTCATTATTGAATAGAAGAATATTTACATCAAAATTCCTTCTTAATAAATGAATGGTATGATTGCCTCCGATGCTTAAACTGTCCCCATCACCTGTTACTATCCATACACTCAATTCAGGACGGCTTGCTTTTAGTCCACTTGCGATAGCAGTTGCCCTGCCATGAATACTGTGCATTCCATAGGTGTTCATGTAATAAGGAAAACGGCTGCTGCAGCCAATACCGGAAATGATCACAATGTTCTCTCTTGGTATTCCAAGGCCCGGCATTATTTTTTGTACCTGTGCAAGAATGGAATAGTCGCCGCAGCCGGGGCACCATCTTACTTCCTGGTCGGTTGAAAAATCTTTTGCTGTCAGGGCTGGTTTAACGGGTGTTATGGTTTCACTCATCGTTGAATAAAGTTTCACACTAAAGTTACAGCATGAAGATGGTAAAATTTAGCGAAATATGGAAATCTTACCAGCAATACCTGCCTTCAGCGATCAGTTTATCTGCAATTCTTCTTCTTGCATCTTTACTATTAAATGGCTCTGCCTTTGTAAATCGCTTTAATCCCAGCAACATCATTCTTTGCTCATCACCTGCGGCAAAAGCGTTTATCGCTTCTTTTCCAAACTTATTTACCTTATCAGTAGCATCGTTTAAATAACAGTGCATCATATCAACCTGTATCTGTGATGCTGCTTCGCCGCTTTTATCTGTCATCTTTATAACTCTCAGCAATAAACTTTCAGCTACAAATGTCTCTATCATCATATCTGCAATGTTCATTAATATTTCCTGCTCGTGCTGCAGGTTCATCATAAGCTTTTGAACGGCTGCACCTGCTGTCATTAATATTGCTTTCTTTAAATTAGCGATGGCTTTTCTCTCATTTACAAACGAACCTTCTTCATCATTTCCAAACTCAGGAATGCTCATTAATTCTTTCTGAACATTCATTGCTGGTCCCATCAGGTCAAGCTTACCTTTCATGGCACGTTTTAATATCATATCAACAGTTAGCAAACGATTGATCTCGTTTGTTCCTTCATAAATACGGTTGATGCGGCTATCCCTATATGCTTTACTTATCAGGTATTCATCACTGTAACCATTGCCACCATGTATCTGTACCCCTTCATCCACAATATAATCAAGCACTTCACTTCCGTGAACTTTAAGCATAGCACATTCTATAGCATATTCCTCTGCGGCACCAAGCAATGCTTGATTAAAGGGTTTACCTGAAGAAAGTAATTCATGTTCCTTTTCATCAATCCATTTTGCAGTACGATACAATGCACTTTCATCAGCATATATCCTGATCGCCATTTCTGCCAGCTTGTGTTTTATTGCACCGAATGTAGCAATAGGGGTTTTAAATTGTTCCCGTGTTTTTGCATATTCAATGGTTTCAGTCAAAGCCATTTTAGCGCCGCCAATGGCTGCCGATGCAAGCTTTAATCTGCCGATATTTAAAATATTAAAAGCGATTATGTGGCCTTTGCCTATCTCACCCAAAACATTTTCAACCGGCACTTTACAATCCTGGAAATAAAGCTGAACCGTTGATGAACCCTTAATTCCCATCTTATGTTCCTCAGGTCCTTGTGTAAACCCTTCCATTCCTCTTTCAATAATGAAAGCAGTGAATTTATCACCATTTACTTTTGCAAACACAGTATACACATCTGCAAAACCTCCATTTGTTATCCAACACTTTTGTCCGTTAATTATATAATGTTTGCCATCCGCCGAAAGTGTGGCGGTTGTTTTTGCGCCTAAAGCATCGCTGCCGCTGCCTGGCTCAGTTAAGCCATAGCTTCCTTTCCATTCTCCCGAAGCAAGCCTGGGAATATATTTTTGCTTTTGTTCTTCAGTTCCAAAATATAAAATTGGCAACGTGCCGATACCGGCATGAGCGCTCATCGCCACACTAAATGAATAACCGCCACCCAGCCCTTCGCTTACCAATGTGGATGTTACAAAATCTTTTCCTAAGCCACCTAATTCTTCCGGCACTGATGCTCCCAGCAATCCTTGTTCACCGGCCTTCTCCATTAAAGATGGCATTAAGCCCGGCTCCATTTTATCTATCCTGTCTACAACAGGAATTACTTCTGTTTTCAGGAACTGGATGCACATATCACGGACCATTAATTGCTCTTCCGTATATTCTTCAGGAGTGAAGGTTTCAAAAGCATTGCTTTCTTTAATAAGCCATTCGCCGCCTTTTAGTAGTGTGTTGGTTGACGTTGTATTCATAAAATAAATTTTAAAATTTACAAACTTCATAAGTCTCCCTTTAGGGAGATTTAGAGGGCTATTTTAGATTATCATAAACGGTATGCAAAACCTCTTTGGCAATTTCAATTTGTGAATTCGTTACACCGATCAATGCCTCGTTCAATGTTTGGTTGGCTACTTCCATAGATCTTTCCTGCAACTGGATAGCTTCTTTGGTTAAATAAATAAGATTGATCCTCCTGTCATTTTTAGATGGAACCCGCTTTACCAATTTTAATTTTTCTAGATTGTCTACGAGTCTTGTAATACTGGGTTTATCCCTGAATGTTGCATCACATAATTGCTGCTGGCTTTGTCCTTCCTCTTTCCACAAATGGTACAGAACGCTCCATTGCTCTATGGTGATATCCAGACCTGCTTGTTTAAAATTCTTCTGCAGCCTTCTTGCGATCGCTGTAGAAGCTTTGCCTGTAATAAAGCTGTAAAGTTCTCCTTTTTTAAATTGGTTGTTAGGCATATAGTTGTTTATGCAACTACATAAAGATAATATTTTGTTTGAATTGTAAAAATTTATTTTTGTTAAGAATGATCATTATTGCAATCGCCATATTCCTTTTTCTTATGTATGCCTGCCTGATAATTTATTATCGCCAAGGCTGGATGAAAATACCAATAGGCAATGGGCAATGGGCAACTGGCAATGAACAAACTCTTATTTCTGTAATTATCCCGGCTAGAAATGAAGAAGAGAATATCAGGAAATGCCTTGATTCGGTAACTAACCAATCTTATCCCAAACATTTATTTGAGGTAATTGTAGTGGATGATTTTTCAACGGATAAAACACCTGAAATTATTAATTCCTATTCTGATTATAACGTGACACTACTCTCTTTAAAAGATCATACGGAGCCGAATATCAACTCTTATAAAAAGAAAGCTATTGAAATTGCCATATCAAGAGCAAAAGGAGAATTGATAGTTACAACAGATGCAGATTGCATAGTTCCGCAAACATGGCTACAAACTATAGTTTCATTGTATGAAAAACATCAGCCTGCATTTATAGCGGCACCGGTGAGTTATTATGGAGAAAACAATTTTTTAAAAATATTCCAGTCATTGGATTTTATGACATTGCAGGGAATCACAGGTGCTTCAGTTTATAAAAAATTTCACAGCATGTGCAATGGAGCTAATCTTGCCTATGAGAAAAAAGCTTTTTTGGAAGCAGGTGGCTTTTCAGGAATTGACAATATAGCCAGCGGTGATGACATGTTGTTGATGCATAAGATCTTTGAGCTTTATCCAGAAAAAGTTTTATTTCTAAAATCACAGGATGCAATTGTAAAAACAAAGCCTGCAGAAACACTGAAAGAATTTTTTAATCAAAGAATACGCTGGGCAAGCAAGGCAGATAAATACACAGATAAGAAGATGACCGCAGTTTTATTATTGGTTTATCTTTTTAATGCCTGGCTATTATTGTTTGGACTGCTTTGCATTTTCTACCCTTTATTATTTTTATGGTTCATTGCAATTATCATTGCCAAAACCATTGTTGAATTATTCTTTCTTTATCCTGTTGCCCGTTTTTTTAATAAAGAAAAATTACTTTGGTGGTTTCCATTAGCACAGCCGTTCCATATATTATATACGGTAATTGCCGGATGGCTTGGGAAATTTGGATCTTATAAATGGAAAGAAAGAAAAGTGAAATGATTAAATTGTTTATCGTATCTGTAAACTAATGGAGAAACTTACTCATCAATCATTCTCATTTTCCCAAAACGCATGGCGGCGCTTAAAAAAGAACAAGGGCGCCATGTTGGGATTGATAATAATTTTTATTTCTATTCTCATCGGGATCTTTGCCTACTTTATTGCTAACGATAATACACCTAATGCAGACCGGCAAATTGTAGAGATACAGGCAAAGAAGCCGGGTTATAAAAAAGATTTTATCAGGGTAAAGAAAGAAAAAGATATTCCCGCCACCAGTTTCTTTAATAGATTATTGTTTGGAAAGGAAGATGCATTTAATCTTATTCCAATAAATGGATACAATGAAAAAAATGATTCTGTAATTATTCAAAAATTTATTGACGATGGGGTAGAAGAACGGATAGCATTCTCCAAAACGAAACTTTATTCCAGGAATTACATTACCACAAAAACATTTTGGCTGGGTACCGACCGGTTTGGCAGAGATATTTTAAGCAGGTTGATCGTAGGGGTAAGAGTAAGTCTTGCTGTTGGTTTGATAACAGTATTAATTTCATTAACCATCGGTGTTATTCTTGGGTCACTGGCCGGGTATTTCAGAGGCAAAACCGATAACGTAATTATGTGGCTCATCAATGTTATCTGGAGTATCCCAACTTTATTGCTCGTATTTGGGATCACACTTGCTTTAGGTAAAGGCTTTTGGCAGATCTTTATTGCAGTGGGATTAACCATGTGGGTATCCGTAGCAAGGCTCATTCGTGGGCAGGTGATAGCTTTAAGAGAAATGGAATACATACAAGCTGCAAAAGCTTTGGGCATAAAAGATATTAGAATAATCGTAAGACATATTCTACCAAATGTGTTAGGTCCGGTGATCGTTATTGCGGCATCAAATTTTGCAACGGCTATTATTGTAGAGGCGGGCTTAAGTTTTTTGGGAGTTGGCGTGCAGCCACCTCAACCCAGCTGGGGACTTATGATAAAAGAAAATTACAATTTCATTATTACACACAATCCAATGCTGGCATTAGCGCCGGGTATTGCCATAATGATCCTTGTGCTTGCATTTAATCTATTAGGAAATGGTTTAAGAGATGCATTGGATGTAAGAGGGAAAATATAATTATGCTTTAGGCGATATCTGAACATTCCTGTTAAACCCTTCATCAAGCGAAATAAATGTTTCTGTTCTCTCGATCCCTTTTATGTTTTGCAGATCATCGTGCAATACGGTACGCAGTTCGTTAATGTCTTTACAAACTATTTCAATGAACATACTATAATTCCCAGTAGTATAATTTAAACGTACTATTTGAGGAATGCTTTCAAGTTCCTTAGCCACATTATCATACAATGAACTTTTTTCAAGATAAATACCTACAAAAGCACTGATATCGTAACCCAATTGCTTCAGGTCTACCGTAATTCTTTTTCCCTTTACAATTCCCAGTTCTTCCAGTTTTTTAATACGAACATGTATAGTTCCCCCGCTAACGAATAATTTCTTGCCTAATTCAGCATAAGGAACGTCATCGCCATGAAGCATTTCATGAATGATCTGGAGATCTAATTTGTCAAGATTTAATTTAGCTGCCATTTAGTATACCTATTTTTGAAAGTTTTCAATTTAATATCGGATTTTTAGATAAAACGTAAATTTTTTAAATTTATTTTGATTTATTTCCCTATAATGATAACTTTTTTTAGATTTGTGTTCTAATAAGTTCTTTAAAATTGTGGGGTGATGAAACTTTTGGCAGACATGCCCTCTTGTCTCGGGGGTGAGGGTAACAGGATAAACGTAGTGTAGAGCCGGATATTATAGCAATATGATATTCGACCAGGGTCGACCACTGAACTTTGCGCTATAGCTAACTGCCTCGTGGAGGTTCGATCCCTCCCCCTACAGCTTAACCGTTATACTAAATGTATAACGGTTTTTTTATGCCTTATTGTTTAATCTCTCTTTATTTTAAAAGAATACTAACCGCCTTCACTTACAATAAACGGTTCCGTAAAAGGGGCTTTTATATTAGTCGTAATCAAAATCGGGATCATTTACCACGTTGCCATCTTTATCAAGATATTCACTTCGGAACTTTGCCTGGTCCCTGTCGCAGATCTTTAATTTATATTTCAGTCTTTCATCCATCATATTAAGTGCTGTAATGCTGTACAATCTCCCTTTATATCTTTCCTTCAACATTTTTGCCATTTCGGGTGATACATTATTTATAATAAGAGGAAGTGTGGGAGCTACTTCAGGCTTAGACATCAGGTCACACATATTTTGTTCTTCCACATAAGGTTTTTTTGGCCTTGGGTTTAACGTAAAAGCCGACTTACTCTTTATTAAAGTTTGGCTTGTATCTTTTTTAATAACTATCGGCCTGGTGGTAGTATCAACCGGTGTAACTTTTACCGTTTGGTCAGGCTTTGGAATGGGGCTATTTTCTTTGGGAGGATTTGTAGTCGCAACAGGTTTCTTTTTATCCCTGTATTGGATATGTTGAGCATCCGTAAAAAATACGTTTGCGATCAAAAGAAATGTCAGGGTTACCCTGATCAGGACAATACTATTATGCATTTCATGTATATGGATCAGGTGCAAACATAAGCAACTTATGAAGTTCTGATATTCATTCACAAAATTTTAGCATTGTTTTATTTACAAACTACCGATTACTTTTGTCCACCATGGCGCAAAAAAAACTTATTCGTTTTAATGAAATAAAAACCTTCGCTAACGTGTTAGAATATCCTGAGAACATGCAAGGCAAATGGAAAGATTTTTTCAAAAACAATAACCCGGTAATTCTTGAACTTGCCTGTGGAAAAGGGGAATACACAGTGGGACTGGCTGAATTATATCGTGCTAAAAATTTTATTGGGATCGATATAAAAGGTAACAGGATGTGGGCCGGCGCTAAGCTGGCGCTCACAAAAAAAATAGCCAACGCTGCATTTTTAAGAACACAGATAGATAAAATAGACCAATATTTTACCGAAGGAGAGATTGATGAGATATGGATAACTTTTCCTGACCCGCATTTGCGAAGATCAAAAGCAAGAAAGAGATTAACGCATCCGAAATTTTTGAGATTGTATAAAAAGTTTTTAAAGCGTGGCGGGATCATCCATCTTAAAACTGATTCACCGGACCTTTATCAGTTTACAAAAACTGTAATCGAACTGAATGAATGCAAAATAATTACTGACAGCAATGATCTTTATAAAAACAAAGACATTTCGGAAGAGTTAAAAATTAAAACCCATTACGAAAGACTGGACATTGCAAAAAGCAATACCATTTTTTATTTATCATTTGCGCTTCCGGAAATTATATATGATAATGATAAAAAACTAAATGAAATTTTAAAAACAGAAGCAGGTATATGAGCCAATTGACAGAAGGTGAAGATTATTACATAGATGAAAAAGGATTATTAGTTTTTACGAAAAGTATCTTTTGCAAAGAGGAACATGCTGTGGTAATGGCTGCAGGCATTGTCCGTATAATTATAAAAATGTATTAGAGCCTACAAGAAGTAAACTATTATCTTTAAGAGAAGATGGCAAAGTCAAAACTTAAAAAAACAACGGAGAAGCCCAGAAGCCTGAACAAGGAATACAGCTTTTTTGAAGACGTATATTCTGTTGTGCGGCAAATTCCTAAAGGTCGTGTTACATCTTACGGCGCTATAGCCAATTACCTCGGAACAAAACTATCTGCCCGTATGGTAGGCTGGGCAATGAATGCGGCACACTCTGCAAAACCAAAAGTACCGGCACACCGTGTGGTGAACCGCAACGGAATGCTTAGCGGCAAAGCGCATTTTGCAACTCCAACCTTAATGGAAGAGTTACTTGCAAAGGAGAAAATAAAAGTGAAAGAAGATATTATAATTGATTTTAAAGATCTCTTCTGGGATCCGGCTAAGGAATTACAAATTGACTAAGGATAATAAGGACTGATCATTAAATAAACTATCACTCCTGTAACAGCCACATACAACCAAACAGGCCAGGTAATTCTTGCTAATTTTTTATGTCTTTCATATTCTCCCGTAAGAGACCGGTAGGCTGTAAATAAAATGAATGGCAGTATAATACCAGCCAAAGGAATATGTGTTAAGAGAATAAAATAATATATCATCCTTGAAGATCCGGTCAATGTTTTTTCTTCTGCGCTTACAATACCATTATGATCAATATCGCCATATTTAGTGTCGCCGGTAAATAAATGATGGCATATGTAGGATAAAAGAAAAAGCAATGAGAGAATAATTGCTGCAACCATAATTTTCCTGTGCAACCTGTAATTCTTTTTTTTAACGGCCCATAAACCTGCGATCAATAAAACTGCAACACAGGAATTTAAAACTGCATTGGTTGCGGCAAATAAATGCGGATCAAAACCAAGGTCAACATCCAGCTTTACTTTGGCAAGAATTGTAATTACAGAAAAAACTACAATAGAAATGATCCAGATAAACAGTTTTGCACCTTTATCATTTTTTCTAAGCCACGGTTGAAATCCGGGATATAAAGGCCGGGTTTCTAAACTTGTATTAATTTGGGGTTGTGTATTCATTAACTTCTTCCAAAGAGTTCTTTTAAAAATTCGCCAAATGTTTTCTTTTTATCTTTCTCTAACATTAGCAACGGTATATCTCTTGCAAGACGTTGTTGTGCTGTTGAATCTAATCCATCATACCATCCTCTTATAATCTTTTGCCTGTCTATTAAAAAAAACAAAGGTGTATGTATAAATCCTGTATCTATTTCCGAATCTGCAATACTTGCTTTTATTTCCTGGAAGGCAAAATCATAAATTTCTTTTTTATCTCCTGTTACAAGCCACCAGTTATCGGGGCTTACGCTATACTTATCAGCAAATTTTCTTAGCTGTGAAACTGAATCATGTAATGGATCAATACTTACTGAAATAAATTGCACAAAGGATGTATCGTTTTTCTTAAACGCATCCTGCAACCTCTTCATCGATCTTGCCATGTTTGGACAAATAGAAGGACATCGTGTAAAAAAGAAATCCATTACAATTACCCTTCCTTTCACATCGTATAAATTAACCTGTTTACCGAGCTGGTTAGTGAAAGAAATATTTTTTACCGGATGCCAGATGGTATCATAGGTTGTCTTCCCATTCTTTTCATTCACTGCCACACTATCAAAATAATACCTGGGCGGCATATTAACGGCTCTCTCGCTATAATACTTTACCAGTATATAACTTATCGCCGGAATAAAAGCTGCTAATATTAAAGCAAGAATTGCTTTTTTATTCATGTTGATCTTAATTAAATAAAATAGCCATTACTGTTGCAATGGCTATATATTAAAAGGCATTCAATCGTTTTAGTGTTAATGATCCTTATTTGTTGCAGGCTGGTTCTTTCCATCTTCTTTGTAACCGTTATCGGTTGAGGGTGTTGAAGTTTTTTCGTGTGTTTTCTCATTATAGATCCTGCTGCCGGCATCGGTGTTTCTTAAATTCTTCCATGCGCCACCATCCCATAAAAAAGCAACGATAAACCAAACAAACAAAAGTAAAGGGACCACGATCGTCATTATCATATTTCGAATCTCATCACCCAAATGCATAAATACCGAAACAATATAAAATGCTTTAGCCAGCGTAAGGATGCAAACAACACCTTTAAACAATAGCACTAACATTTCATTAGGATGCTCTCCTTTGTGGATGGTATATATTGATAACCCGATCCCTAATTCAACAATAGTAATTATCAATAATATCCAGAAGGTTTTCCAGATCCTTTTTATCAGTGCCTTATCATCATGATGGTGACCAATATCAGCTGTTGCAACTTGTGACATACTTATTATTTATAATTAAACAAGATAAAAACATAAGAATACAAATACCCAAACAAGATCTACAAAGTGCCAGTACAATCCTGCTTTTTCTATCATTTCATAATGGCCTCTCTGGTCAAAATGGCCCAGCCTTGTTTTTATGAGCATAACCAGGTTTATAATAACCCCTGAAAATACGTGGAAGCCATGAAAGCCTGTTATACCAAAGAAGTATCCGCCAAAAGCAATTGGTCCCGGTGTTGCTACTCCATTCACTATATGGCCCCATGGATTATGTGTAACAGTTGTTCCCCATTTTTGCAGAACTCCATTAACCATTACTTCGTGTTGCCCGGTTATTAAATGCGTCCATTCCCATGCCTGGCAACCAAGAAAAGCAAGCCCTCCCAAAATGGTAAATATCAGCCATTTCTCTACTCCCTTCTTATTCATTTTATGCCCTTCATGCACAGCCAATACCATTGTTACCGAACTAAGGATCAAAATAAATGTCATTAAACTTACAAACGCCAGCGGCAAATTTGCGTGTCCCATAAAAGGGAATGCATTAAATACATGGTTAGGATCTGCCCATACATTTACACTAAACCTTATGGTACCATAAGAAATTAAGAAAGCGCCAAACGTAAAAGCATCACTCATTAAAAAATACCACATCATTAGCTTGCCGTAGCTAACATTAAACGGGCTTTTACCGCCGCTCCATAGTTTAGTAGTTGGTTGTGCTGTTGCTGTCGTCATTAAACTAGCTTTAAAGATGTTGCAAAAATAAAAGTTTAAACGTTGTTTATCGTATCATCAATAAAAAAAATAATAAATAGATCCAAAGCAGGTCAACAAAATGCCAATAAGTGCTCATCAGTTCAATAGGCACAGATGAATATGTTTTTTGCCGCCTGCTAAAAGCTTTTAAAAACATTACCAGTAATGCAATTACGCCGCCAATAACGTGAATTGCATGCAAACCGATAATCGGGTACAAAAAAGAAACCGATACATTTTTTGTCATTGTAAGCCCCTGCCTCCATAGTTCCACAAATCCCACTACCTGTAAACCGACAAATACAATTCCAAGGAAGAAGGTGGCTACCAGCCATCGCCTGTATTTAGCCATTTCCTTTTCCTTAAAAGACCGAAGAGAAAGCCAGAGACTAATACTGCTTGCAATAATCGCTACTGTTGAATACCAAAATACAACGGGCAAATTAAACTCGAGCCAGTTCGGTTGATTCCGTTTAATTATATAGGCACTAGTAAGCCCGGCAAACATCATTGTAATGCTGCCGATAGCTATCCACAAAGTAAACTTGTGCGGATGTATTTTTTTTCGTTGCTCTGTCATCACTAATTCCATAAAAAAATTTATACCTGGTGTACCTTATCAAACAATAATGATAATAATACTATCATCAAATAAAAATAAGAGCTGAACATTACTTTTCTTGCTGCGGCTACATCCATTTTTATGAACAACATCACACTTACATATACCATCCAAAGGTTACAAACTAGTACGATCCACATAGATGTGATCCCACTTATTTTAAAATAGTACGGCAGCATTCCCATGGGTACCATCAGCATAGAATAGATAACTGTTTGCGCAGCAGTAAATTTTGTTGGCCCTTTGTCGCTTGGCAATAATTTAAATCCTGCTGCAGAATAATCTTTATGTGCTACCCATGCAATTGCCCAAAAATGTGGGAACTGCCAAAGAAATTGTATGCCGAATAATATCCAGCCACCTGCACTGAATTCATTTGTTCCGGCAACCCAACCTATTAAACATGGCAACGCTCCGGGAAATGCGCCCACTAAAACAGAGACAGAATTTATTTTTTTTAGTGGCGTATAAATAAATGCATACAGGAACAAACTGAACAAGCCTATCATTGCGCTGGCAAAGTTGAACCAATACCACATTATCACTACGCCGGCAAATCCGGTGATAATGGCGAATGCAAATGCTTCGTTCTGCGTCATTCTTCCTGCAGCTACAGGCCGGCTTGCAGTTCTCTTCATTAATGCATCCGTATCTTTTTCAACGGCCTGGTTAATTGCATTGGCAGATCCTGTTATCAGCATGCCTGCAGTAAATAATAAAAGAACGGAGAGAAGATCGAAGGTAATATTGGGTGCAAGCAAATAACAAACAACACAGCTAAATACTACCATGAAGCTTAGCGTAAATTTGATCAGCTGGAAATAATCTTTCACCTTGCTCGCTAAAGCAAAGGATGCAGATCCCGTGAGCCCATGTGCCTCTTTATTCATTGCTATCAAAATAACTCGTATTTAAAATGCCCCGATCCAGTCAGGGCATTTATCTTGAAAATTTATAATTTGCTATGCTTCAAAATCGATACCCATCAATGTTTACTTTCATGTTCGCCAACAGGTTCGGTTTGCGGAATATAATCCCTTCCATCTTTTCCATAATCATATGCCCAGCGATGTACTTCAGGTATTTCTCCCGGCCAGTTACCATGTCCCGGACGAATAGGTGTGGTCCACTCAAGTGAAGCCGCTCCCCATGGATTAAGACTTGTAACCTTCCTTCCTTTAAAAATTGAATAAAAGAAATTGAATACAAATAAAAGCTGTGCCGCAAAAACTATTATTGAAACAAAACTGATGAATTGGTTAAGCCCGCCAAACATGTTGAATGATTCCCATCCGCTGAATTCATAATAACGGCGTGGCATACCTGCTAATCCTTCGTAGTGCATTGGCCAGAAAATTAAATAAGACCCGATCATTGTTACCCAGAAATGGATGTATGATAATGTATCGTTCATGTACCTGCCATACATTTTCGGATACCAGTGATAGATGCCGGCAAACATGCCGAACATACCGGCAACACCCATTACAATATGGAAATGCGCAATAATAAAATAGGTATCATGAAGATGAATATCCAATGCAGAATTGCCAAGGAACACACCTGTTAATCCACCTGAAATAAATAAACTTACAAAGCCAATTGCGAAAAGCATCCCGGGAGTGAACCTGATATTTCCCCGCCACAAGGTAGTAAGCCAGTTAAATACTTTAATGGCTGAAGGAACGGCAATTAGTAATGTTAGTAATACAAAGAAGGAACCAAGAAAAGGATTCATCCCTGTTACAAACATATGATGCGCCCAAACCACAAATGCCAGGGCGGTAATTGCGAACAATGATCCTACCATTGCCATGTATCCGAATATCGGCTTGCGTGAATTCACCGACATCACTTCGGACGCAATACCCATTGCCGGCAAAATAATGATATAAACTTCCGGGTGACCGAGGAACCAGAATAAATGCTGGAATAAAATAGGACTTCCTCCTTCATTCGGTAATATCTTTCCATTAATAACAATGTCACTCAGGTAAAAACTTGTTCCAAGATTTCTGTCAAATAATAATAGGATGGCACCGGATAATAAAACGGGAAAAGATAATACACCAAGTATAGCAGTGAAGAAAAATGCCCACATAGTCAGAGGCATTCTTGTCATGCTCATACCTTTTGTACGCATGTTAAGTACAGTAGTAATATAATTAAGACCGCCCAGCAATGCATTAATAATGAACAATGCCATGCTCACCAGCCAAAGATCCATACCTATTTTAGATCCGTCAGAAGCTTCGCCTAAAGCACTTAATGGAGGATAGATCGTCCAACCGCCACTTGCAGGTCCTGTTTGTACAAACAGCGATGCAAACATTACAACAGATGCAGCGAAAAAGAACCAGTAGCTAAGCATATTTAAAAACGGAGACGCCATATCCCGTGCACCACATTGTAATGGAATTAAAAAGTTTGAGAACGTGCCGCTTAATCCTGCTGTTAATACAAAGAAAACAAGTACGGTACCGTGCATTGTTACCAAAGAATAATAAAATTCAGGATCCAGTTTGCCACCTTTTGCCCAATGCCCTAAAAAATCTTCCAGCCATGGAAAGGTTGATTCAGGATAACCTAATTGCAAACGAAAAATAACTGAAAATAATCCACCGATAATAGCCCAAACCATTCCTGTTATCAGGAATTGTTTGGCGATCATTTTATGATCCTGGCTAAAAACATATTTTGTTATAAAAGTTTCATGATGGTGATGCTCATGAGCATGTCCCACATCATGGGTCCCGGTTTGGTGTTCGTGCAATATAGCTTCGTTACTCATTATAATATTTTTTAAACCTGGTGGTTATTTATTTGTCGTCATCGCAACGGGTTTTGCGCCAGCTGCTGAAGAATCAGTTTTAGGAGCTTCCGCAGGTTCCATTAGCCTTGCATATTCTGATTTTTCCCCGGCAATCCATTTATCAAACTCCTGTTGTGTTTCAACTATTATTATTCCCTTCATACTAAAGTGACCTTTACCACAAATTTGATCGCAGGCTATTTCGTAAACAAAGTTTGGATTACCTGTCTTAACCTTCATTTGTTCTGTTGTCCATTTTGGCGTGAACCATAAGGTAGTTGGTATACCGGGTACGGCATCCATTTTCATCCTGAAATGCGGAAGACCTACATCATGAATTACATCCTGTGAATTGATTATTAGCTTAACAGGTTTTCCAACAACAAGATGCATTTGTTGAACATGAATATCATCATGACTTGCATTATCTGACCAGTCAACACCTAAGGGATTGCCTTTGGATGCGTCAGTTAATTTAAAATTCTTTTTTCCAAACACACCATCTTTACCCGGGTATCTCATCTCCCACGCAAACTGGTGCCCTGTGATCTCTACCAGTTGTGAATCTTTAGGTGCATCACCAGTAAACTTGAACCAGTATTTCAAACCAAAAACCACCAGTACAGTAAGAACAATAGCCGGCACACCTGTCCATAATAATTCAAGCTTATTGTTGTGCGTAAAATAATATGCTTTTCTTTTATCGCTTTCCTGGTATTTGAAAGAAAACCAGAATAATAATATCTGTGTGATGAAAAATACAGCGCCTGTAACAGCGATGGTGATCCACATCATGGTATCGATATTCTCACCTTCAATTGAGGCAGATCCCTGGGGAAATAATGTTTTACCATAATACAATTTATTACACCACCAGCAACCTATTAATCCTAAAATTAAAAAAGCAACCAGCAAAAATCCATTGATCCTGTTTGTTTGTTTACGGGACTTTTCTTCTCCCTTTAATACACTTACATATTCACTTGCTTTCGCAATTTGAAAAATGAGAAGAAATATCATTACAACAATCGCTATCAAAAAAAAGTCGTTCATACCCCAAACCCCTAAAGGGGCCATTTAAGTTTATAATTAATTACCGTTTCATTTTTATTCTAATCATTAATTTTTAAACATCTGCATTAATTCTCCTTATTCCCCTTCAGGGGGATAGGGGGCTTATGTATGATGTATAATACTTTCTTTTAAGAATGGATGATTCCGCGGAACCATCGGGTGCTTTGATAGGTATCTTCCAACTCCCCACATTATTAATCCCACAAAACCTAAAGGTATACCGAACTCATACCAGCTCATATGCGGATCACCTTTTACTGTTCCCGGCATTACCATCTGGTAAAAATCTACCCAGTGACCAAAGATTATCAGTACTGCCATAAAGGTCATGATGGTATAATTTCTTTTGCCTGCTTTCTTCATCAGTATCAATATCGGTGCTACAAAATTTATTATCAGGTTAAAGAAGAATATCCCTTTGTACGGACCTGCATGATCTGATGTACCTATCCGTTGAATAAAATATATTGTTTCCTCGGGCTGGTTACTATACCATATCAACATATATTGTGAGAACCAGAGATACGTCCAGAAAATAGAGAATGCGAACATAAATTTTCCAAGGTCATGTAAGTGTTCATCCGTTACATATGGAAGTTCGCCCCTGTTCTTTAAATAAATAACAAACAGAACTATTAATGAAACCCCGGAAACAAATGTGCTTGCAAAAGTGTACCAGCTATACATGGTACTGAACCAATGCGGATCAATGCTCATAAGCCATAGCCATGGCATTGTTGAACCAACCGTTAAACCAAATACAACGATAAATGCAGATCCCCAGGTAACATTCTTCCACACCCATGCTTTGCCTGTTTCATAATCCATTGGTCCTTTTTCGTCTGTTTCCAGACTCATCTGCCTCATCTTTCTACCAATAAAAGACCATAATCCAATTGTTAGCACAGATGCAATCGTATAAAAAGTTGGGTTTAAAAATCCTGATTTACCTTTTAATATTTCGTCATTTGCCACATGATCTTTATCAAGCCATGGGTAAATATCTGTGCGGTGACCAAATACAATTGCAAGAATTACAATAAGCGTTAGCAATCCAAGAATTGGAACAACAGAAGAAATTGCTTCTGTAACTCTTCTAAATGCAACCTGCCAGCCACCCATGGCAAGCGTAGTAATACAAATAAAGAACATGCTAGTATTCACCAGTAATAACCAATAAATACTGTTTTGTAATAAAACGGCCCAAAATCTTGTACTGCTCACACTATCACCATGTGCACTTCCGCCCGGGTGTAAGGCAAATATGCCAATGAGCAAAGAGATAGCGCCCACAATCATAAGGCCCATCGACCACTTTTTATATCCCCCCGGTATTACAAAATGATTGTTCATCAAACTATTTTTAAATTTCTATTTTTTTACTGTACTGCTATCCACGGCCGTAACAACAGTTGAACTTTTGCTAACTGATGATTTTGCCTGTTGAGATTTTATATACTGCACTACCATCCACCTTTGCCTTTTATCTAACTGGGATGCATAACTGCCCATATTTCCTTTTCCATAGGTCACCACATGAAACATTTGCCCTTCGGGTTCGTTTATATATTGTTCTGCTTTTAAATTGGCTATACCACCTACTTTTCCTGATACTGCCAAAGGCCCTTGTGCATCCATATTAGGCCCATGGCAAATAGCACAATTAATATTAAATAATCTTTGCGCCTCAAACATTTGACTTGAATCCATAGCAACTAATGGGCTTTTAACCTGGGCTGCCATTTTATATCCATTTGAATCATTGGGTAATGTATAAGCAAAGAGGTCGCCTCTCCTGATCGTTCCATCCACCGGGTAATTCAAGTAGTTAATTCCATCCTGCTTAAGGTTGTTCTGAGCATATGCTTCGTAAGCCCTGCTGTACGCCATATCCGGCATATATACACGACCGGGTTCACGTTTATCCCTGCAACTTGTAAAAGCTATTGCCCCCAGAACAATTACCAAACTAAATTTTACTTTTTTCATACTGAGCTTTTGACTCTCTGTCAATTAATATCCAACTTCTTCGTGCCTGTATAATTTTTGTTGTTTTGCATAACTTCCAAACCACCACCCTGTTTCTGCTTCCTGAACATTCACTTCTACAGCACCATTGGTTTGTAAAAAGGCAGCAACTTCTGTTTCATTTGTTTTATCTGTGCATTCAATTACCATTACAAAAAGATCATCTGTTGCCCGTGGGTGAAAGTGATGCTTTTTAACACCTGGCATCATCTGGCATAAATAACAAAACGTCATTACCATACCTACTGATGCAAATAAAACAGTTGTTTCAAATGTTATTGGAATAAAAGCGGGAAGAGGAAAATGCGGTTTGCCACCAATGTTCAGCGGCCAGTCACTGGTAAATATCCAACCCATACAACCTAAAGCTGTAGCGGTTCCTGTAATACCAAAAATAAATCCTGCTGTATGTAAACTTGTTTCCCTGATGCCTATTGCATGGTCTAAACCATGAACAGGAAAAGGTGTATACACGTCATGGATCTTGTAACCTGCACGACGAACATTTTTGATCGCAGGGAACAAAACCTTTTCATCATCAAAACAACCTACTACAAATTTTTTAATACTCATATTGTAAAGCTTTTAGCTTTATTATTAATGCGCATGTTCAACTTCTTCTATATAAAATTTATCGGCATCCATCTTCTCTGTTTCCGTCATCTTCGCTTTATAATTTTCACCACTTGTTTTTAATATTGCCTTGATCTCTGCCACTGCAATTACCGGGAAGAATTTGGCAAAAAGGAAATAGCATGTAAAGAATAATCCAAATGTTCCCAGGTAAAACCCGATCTCCCAAATCGAAGGACTATAATAAGTACTCCATGCCGATGGAAGATAATCCCTGTAGATAGAGGTAACGATAATCACAAACCTCTCAAACCACATACCCACATTTATCAATACTGACATAAAGAATGTGAATGCAATATTTCTTCTCAGTTTACGTGACCAGAATAATTGTGGTGACACCACATTACAGAACATCATTCCATAATAGCTCCATCCATACGGGCTAAATAGATTTAACCTGTTTTGCCGGAATGCCCACCACTCATATTGATTTTGTCCGTACCATGCCACAAATAATTCTGTTAGGTATGCACAACCAACGATAGAACCCGTCAATACAATTACTTTATTCATTGCCTCAATGTGGCCTACAGTTATGTAGTCTTCAAGCGCTAATACTTTTCTGGTAATGATTAAAAGACTTTGCACCATTGCAAAACCAGAGAAAATCGCACCTGCCACAAAGTAAGGAGGGAAGATAGTGGTATGCCAGCCGGGAACAACCGAGGTAGCAAAGTCAAAAGATACAATGGTGTGAACCGATAATACTAGTGGTGTACTTATACCTGCTAATACCAATGATAAACTTTCATGCCTCTGCCAATGTTTTGTACTTCCTGTCCAACCAAATGAAGTAAAGCCATAGAACATTTTACGGAATTTGGTTCTTGCCCTGTCTCTTAATGTAGCAAGATCAGGCAGCAACCCGGAATACCAGAATAATAATGATACAGTGAAATAAGTTGATACGGCAAATACGTCCCACATCAAGGGCGAAGCAAAGTTTGGCCACACAGGACCACGACTATTTGGATAAGGCAATACAAAGAAGAACATCCATACACGACCCATGTGGAATATCGGGAACTGACCGGCGCAGATAACCGCAAAAATTGTCATCGCTTCTGCAGCCCTGTTAACACCTGTTCTCCAACCTTGTCTGAACAATAATAATATTGCTGAGATCAATGTACCGGCGTGACCAATACCGATCCACCATACAAAGTTGGTGATATCCCAACCCCAACCCACAGTTTTATTTAAATTCCACTGACCTGTTCCATAAACAACTTCACGATAAACTGAATAAACGCCAAAGCATAAAAGAAGGATCGCAATTGTAAATCCAATGTACCAAAGCCTTGTTGGCTTGGTTTCAATAGGGCGGCAAATATCTTCGGTTACCTGGTGATAATCTTTATCACCATCTACCAAAGGCTCCCTTAATTGTGATTCATATTTTAATAACGACATATCTTATCAGCTTTAAGCTATCACTTTATTATTTCGATTGTTCAGAATTAGCTTCTTTAGTTCCATGAAAATCTCCTTTTTCGTGGGATTCCTCATCATGAAGACTTCCTACCATTCTTTCTGTGTTTCTTATTTTGGCAAGATAGTTAACATTGCTAAGCGTATGTAACTGCTCAAGCACATAAAACTTTCTTTCCTTCTGCTCTACATTTCTTATTTTAGAAACACGGCTTTCTTTATCATTTACGTTACTGAATACAATTGCATTTGTAGGACAAGCCTGCATACATGCAGTTTGTATCTCACCATCTCTTACTGTCCTGTTCTCTTTTTTCGCATTCAGTTTTCCTTCCTGCAAACGCTGAACGCAGAAAGTACATTTTTCCATAACACCATGAGAACGTACAGTAACATCAGGATTCAATACCATCCTTGCAAGTTCATCATTCATCATCATCGTAGCATCTGAAATAACGCCACGCTGGTTATCAGGGAAACTGTCAGCGCCTGTATAATCGGCCCAGTTAAACCTTCTTACTTTATATGGACAGTTGTTAGCGCAATACCTTGTACCGATACAACGGTTATAAGCCATTTGATTCAACCCTTCGCTGCTGTGGTTTGTCGCAGATACCGGGCACACGTTTTCGCAAGGAGCATTATCACAGTGCTGGCATAGCATCGGTTGAAAAACCACATCAGGATTTTCAGGACTTCCGGTGAAGTAGCGGTCGATACGAAGCCAGTGCATGTCATGATACCTTGCAACTTCCATTTTACCCACTACAGGAATATTATTTTCTGCATGACATGCTACAACGCAGGCGCTGCAACCGGTACATGTGTTAAGATCAATACTCATTCCCCACTTCATACCCGGCTTATCATAGTAAGGATATATAGTTGCATCCTTTACATAATCCTCACCGAAAGCTTCTAATTCTTCTTCCTCTTTTCTATTTAATTCTTTCGGGTCAGCAATAAATTTAGAGAGTGTTGTTTCTCTTATTATGGGTCTGCCTTCTGTAACATTATGAACCTGTGATTGGGCAATGGGATATGTATCACCTGTTTTTTCAATTGTTGCATTTACTCCATAGTAATCAACAGTTACTCCATTAAAAGATGCAAGTGGGTAAACATTTACTCCGGCTCCATTTGCTGCTTTACCGATATAATCTGCTGTTTTATCTGCGGTACTGCTTTGTCTTCCATATCCCAAAGCCAATGCAATTACATTTGGATGAATACCGGGGATAATAAGAACAGGAAGAGAAACGCTTTTGCCATTAACGGTAACTTTTACAACAGGCTTTTCAGGTTCTACTTCGTATTTATCTACGTGATTCTTATTAAATATATCAATACCAAACATCGATTTCCCCATCGCAGGAGAGATCATTGCATAGTTGTCCCATGTTGCTTTGGTGATTGGATCAGGAAGTTCCTGCAACCATGGATTGTTTGCATGGTTACCTGTACCTAAAGAAACTTTTTGATACAATACCACTTCATTTCCACCACCTTTTATGGCGCCAATTTTTGCGGCTGCATCGGCAATGTTCCCGCTGAAAGAACCGCCTGACATAGAAAGAGTAGTTGTTAAGTTCTCTAAAACACGTGTTGTGTCAGAAGTATTTTTTGTTGAATCGGAAGTTTGTGCTTGTGATTTTGCAGAACCGGAATGAATAACTCCATCCTGCAAGGCAACATTGAACTTATCTTCACCACCAACTTTTGCGGTCCAGTAATTTTTAAAATAGGTGTGGTAGTCTGAAGCATTTCCTGTCCACTTCAATAATGAATCCTCAAACTGCCGTGTTTTGAATAACGGATGAATAAGCGGTTGTTGTAAACTTATAAAACCTGTTTGTGGTTCTGCATCTCCCCAGCTTTCCAGCCAGTGATGAGATGGTAAAATATATTTACATAGCTCTGTAGTTTCATCCATCTTTTCGTTGAACGAAATAGTTACAGGGCATTTTTTTAATCCTGCTTTAAATTTATCCGCAGCTACATAACTGTATGCCGGGTTAGCGCCGTAAACTAATAATGCACCAACGTTACCTGCATTAAGGTCATTTACCAGCATATTAAAATCTGCATCAACTCCCTGGCGGTAATTTGCTGTAGAAGACCAGTCAATGGTTTTGCCACCAGCGCCTATTGCTTCGTTAATTGCATTTACGATGATCTGAACATTAGGGTCATTGCTTCCACACACAACAAGCCCTGCACCTTTATTGGCTATTAATTCTGCGGCTGCTTTTTTCACACCTTCTGCAGCGTTACCTGTTAGGTTTGAAGTAACACTTCCACCAACTGCAGCCAATAATGCCAGTGCAACCGCACCGGTTTCGGATGGCTTATGAAGGTATCTTTCATCTGCATTAGCACCAGTTAAACTAAAATGTCCTTCAAATTGAAAGTGCCTGCTCATGGCAGGATTCTCTGCATTGATCCGGCGATTCTGAGCATATTGCCTGTTAAAAACAACAGGGCTTAACCATGTACCAAGAAAATCGGCGCCAAGACTTACAATAACTTTTGCATTTTCAAAATGATAAGAAGGAAGAGCCCTCTTGCCATAAGAAGCTTCGTTAGCCTGCAACATTCCGCTGTAGGAAACAGCATCATATTGCACATGTTTGCTTCCCGGATATTTCGCTAAGAAATCGGTAATTATTTGTTTTGTAGTTTGAGAAGTTAATGATGATGTTAGTAATACCAACGGCTTACCGGCAATCCCGGCAAGATCATCAGCGATCATTTTATCTATAACCTCGAAAGTAGCTTCCTTTCCTTTCGCCATCGGGTAACGAAGGCGTGAAGTATCATAAAGATCCAGCACTGAAGCCTGCACCTGTGCTGATGTACCTCCGTTTGTAAGAGGTGAAAGTGTATTTCCTTCAACTTTTATCGGGCGGCCTTCTCTTTGTTTTACCACCACCGGAACCACATCCCCATCACTTACATAGGTAGAAGCATAGTAATTAGATATTCCCGGAGTAATATCATCTCTCTTATTTAAGAAAGGAACTGATTTACGAACCGGTACCTCGCAGCTTGCTGCCAACGCAGCAGCAGCCGTACTAAATCCAATATATTTTAAGAAATCCCGGCGTGGAGTTTTGGCATCCATTATCTCTTTCACATCTTCCAGGGGAAGAAGCTCTTCACTAAACTCATTATCCAATGACTTTTTAAATTCATCTGATCTGTTCAGCTCTCCAAAACTTTGCCAGTACTTTTTTTCGTCCATTATTTCGATTTGACAAATTTTAATTCAACTTAATAGTGGCATTTCTGACACTCTGTACCACCAATTCTTTCCACTGTTACGCTATCGTATTTTTTATTTTTTATATCATCATGAAATTTTTCATAGATGCTATAAAATTTATTTCCATTTCCTTTATCATCGTTGAACTGCACCTTGGTTTCCCTGTGGCAGTTGATACACCAACCCATACTAAGATCAGCAAACTGGGCTACCTCAGGCATCTCCTGGATATTACCATGACACGTCTGGCATTTTTGCTGACCAACTTTTACGTGCTGTGAGTGATTAAAATATACATGGTCGGGGAGATTATGAATTCTAACCCACTCTATCGGTTTGCCCGGTCTGTCATATTTCTTTAGGTCCGGGTTCCATCCTGCATATTGATACAACTTCTGAATTTCTGCAGTACCATTTACCGATGAGCCATCTTCCCTGGTAATTGGTTCCCCGCTATATTCTTTAATAGCCATGTGGCAGTTCATACAAACATTCACTGAAGGAATGTTGGCGTGTTTACTATCCTGTGCTCCGCCATGGCAATACAAACAACTGATCTGGTTAGTGCCTGCATGCACTTTATGAGAATAAAATATCGGTTGCTCGGGCTGGTAACCTTGTGTTCTTCCCAAAGCAATTGCCCCGTTTATCGTAAAATATCCCCCAATCAAGAAGAGAACAATAACACCCAAAAGTAAATATGCTTTGTTGCGGTAAAAAGGAACCGGATTCGGGGTCCTGATACCCTGTTTTTCATCACTGAGTTTTTTAAGATTGCTGTTTACCTGTAATAATATAAAGGCGATGATGGCAAGTATCAGGGTAAGTAATCCATATAAAAGTGAATTGTCGTCTTCACCTGATGCCCCTGGTGTGGTTGTTCCGGGTGTAGGTGCCGGTTTTTCATATTTATCTGCCCAATCAAGGATTGCATCAATTTCTTCGTTCTTAAGGCTTGGAAAAGCCGTCATTACCGAATTATACTTTGCAAATAATTGCTTTGCATAAGGGTCGGTATTTACCATTGAGGTAGCGTTGTGCACCCATTTGTAATGCCAGTCTGCAGGTAATCCTGCGGCAGCCTGCCTTTCCCTTGCTCCTTTTAATGCAGGTCCTGTAAATTCTGCGTCCGGCTTATGACAACTGGCACAATTTGTTTTAAACAGGGATTGACCATCCTGAGCGAACAAAAAACTGGAAGAGGTAAAAAGTAAAAGAAAGAAAATTCCTGCGGTTGCTTTACAAATAAATCGTCTGGAATGGTTCATGCGCTAAAACGTCTAAGTCAAGATGTAAAATTCCTTTGCTGCGTGCAAAAATAAGTCAGGATGTTGATAAACTGTTAACATTTTAAAAATTTTTTTTCCCTTATCTGGCGTGGGTTTCAGAGGATTCAATTAGATTGTCGATTTTCTTTGTCATTATTTTGTAAGCTGGTTTATTAGAAATAATCAGATTACCTCTATTTGATTTTTTCACAATAATTAATCCACCTTTATGTACGAAAAGAAACATACATGACCAAACCAGGTGATCCGGTTAAAACCAACAAGCATATTGTAATTTTTGCGTCGGGTGCCGGGAGCAATGCGAAAAAAATAATTGAGCATTTTACTTCCCAAGATAAAGGAGCGACCGTTGTTCTGATCGTTTGCAATAATCCCGATGCTGGTGTTTTAAAAATTGCTGAAAAAGAAAACATCCCGGCTTTAATAATAGAAAGAAAAAAGTTTTATGAAGATGGCTACCTGGATGAATTAAATAAATATCAGCCTGACCTGGTAGTGCTGGCCGGTTTTATGTGGAAAATTCCGGGCAATATTATTAAGGCATACCCAAATAAGATCATCAACATTCACCCGGCATTACTGCCCAAATATGGAGGAAAAAATATGTACGGGAACTTTGTTCATGAAGCGGTTTTACATGCCGGCGAGAAAGAAAGTGGCATCACCATACATTATGTAGATGAGATCTATGATCATGGAAAGATCATTTTCCAGGCAAAATGTAAAGTGGATGAGGGAGTAACTGCTGAAAGCTTAGCCAAAAAAATTCATTCAATGGAGCATGAGCATTACCCTGCAATAATTGAAAACATTATCTCTTCTTAAAAGTAAAATCAGCGTTAAATAATTGCATGGCAAGAGATCGGTACAAGTCTTTACTGTAATATTGATGGTGATCAAATTTTTACCAGGTTTTAAATCAATTACATTTTTTTTATTCTTTTTCCTGCTAACAATTTTTGTAAGTGGCCAGGTAATCATTTCAGGTATTGTTTATGATTCAACAAAGCTTTACGTAGTACCAGGTGTGATCGTAAAAAGTACAGGAGGTGGCGTAACGCTTACTGACTCACTCGGAGCATATCACATTAATGCTGCTGAAAACGATTCTCTTTCATTTTTCTACAATAATAAACCAACACAAAAATTCCCGGTTAAGAACATCAGCAATTATAATGATTTCGATATCTCGTTACAGGTTCGTGTTTTTGAAAAGTATAAACTATTAAAAGAAGTAAAGATCTTCACCAAAAGTTACAAACAGGATTCTGTAGAGAACCGGCTTACTTATTCCAAAATATTCAATTACGAAAAACCACAGCTGCGTTCCAACTCTACACCCGGTACGCCACCGGGATTGGATGTAAACGAACTCATCAATATGTTTCGCTTCAGACGAAATAAAATGAACCAGGCTTTTCAACAAAGATTATTGACAGAAGAAGAAGAAAAATATATTAATTACAAATTCAACAGCACCTTATTGAAAAGAGTAACCGGGTTAACAGGCGGTGTACTTGATAAATACAAATTACTCTACCGGCCATCTTATGAATTTGTTGTTACAGCTTCTGAACTGCAGTTTTACGAATACATTTTAAACACTGCTGATAAATTTAAAAAGCAGGAAGGAATAAAATGAACCCGGAATATTCTTTTAAATTTTTTGTAGCTTGTTTTTAAATTGATGTATGAACAAGCTTATTTCTATTTTTCTTCTTATCCTTTTATCAAATTTTGCTATCTCACAGCAGGCAGATATTCTTATTAAGAATGGCCGCATAATAGATGGTACAGGTAACTCATGGTTTTATGGAGACATTGCCATCAGCAAAGGAAAGATTATCTACATAGGTAAGCCAAAAAATATAACAGCAGAAAAAATAATTGATGCAAAAGGGTTGATAGTAAGTCCGGGCTTTATTGATGTACACACACATATCGAAGGAGAGGAAGCAACAAATCCTACAGCTAATAATTTTATTCTAGATGGGGTTACTACCGTTGTTACGGGCAATTGCGGCGGGTCGAACCTGGATGTGCAAAGTTATTTTCGCAGACTTGACAGCATAAAATTATCCATTAATGTTGCAACACTTATCGGGCATAACACTGTTCGCACACAGGCAATGGGAAGAGCTAACCGGCCACCAACACAAGCTGAGCTGCAACAAATGGAAGCCCTGGTTGCAAAGGCGATGAAAGATGGAGCTGTCGGTTTTTCTACCGGTCTCATTTATATCCCCGGCACTTATTCGCAAACTGCAGAAATTGTTTCACTGGCTAAAATAGCATCGCAATACAACGGGGTTTATGCAACGCACATGAGAGATGAAGGAGACAGCGTTGTACAAGCCATCAACGAAGCGATCACTATCGGAATGCAGGCCAATATTCCTGTTGAGATATCACACTTTAAATTAAGCGGTCAGCAAAATTGGGGCAGGAGTAAACAAACAGTTCAATTGGTAAAAGATGCAAGAGCTAACGGATTAGATGTTACCATCGATCAATATCCTTACACCGCCAGCAGCACTTCGTTAAGTACTCTGATACCGGATGAAATTCTTGCAGATGGAAGAGATTCGGTTAATGCAAGATTACAAAGGCCGGAAGTACGCAGTTATGTAACTAATTATATTATCAGGAAATTAAAGAACCGGAAATTGAAACACCTGAGCTATGCTGTTGTAGCTTCTTATTATGCAGATTCAACCTATAATGGTAAAAGCATTGAAGAAATAAATCTTATGCGGGGGAATAAACACAAAGCAAAGTATGAAGCCGAAACGGTAATAGAGATGATGATCCATGGAGGTGCAGGAATGGTGTTTCATGGTATGGGAGAAAATGATGTTAAGTACATTATGCAATACCCTTTCAACATGTTTGCATCTGATGCAGGTATAAGAATATACAAACAAGGCGTACCTCATCCACGGGGCTATGGCACTAATGCAAGGGTGCTTAGTAAATATGTAAGAGATGAAAAAGTGATCTCCCTGGAAGAGGCAATACGCAGGATGACATCATTGCCTGCACAAAAATTTCAATTAAAGGATCGTGGACTATTAAAAGAAGGAATGGCTGCTGATGTATTATTATTTGATGAGAAAGAAGTGCAGGACATGGCAACGTTTGAAGACCCTCATCAATATACCAAAGGATTTAAATGTGTTATCGTAAATGGAAAAATAGTGGTTGAGAATGGTAATCATACAGGTGTAAGAAGTGGCGTAACACTTACCGGGCCGGGATTAAATAAGACCCTATAAAATTGTATCCCTCTCAAACTATATCACAACAAACACCGGAACTAAAACGCGGTATTCAAAAATGGACATTGGTGCTTATGATCATCAACAGCATCATTGGCGCAGGGATTTTTGGCCTGCCATCTAAAGTATTCCAGTTAACAGGTGTATATAGTATACTTGCGTTTTTTGTTTGTGCAGCAATCGTTTTGGTTTTTATTTTATGCTTCGCAGAAGTGGGAAGCCGTTTTGATACCACCGGCGGCCCTTATGTATATATCTTACATGCTTTTGGAAAGTTCCCTGCATTTGTAATGGGGTGGCTTTTATTTTTGACGAGGATATTTAATTATGCAACTCTCATTAATTTATTGGTCACTTATCTATCGGTTTTTTCTACATCATTAAATGATCCTTTTGCAAGAGCAGGAATTATTTTATTTATAACTATGGTTCTTACATGGGTCAATCACATTGGTGTAAAAAATATTGCGCTAACAAGTAACATCCTAACGATCGGGAAACTGGTTGCTTTAGGCGCTTTTATTATTGTGGGCTTATTCTTTTTAAAAGCCGATCTGTTTACGGTTAAACAAATTCCAACATTGCCTTCCTTTTCAAGCGCTGTATTATTACTTGTATTTGCCTTTGGTGGTTTTGAATCTGTAATGGTAAATACAGGTGAGATAAATAATCCTTCCAAAACAATTCCGTTTGGATTACTAACCGCAACGTTGGTAGTTGCCGCTTTTTATATATTGATACAGGTAACTTGTATAGGCACGTTACCCGGACTGGCGAACTCTGAAAAACCTTTGGCGGAAGCCGCTTCCGGTTTTATGGGAAATATGGGAGGGAAATTTATTGCGCTGGGTGCTTTCGTTTCTATACTGGGAACATTAAATATCATCATGTTCAGCGGTTCCCGTTTGCCATTTGCATTCAGCAATGAAGATCAGTTCCCAAAATTATTTTCTTATGTACATCCCAAATTCCAAACACCAACACTATCATTATTATTAATGGCTGTAGCATCAGCAATTGTTGCTATTTCATGGACATTTCTTACAGCCTTAACGGTTGCTGTTATCATCCGTGTAACAATTTATCTTTTTGTATGTGCATCATTGATCATGCTTCGAAAAAAAATGCCGCAACAAAAAGAACATTACAAAATACCTTTTGGAAATGCAGTGGCTGCAACAGGAGTACTTATATCGATGTGGTTATTATCAGCAGCCAAAATTATTGAGTTGCGCAATGCTGCCATTTTCCTTGGAATTGGAATCCTGATTTATGTGCTGCATCAAAGATTTAAAGAATGATCTGGAAATTAAGCGCTATGGCCGGGCCTTATGTGCATCCATAAATATCTTTTCTGATGCATTCCAATTATAGAGAGTATGTTTTCTCGCCGCATCAATAAAAGCTGTGATCTGCGTATAACGTGTTAACGCCTGGTTGTATTTGTTTGCTTCAAGGTTGTATGCACTGATCTCTTCCTGTGAGTGCTTTTTTACAGGCTTTTTTTCGAACTCCTTTTTTATGGCCAGAAAATTTTGCTCCACAAGAAAAAAATCTCTTACCTGGGGTATATCAGATTCGGCCATTTGCTTATAAAACTTCAATACATCTTTACAACTGAACTTTAATGCAGCATCATCCTCAAAGCTTTCTATTGAATCTATTTGTTTTATGCTGACACTTGTACAATCGAGCAGTCTTACTCTTGCCCTTTCAATGTCGTCAGGATTTTTTGTTTTAACGGCATTATTAAATTGGCTATCCAGCATGCTGCATTGGTTAAGCACCTTTAATATACGATCGTGGTAGTTATTTAATAGGGTAGTGTCGGCAGCAAAGCAATTATAAAAAGAAAAGAAAATAAGAAATAAAAATAAACTGTTTTTCATATCTGTAAGTTACTCAATAATTGTACAGCCTTTGCACATATTCATCCAACCTGGCCCTTGCCATAAAATTTTTTTCCAACTCCGGATTAAAAGGAACAGGTGTATCAAGAGAAGCACAGCGCATAACCGGTGCATCAAGGAATTCAAAACAATTTTCATTTATCCAAGCTGATATTTCCCCACCCACTCCTCCTGTAAGTGTGTCCTCATGGAGTAGTAAAACCTTACCCGTTCTTTTCACAGCTTCTTTTATCGCATAATGATCCAGGGGTAATAATGTTCGCAGATCAAGAACATTTATGGATAAATCTTTATGTTGTTCAGCATATTGAATAGCCCAATGAACACCTGCGCCATATGTAATGATACTTATATCTTCTCCTTCTTTTACAACTTTTGCTTTACCGATTTCAATCTCATAATATTCATCCGGAACATTTCCGGTGATACTCCTGTACAAACCTTTATGTTCAAAAAACAGTACGGGATTAGGATCATTTATCGCTGCGATCAATAATCCTTTCGCATCTTCAGGAGAGGATGGATAAACAACCTTTAATCCCGGTGTATGCACAAACCATGCTTCATTGCTTTGGCTATGAAAAGGGCCGGCACCAACTCCGCCTCCCGTTGGCATTCTGATAACAACATCAGCGTTTTGCCCCCAGCGGTAATGTATCTTCGCAAGATTATTTATTATCTGGTTAAACCCAACCGTTACAAAATCTGCGAACTGCATTTCCATCACACTTTTGTAACCCTCTAAACTTAAACCCAATGCAGCGCCAACAATTGCGCTTTCGCACAGCGGTGTATTACGCACTCTTTCTTTTCCAAACTCTTCAAAAAAACCTTCTGTTATTTTAAAAGCCCCGCCATACTCGGCAATATCCTGTCCCATTAAAATTAAATTGGGATGCTGCTGCATGCTTTGATGCAGCGCTTCTTTAATGGCTTCGAAGAACTTCTTTTCAGTTGACAGGTGTCGGTTGTCAGTTGTCAGAGCTTTGATCTCTCTTCCTGACAACTGCGAACTGTCAACTGTCAACTTCTTTGCATACAGATCGTTTTCTTCCTCTTTTGTATCTGCAACAACAGGCTTTGCTTCAAAACCAATTTGTAATTCTGATTCGATAAGGCTTTTATATCCATTCCTTATATCAGCAATATTAATTTCGGTCAGAATATTTTCTTCTATTAAAAACCTTTCATAGTTCTTTATGGGATCCTTTTCATTCCATTCTTCAAACATTTCTTTGGGAACATATTTTGTTCCGCTGGCCTCTTCATGCCCTCGCATTCTAAAGGTTTTGCATTCTATTAAATATGGCTTTTGATCTTTTATACAATATTCACGAACGCCTTTAATGGTATCGTATACTTCCAGGATATTATTGCCATCTATCTGCACACCTTCCATTCCATATCCTTTGGCTTTATCGATCAGATTTTCACAACGGTATTGTTCGCTGGTTGGTGTACTTAAACCATAGCCGTTATTCTCAATTATAAAAATTACAGGCAGATCCCAAACGGCTGCAACATTCAATGCTTCATGAAAATCACCTTCACTGGTTCCACCTTCCCCGGTAAATGCAAGTGAAACTTTGTTTTCTTTTTTAAGCTTGTATGCCAATGCAACGCCGTCGGCAATTGCTAATTGAGGACCCAAGTGCGATATCATTCCGCAGATAAAATGTTCCTTGCTTCCAAAATGAAAACTTCTTTCCCGCCCTTTACTATATCCTTCTTTACTTCCCTGCCACTGCATAAATAATTTGTGCAAAGGCATTTTACGTGAGGTGAAAACACCGAGGTTGCGGTGCAAAGGCATTATCCATTCATCTGGTCGTAAGGCAAGTGTAGCTCCTACAGATATTGCTTCCTGCCCGATACCGCTGAACCATTTGGAGATCTTCCCCTGGCGCAATAATACCAGCATCTTTTCCTCTACCATCCGTGGGAAAAGTAAATTTTTGTAGAGACTGATCAGATCATCATTGGAAAGATCTTTACGGTTGAAATGCATATTGCGAATTTCAACTATTCGGCGTAAAAAACAAGGTGATTATTTATCAGCTTCTATCCTTTGCAAATTTTTGAAGAAGTGATGAAAGGACGGAGATCAAAAAACCAAAGATGAGCGCCCAAAGCCAGCCATCTACATGAATACCGGAAACTAAAGAATCGGCCAGCTTAATTATTAAAATATTTATTATTAAAAGAAACAATCCTAAGGTTACAATTGTTATTGGCAGTGTAAGAATAACGAGGAGCGGTTTAACAATAGCATTTAATAAAGCCAGCACCAGTGCGAAAATGATGGCTGTTCCAAATGAATTTATCACAACATTTGGCTCTAATATTTTTGACAATACATATACTACGATGGCAGTAATAAGTAAATTAATTAGCCATTTCATAATAATAATTTTTAGAAAGCTAACTTATATTACAACCAATTCAAAAAATTCTTCGGTAACAAAATATTTGTTAGCGAGTTGTTGAAGCTCTTCTGCACTTACATTTTTTATGGTATTAATGTAGTCGTAAAAATAGTTTTCATCAAGACCATTCAGGATAAGATTCTTCCAGCGGTTAATTATCTGGAAAGGTCCGTCAAGATCGCCAAGATTACTGCCCATCATATAATTTTTCACCAGCAACAATTCCTCTTCATCCACTAATTCTTCTTTTAAAAGATCCATTTCTTTATACACTTCTGTGATTGTTGCTTCACAAACATCCTTACCTGCTTCTGTACTTATCATCCATGCGGTTTCCTGTAGATGATTTTGAATGTAACTGTGTATGCCGTAAGTGTAGCCTTTCTCTTCTCTTATATTAGCCATAAGACGGGAGCCAAAGAATCCCCCAAATAATGTGTTCAGTACCATCACCTTTTTAAAATCAGGGTGATGACGGTTGGGGAACGGGCGTGCTATACGAATTGCTCCCTGCACTCCATTAGGGTCATTATTTATTCTTAGCTTTTTATCTCTTGCCGGGTCAATTGTATTTTTAGGAATGGATACAGGCTCATTGAAATGCAGGTCGCCAAAAAATGTATTTAGCTTATCGTTGAAATCCGCAGGTAATTTTCCGGCAGCAAATAAAATACACTTTCCCTTTACATAATGTTGTTTGAAAAATTCTCGCAGTTCATTCGCCTGTAAAGCATCATAACCTTCGGCCGAACTGTGTTTTGCATACGGATGACCAGTGCCATAAAGGCTTTCATCAATTAAACGGTTAGCCACAAAATCACATTTTTGCAAATTAACAGCGAGCTGTTGTTTACTGTTCTGCTTAAATATTTCAAGTTCCTGTTCAGGGAAAATGGAATCTGTAATTATTTCCCTCACTACCGGCAATAATTCGTTCAAATATTTTGTAAGACAGTGCAGGGTAAGCGTTGCTGTTTCATTATAACACGCCCTGTTCAAGTAAGCGCCATAATATTCAAAGTGTTCGTTTAGTTGGAAGGCCGTACTTTTAGAAGTGCCGTTCTTTAATAAATTATTGGTAGCTGCTGCAACAATGTTTTTATGTTCGTAAGAGTTACCGGCATAAAAAACAAATTCAAGCATCATCACTTCTTCTACGCCTGCATTAATAGCGTATACAGGAGCACCATTATTTAATATGATCTTCTCATACGGTTTCAATTTGAGATCAATATCAACTGCATGTTTTATTTGGGGAGGATCTGTTCTGTTTAGCATAATTACTTTTGTGATTGAGGTTGTTTATTCTTTTCTAACAAATTTTTTCGATCTCTGAACCGGGAAATGATCTTTGGGATAGCCAGGAAGAAAAAACAATAGGTCGCATATTGCATTGGAGCAATAATAACATATACGATGGCGACCACAAACGATAAGCAGGTTGCCACTAGCCTGAACCGGTTCAAATTTGCTTTGCCCCTTTCTGACGATATGATATTTGATTCGGTAAAATTTAGTAATGCCAAAAGTGCCACTGATGACAGCAGGGGATTTAATAAATAAATTACCACCTGCGTTTTACTCATTATTCTTTCCAGGTAAGAATTAAATAAAAAACTTGTAGAAAAAGGGTATAAGATGATGGTAAAAAGAAAAATGAAATTTATGGATATCAGCCTGGGGCTATAGTGTTGTATGTAATTAAATAACCTGTGGTGACGGATCCAAAAACTTCCTATTAAAATATAGCTCACCAGTAAACCAAGAAATTCAGGAAGAATAAGTTTTAATTCATGCAGCACCTGGGCCTCCGTCATGCCTCTCGTTATTTTCGGAGCCTGTATCTCTATTGTAAGCAGGGTTATGGCTATTGCAAAAATTGCATCGCTGAAAAATGCTATTCTTTCAACCTGGAATTTTTCCTTATGATCTATTGCTTGCAATGATGAATTAATTTTCTGAATAATAATACAAAGTGCTGCAATTCTCCTTAGTAAAAATATTGTTGCACTCTTGTTGAATTTCCTGTGCCGTTACTGCATGGTAATGATCTAATTCTTTGTTCATAAGATCTGCGTCTCCTAAAAGTTCATACGTAGCCAGGCTGCTGGCACGGCTCATCAGCGGCACATCTTCAAATGCCATAAGGCTCTCTGTTTTATTTTTTACTTTTTGCAGTTCGGCTTCGCTTACCATTTCATTCTTCATTTTATCAAGCTCTTCTTCAATGGCTTTTTCCGCATCCTGCATCTTAACACCTTTCACTAGTTTGCCTTCAATAGCGATCAGGCCTGCATCCACGCTGCCGAAATGAAAGCAGTTGATATTGCTGAACAATTGTTTTTCTTTTACAAGACTTTGATACAATCTTGAGGAACCGCCACCACTTAAAAGATCCGTTATGAGATCGGCAGTATAATATCTTTTATCAAGTCTTGGATAGTTATGCCAGCATTTATACAATGCATCTAAAGGCACTTTTGCTTTTACTTCCATCTTACGTTCTTCGGTTTGCTTTGGTTCCTGCGGAAGGTTACGTTCATATTTTTTTCCTGCAGGGATATTGGCGAACCATTTTTGTGCAAGCGCTTTGACTTGTTCCACTGTTACATTTCCGGCAACACATAAAACCGCATTTATGGGTGTGTAATGTTTAAAGAAAAAATTCTTTACATCCTGCAGTTGTGCATTTTCAACATGGCTTAATTCTTTGCCTATCGTCATCCACCTGTAAGGATGTACCTGGTAAGCAAGCTCACGCATTTTATGCCACACGTCTCCGTACGGTTTATTCAGGTAGTGCTCTTTAAATTCTTCGCTTACTACTTTTCGTTGCACCTCTAAACTAGTCTCATCAAAGGCAAGGGATAACATGCGGTCACTTTCCAGCCAGAAAGCAGTTTCTAAATTCTCTACCGGCAACTGGACATAATAATTGGTAAGGTCGTTAGTTGTGTATGCATTATTTTCTCCGCCTGCCATCTGCAGCGGTTCATCATACGATGGAATATTAATGCTTCCGCCAAACATAAGATGCTCGAACAAATGAGCAAAACCCGTTTGCCCGGGGTTTTCGTCTCTTGCGCCTACATCATACATCACATCCAGTACAGCCATAGGTGTTGTGGTGTCCCTGTGTACAATTACACGTAACCCATTGTTTAGGGTAAATCTCTCAAATTGAATCATGGGCGCAAAATTGAATTATTTAACGCCGAATTCCCAAAATGTTTTACAGAAAAACTCTTAAAATATCTGGCCCACTTTAAGATTTATTATCAAAGGCGAGCCCCGCCTGTTTATCAGCACTTTTATTCTCTCACGTTCTGATTGCAGGATATTTTTGTATTGGGTAATGTCGTTGCTGAAATTTTTATCTATGGCCATTATCACATCATCTTTTTTAAACCCAGCTTTATCTGCCGGGGAATTGGGAACCACGTCATCAATAACTATTCTGCCATCAATATTATAAATACTCATGCCGGTGTACGAATAATCAAAATTATCCCTGTAATGTGAGTTGGGTAAAAGATGCACCTCCCGTTTTTGATAATTAAAAACCATGTTGAACCTTCTTAAAATATCATTTCCAAAAAGACCACCTATGTATGGATAAGAGGTAGCATTGTACTCATCCTGCATAATATGCGTGGGCACTCTTCTAAAAATATAGGGGCCTAATTTTAATTCTTTAATAATAGTGAGTGTCATTCGTTTTTTTCCTCCCAGGCCTTGTGTTTCTACAGTAACAGGTTTTCTTTTTTTCAACAGAACGGCGCTGTCTTTTGCAAAGTCTGTGCTCATTAAAAAACACAGACCTGCACCTGTATCAAGATAAAAATTTGCATTTATGGTCCGTGAATCTTTTATACGCAATGATTGGATCGGCAGCGCTGTAAATAAAGGGCGCAATAAATAGCCCCCGGCGGGATAGCGGATACTGCCCGGCTCATGTACTTCTACGTAGTTGCTGTCAAAATCTATCTTTACAATATACCTGCTGAAAAAACTGTAGCCTATAATACCATCGATCTTTATGCCGTAAACATTGGTCAATATCTCGTAATCGTTCACGTAAAAATCAAGGTTCTTTACAGTTAATCCCGGCAGTACAAGATCATTGTTCTTTGCAAAATCAACTTCTTTTATGCCGGCAATACCATTTATCGTTCTGCCGGAAGGAGAATGAGGGATCTTAAGCTCTACACAGGTTGCTGTATCCAGCGATATGCCGCCACTGCCGGTATCTAAAATAAAATTGAGAGAGTCAGGGATATTGTTGATCCTAGCCTTGATCAGCATAACTCCTCCCGTTATTGACCTGAAGGGAAAGCGTGTAATAAACTTTGCCGGCTTATCAACAAATTGTTCCTGCGCAATAGTATGTACGGCTATAAAGCAAAATAAAATGTAAAATACAATTCGTCTCATATGCAGCCTCCAAATTACAAGTTAATGCATGTACTTTTGCAACAATAATATGGATTTATCTACCATTTATAAAAAGGCCCTCGATCTTGAATTTCTTTCTGTTGAAGAAGGCATGTTTTTGTTTAATAATGCTGCACTGAGTGAGTTGATGCTGGTGGCTAATGAATTAAGAAAGAAACAGGTGCCGCATGGAAAAGTTACCTGGATAATTGACCGGAATTTAAACACCACCAACGTTTGCATAGCCAATTGTAAGTTCTGCAATTTCTATCGCATACCTGGTCACCCGGAAGCCTACATTACAGATATTGAAACATACAAGAGAAAAATAGATGAGACCATAAAATATGGCGGCGAACAACTGCTGCTGCAAGGAGGTCATCATCCTGACCTTGGATTAAGTTATTATGTTGATCTTTTTAAACAGCTAAAGCAATTATACCCCAATATAAAACTGCATGCTTTAGGTCCGCCGGAAGTGGCGCATATTACTAAACTGGAAAAAAGTACTCACCGTGAAGTTTTGATAGCGTTGAGAGAAGCAGGTCTTGATTCATTACCCGGCCCGGGGGCAGAAATATTAACTGACCGGGTGCGGCGCCTTATCAGCAAAGGAAAGTGCGGCACACAGGAATGGCTTGATATTATGACGGAAGCCCATAAACTACACATCACCACTTCGGCAACAATGATGTTTGGCCACGTGGAAACTTTGCAGGAGCGCTTTGAGCACCTGGTAAAACTGAGGGAAGTGCAGGCAAAAAAACCAAAAGATGCAAAAGGATTTATTGCATTTATTCCCTGGACGTTCCAGGATGTAGATACGTTGCTGGCAAGAATTAGAGGCGTACATAATTTAACTACGGCGGAAGAATATATACGCATGATAGCCATGAGCCGCATCATGTTACCCAATGTAAAGAACATACAGGCCAGCTGGCTTACGGTTGGTAAAGAAGTGGCACAACTTTGCCTCCATGCAGGCGCCAACGATTTTGGAAGCATTATGATAGAAGAGAATGTTGTAAGCGCTGCCGGTGCTCCTCACCGTTTTACAAGTTCTGGCATACAGCAAGCCATAAGAGATGCTGGTTTTGAACCCCAACTGCGCAACCAGCAATACGATTTTAGAAAGATGCCGGAGGTGATGGAAGAACAGGTGATAGCTTATTGATGAGGAATGATAGGTCAAAACGGGAGGTTTTCTTTTACTATCAATTGCTTTTTTATCAAACCCTTTTTTAGTTTATCGTAGCTTATTCTTTTTGATGAGCCTTTCTGACGGTAATATAATTTGCCCTGGTGAATTTCTTTATACAGTAATTGTTGTTGAGGGAACTGGTAAACATTTTTCCAATCAGACAGCCCGATTTGTAGTTGCGCATTCCAGTATTTAAGAATAATCATTTGTATAAATATACATTGTAAACCAATAGTTTTTTATACAAGAAGGTGCGTATATTTATGTGTTGTGTGCTATGCTAAAAGACCCTACGATATCAATACTACTTTTCCTCTCTGTAAGCCTTTGCTTTTCCTGCAAGACAGAGAATGATGATATTTACAAGGACATTGACAATATTTCAACACAGACAAGGACAGTCTCTTTAGAAATTCCAACTTATCAAAGTGGGACACAAAAAGGGAAAGTTGATTGGATTTACCCTTATATAAAAAAGCAAACTTCAGATTTAGGGTTAGACACTCTCCAATCTGGATACAAAGACATTGAAATAAGAATTTGGCTTCACTCTTGGCTCGCTATTAAAAAGGACTTGGTGATTTTATCAAGAGCTAACCATAATTGGACTGGCGAATTAATTACTGCGACATATAAATACAATGATAGCCTGCAAGAACATTTGATAGTTAAAAAGGAATCTAAACAAATCGTTCCGAAATCCGGTTGGGACAATTTATTCAAATCTTTGTTAGATTTAAAATTGTTGACATTAAATGATATGAATGAATTGCCAAATTATACAATGGGTGACGATGGAATTGATTATGTATTTGAAATTGCTACCAAAGACAAATACAGAATGTATCACTATTGGACACCGAGTTCATATTCTGATAAATATTGGCAGGCAAAGAACTTAACACAAATTGCAGAGGTTCTACAAAGGGAGTTTCCCTTTGACTATACAAGGTAGAAGCACAAGCACACAACATTGGGTTTTATGCAAGTTGGGCGTGACCAGCAAACATCAACAAATTGCAAATCCAGGCTGTGGTTCGGGCTGGACAAACAACTATCAACTTTAGTTCTTAAATTCAACTTTATATTTTCAATCAGCAGCGGTTGTGGCAGACGGAATGCTAATTCCCAACCTGCATAAAGCCCTGTTCGTTGGCAGCAATATATTGACACTATGAAATTAAGACCAGAGTTGATTTTTTTATTCCTTCTATGTTCATGTGTTTATGACCCACCGCCAAAAGGGAAGGAAATTTTTATACATAATCAGACTGACAAACCAATCATAATCGTAGACTCTTTAACTGGAAGTCAGTTAAGACTTTATGACACCGCAATGGTTAACAACAGAAGATATATCACCAGACAGCCAAAGTACATGACTGAATATGGAAATTGTCAAAATTTTTACTCTGATTTGGAGATGGATAATTTTAAACTAAAAAACAATAATAAAATCACATTTTATATTATTCACACCAGTGACGTACAAAATATTTTGAGCCAAATTCCGATTAACAACTCTTTACGTTCATTCGATGTCAATATTGACACTTTAAAAAAGTACGACTTGAATCATTTATTTATTAGGAGCGACACAATATTATTTGAACACGACTATAATTATTATACAAATCGAAAACAGTGATGATAGAATACTGCTGCCAACATTAGTATTTGCAAAAGCTGGGGGGACGTAAGCCTTGTTTCAACTTTTTGTTTTTCAATTTGGCTTCATATCGGGCAGACGAATAACTATTTAGCTATGTGCAAATCATCAACTTTTATTTATAAATTTAATTTCAGGTAGCCGGACGGAGGGAAGTCTATTTCCCAGCCTTCGCAAATACCTGCTCGTTTTCACCAAATAAAAATACAGACTGCGTAAGTTGGATCATCCTTTTTAATTCAATCCTTAAAATTTTTTTTTGACACATAGGCACCACGGCGGTTCATACCCCGGCTTTATACCTGCCTTCCTGCCGGCAGGTTCACCAAACGTAATTTTGTTGAACGGTAGTTCTAAACTTCGGCTGTTATTATAAATTTAACTCCGGTTCCAGCAGTTGGTCAATTCCCAAACCGCACAAGAACGATATAAAAAAAATATCATGAATGTAAACCGCCGCAAGTTCTTACAAGCCTCCATCTCCATTGGCTTTACCATAACCACAAAAAAAGGCTGGGCATACAAGCTTCCCACCCTTGCACTTGAGCGCCGTGACCTCTATCCACAGGGTGTGGCATCGGGTGACCCAACATTCAACAGTGTGATCCTGTGGACGAGGCGTCCGCCTGTAAAGGATAGTGCCGCTAAAAAGCTGGTGGTTCAAATTTCAACCACACCTGAATTCAAAAAGATACTGGCAGGTGGCACTGCACATATCAGCGCCGATTCTGACTATACATGCCGCTTCCTGGCAAAAGACCTTAAACCCAACCGGGAGTATTGGTACCGTTTTGTTGATGAGCATGGCTTCGCCAGCCGCATCGGCCGTACCATCACAGCTCCCGCTGATGATTCCGATACACCTGTTCGGTTTGCCTTTGTAAGTTGCCAGTGCCCTGTTGAAGCCGGCCTGAATGCTTACCGGAAGATGATCTTTGAAGATGAGGCAAAACCGAAGGAACAACATCTGAATTTTGTGTTACACCTGGGCGATTTTATTTATGAGGTCACCTGGTATTCTGAAGATAATCCGAACGGAAACCGGGGCCGCCGCATCAGGGACCTGTACAGGTTCCCGAACGGGCGAAAGGTTACCGATTTTCATTTGCCTGTTACCCTGGAGGATTATCGCACACTCTATCGTGCATATCTGCAGGACCCGGACCTGCAGGATGCCCGGGCCCGCTGGCCATTTGTGGGCATTTGGGATAACCATGAATTTGCATGGGCGGGATACCAAAGCCAGTATGTTGCAGGCGGCGGCTACAATGCTCCTGCACAAAACCAGAAAGTATTTGCCAACCAGGCATGGTGGGAATTTATCCCTGCACATGTTACACAGCCCGGTAATCCCAGGCTTGAACATTTTAATGCCCCGGCAGTGGTGGATACACCCATGGAAAAGTTCAATGAAGACGGACTTTCAGAAGAGCCTAACAACCTCAAGGCGATCAACAGCCTGAACATCCGGCGTGTATTGCGTTGGGGCAGGAACGTTGATCTGCTTCTCACTGATAACTGGTCATTCCGTGCCCCTGATATGTCGGGTGATGATTTTTTTGTTCCCGGTTACCCGAGGGTATTCCCGCAAATACCTTTTGAGATCACGGATTATGGCCGCCATTATAATAACGGCAATCCACCGGATACCATTCGTTTCAACGGCAAGGACATTCCCAACCCCACAAAAAATCTTCATGCCAATACTTATCTTGGCAGCGAACAGCGGCGATGGTTCCTGGAACAGCTCGGAGCCTCAACTGCACGCTGGAAGATATGGGGACATGGCTTTGGGACTATGGAACTGCGAAGCGACTATCAAAATCTGCCAGGCGAATTAGGCAGCAAGTGGCCTAAAGATGCAGGGTATGCTGTTGTAGACAACAGGTTCCTTCGTGACAAAGACCTGGTATTTGATTTTATAAAAGATAAAAAGATAACAGGCTTTTGTGTTGTTGGTGGCGATCGTCATGCGTTTCATGCCGGCCTGGCCTGCAAAGCGCTGCCGCCGAAGAAATACGAACCATTGGGGGTAGAATTCATCACGGGTTCCATATCGCAGCAAACGCTTTATGAAGTGATGAACGTAACGATGAAAAAAGATCATCCGAAACGTGTGCTGCACCTTATCGATAAGCCTGATGGAACAACGATCCCTTCTATGAACGTTACGCCTTTGCATGGTGTGCTTTCAACTTTAAAGTTGAAGGAGACCGGAGATATGAAGCAGGCCCGTGCTGTTCGCAACCCTGATGTGGCGCCGCATTTGTCGTTCGTTGATTTCGGTGGCCATGGTTATGGCGTGGTAACTGCCACTGCGGATCAACTTTCAACTGAATTTGTTTGTATACCGATTCCTTTTGAACGCAGCGACAGGCCTGACGGCGGTCCATTGACCTACCGTGTTGTACATCGGACCAAACTATGGAAGGCAGGTGAGGCGCCTAAGCTTGAGCAGGAAATTCTTGAAGGGGATCCGCAGTATTGCATCTGAGTTAGTGCTGATTATTTTGATTGAGCTATGACGATAATTTATTTTAATTTCTTCACTAAGGCTTGCCATCTTTCGTCTTCTTTCAATATTGCCAGGGCGCTGTTTGTATCATACACTTGTTTGGAGTTAAAAGACAGGGCAATGGCTTTATTTAAATTTTCAAATGCCTTATCCCTGTTGTTCATATTTGCATAACAAACAGCAAGGCTGAAATGATCATCCCCATTTGCTTTTATTTTCAAAGCTTTTTCATAATATATCGACGCTTTTTCAAATTGGCGTGCCCGCCTGAGATAACCTGCAAGTCTTACTGCTATTCTTCTCTCTAATGGTCCGAGGCTGTTTATCTTTTGCATATAAGCATCAGCCTCATCCAATTTGTTTTGCATTAATAATGCGTAAGTAAGATTTACCAGCATGCTTTTTCGATTCGGAAATACCTTTTCCACTTTTTTATAACCGGCTTCTGATTCAGAAAATTTTTGTGAAAATAAATTATCGAAGCTGCTGCCGATAAGCAGCATCACATCATCAGGATGCTGTTGTGTAAATTGTTTTTTATGATCGTTAATATCCCATTTGCCATAATCTGCAACTTTAATCCACCGGTTTCCATTAAGTTCCCACACTGCCCAATTAGAGTTTTCATCCCGTCCGTAAGCAACAATTACTTTCCTGTTCTCATCATACCCGATTGCGTTTGCCTCAATCTTATCTTCCGCTATCTTTTCCCAGTCTTTCCCATTCCAGCCCCAGGTTGTTTCCGTTGTACTTCCCCGTGGATCGCCTCCGTGAAGAATAACCATCTTGCGGGAATCATCATAAAACATTGTATGCCGTTGCCTGTTCCCGGGCTGATCCATATTTCCAATTTTTGTCCATCGCTTTCCATCAAACTCCCAATGTTCGTTTGAACCATTGCTTCCTCCATATAAGATCACTTTTTTTCTGCTCCTGTCATACGCCATACTGAACAAATGCCTTACCCCAGGGCCGGGAATATTCATTGCCGTAAATTTTCCATCTCTTAGTAGCCACGTGGTTGTATCGTTCTCCCTGTCTTCATTAAAACCTCCATACAATACAAAAGCATTTAAGTGATCGGCAAACACCATTGCATGATGAATCCTGTTACCAATCTGTGTTGCTATCATCTTTTTCCACTTATAGCCATCGAATACCCAGGTATCTGTTTTGGGATCATCAAACATATCGTAGCCGGCAAAAGAAACAATGGCACCTGTATTTCTATTAAGCGCTGTGCCTTGCGAAAAATCTGTCCAGCCCGGACCGAAAGCTTCCATTCGCAACCATTTCTTTCCATCCCACTTCCATACGTCTTTACGAATAGTATCGGGTATAGGTTCATTCCCTATTAAAAGCAAGGCTTTACTGGGAGGGTGATAAACAAATGCCCCTCCTCTCCCCGCAGGGAAAGGCGTGCTTGTGCCAAGATCTTGTCCGAAGACCGTAGTGATAAAAAAAGTAAATCCACAAAGCCAGATTGCTTTCATATAAGCATTAATTTATCATTCAATGATTACTTAACAGCAACACCATTAATAAATTTACGGTGTCTGGCAGGCAATGTATTGTCAAAACTTGCTCGTTTAGATAAGTATCAAAATGGAAATTATACTTTTTATGCTCTTGCCATTAATGCTAAATAAACATTGGGTGTAAGGCTTACGAATTGGTATTTATAGCTATGAACAAACTCACACACTAATTGCTCCCTCATAAAAATTTGCACCCATAAACTTTACTTTATTTATTTTTATAGATAAAAAATTTTTCTATTATCCTTATGTATAAAAAACAATTGCTGACTTGTTTAGCCCTCATCTTTTTTATCACTGCCTTTGCCCAACCCAAAGTACCCGAGCATGTATTTTACAAGAAGCTTGACAACGGGCTGGAGATATTTGTACTGGAAGACCACACCATTCCTTTTTCTACAATTGAAATTGCCTGCAAGAACGGCTCCTTCACTGAAGACAGTGAATACAACGGGCTAAGCCATTTGTACGAACACATGTTCTTTAAATCGAACAAAGATTATAAAAGCCAGGACGATTTTTTGTTGGCCATGGACAAGCTTGATATGAGCTACAATGGGCAAACCAGGGAAGAAAATGTAACTTATTACTTTACGCTGCCAAAAGAAAATACGATCAAAGGATTAGAATTCATGAACTCGGCTATCCGGTATCCTTTATTTAAGAAAGAAGATATGTTGCAGGAAAACCCGATAGTGGATGCGGAATTTCAAAGGCATGAATCAAGTCCATATTTTGTTCTGATTGACACACTCGACCACCTGCTGTGGGGCAATAACTACAGCCGCAAAAATATTATCGGCAATCACCAGGTCATCCTATCGGCCACACCGGAAAAAATGGAGACGATCAAGAATAAATTTTATTATCCCAACAACTGTCTTCTTATTATCGGCGGCGATGTGGATCATAACGAGATCTTTCCAAAGGCTGAACGGATTTTTGGTTCGTGGAAAAGATCGCCGTTCGATATTGAAAAACAATTTCCTATTCCCGAGTTTGAGCCGTTGAAGAATAATAAACTGGTGGTGATAGAATCGCAACTGGCACAATCGCCTTTACTTGTATTACGCTGGCAGGGGCCGGATATGAGAAATGATATCAAGGCAACTTATACGGCAGATGTTTTTTCTTATATCCTCAACCAGCGTATGTCTAAGTTAACGCAGGCGCTGCAGGAAACAGGACTGGCCAATAACATACAGATCAATTATTACTCTCAAAAATATGTGGGGCCAATTACTTTTTCTGTTTCGCCAAATCCTTCAAAAATAAAAGAGTGTTACCAGGTAATGCAAAAAGAGATGGAGAAATGGGACGATGACGGTTACATAACCGATCAGCAACTGGAACGGGCTAAACGAATTCTTTACATCACCCAGGTAGAGGACAGGGAAGAAGTAGAACGCTATGTACACCTCCTTTCTTTCTGGTGGGCCTGCGCCTCCACTGATTATTATACCTTTTACAAAGAAAACCTGGATAAAGTTAGCCGGCAGGATATAAAAGAGTATGTAAGAAAATATATAAAGGACCAGCCCTTTTGTGCAGGACTGGTTATTCCGCAGGGTAGTAATCTGCCCACAAATGCAAATTTCTATTTCTCAAAAAATTAATAATGAAATCGCTCTTTTTAAAATACAGGTTGCTGAATTGCGTATGGCTGCTGTTACTTGCTGCAACAGTTAATGCACAAAATAATACGGAGGAGTTTACGGTAAATGGTTTAAAAGTGATACTTCGTCAAACACAAAAAGAAACCCTTGTAATGAATATGTATTTCAGGGGAGGCTCATCCAATTATTCAACAGCTAATGCCGGTATTGAATCGCTTGCTTTGTCGGGCATTATAGAATGTGGCACCGGTAAATTTTCTGCCAATGATTTTAATGATCAAACAGATGAGTTTGGATTGCATTTAAATGGAGAGGCTTACAATGATTATGGCGTTGTAAAACTTGGCTGTATTTCCAAATACAAAGATGAAGCATGGAAGCTATTTTCTTCAGCTATAGCATCTCCTTTATTTGATGTGCAAAAATTCGATCTTTTAAAAGAACAAAAGATCAACGACCTTAAATTGGAATTATCAAACCCGGATACGAGACTACGGCAGCTTGCGCAGGAGTTCGCCTTTGCCGGTACACCGTATGCCATAAGCCCTAACGGTACAGAAACAAGTTTAACAGCCTTGAACAGGGATGCTGTAAAGGATTATTACTACAATACTTTATTGAATAAGAACCGGATGTTCCTGGTGGTTGCAGGTAATATTACAAGGGAAGACCTTGAGAAGAAGATACAGGGCTCTTTTTCAACTATTCCCTCTAAACCATTTACGCCTGCCATTATTGAGAGCGCTTTATTCACACAGGAAACATCTAAAATAGAGAACCGCCGGATAGCAACAAATTACATCGCAGGCATTCTTAATGCTCCCGGCTTGAACAGCCCGGAGTACCCTGCATACCGTTTGGCAGTTACCATTTTAAACAGCGCTTTATTTGAAGTTATCCGCCTCTCCAAACAGCTTTCGTATGCTCCTTCCGCATCCTTATCAGAAGGAAAGATATCTTATGTAACTATGTACGCCAGCACCACCCAGCCAAGGGAAACTGTACAGGCCATGCGAATGGTACTCTCTTATATGAAAAACAATCTTTACTCAGAAAAGCTGATGGAGAACATTAGAAAGGGCCACCTGCTTTCTTACACAAGACGCCAGGAAGTTATGAGTGAAATTGCTGACCAATTAGGCAAAGCTGAAATTATGGGAGATTGGAAACTTGCGGAAAACCTGGGGAGCAGGATGAGAATGGTTACAGCAAAACAAATAAGAGAGGTGCTAAACACATACGTAAAAAGTATTACCTGGGCATACATTGGTGACCAGGGCTTAGGCAGGCAGTCGTTTGCGGAATAGTGGTGTGCTATTCTCCCGGTCACCCACGCTTTATACCCCCTTACCCACTTTTTTACAATAATTTTTATAGGGTTATCGTTGTAAGGTTGTATAAATCCTTTTTATATGAATACAATTGCCCCAAACCGGAACTTCATAGTAAGAATGATACAGCATCTCTTTACTAAACTGTCCCAGCATCCCCGCTTTTACACTACAAAGTATTGTAAAACCCATAAGAACAAAAGGCATAATCATGTCGTCTGGTAGCACTAAACCCTAAAATACCGTTTAAACCACATGGAATCTCAACCTAAAAAAAATTTGCAGCTATTAATTAAAATCTTATTTTAGATGCCCTTATTGAGAAAAAGCTTTAAACCAAAACAAAAAATGCTACGCTTTTTTAGATTTATTGCCCGTATGTTAAGGCCGTATTTTGTTTCCAGTTCACAGAGAGAATTCAGAAGACTTAAAGATTTTATCGCAAGCAACTAACTGAACAGGTATTCAACATCCTCCTTGCTCAAACTCTTCACAAAAGAAGTATCATCTGCTATGAGCTCTTTTGCAAGTATCCTTTTGCGCTCCTGCAACTGGAGAATTTTATCTTCAATAGTATCCTTACATATCATCCTGTAGGCAAAAATGTTCTTGGTTTGCCCGATACGGTGTGTACGATCAATGGCCTGTTGCTCTACAGCAGGGTTCCACCAAGGGTCAACGATATATACATAGTCGGCGGCTGTTAAATTCAATCCCACACCACCGGCTTTTAATGAGATAAGGAATACACGGCACTCATCATTATCCTGGAAATTCTGGATAGCCCGCTGTCTTTCTGCGGGGGAGGTACTGCCATCAAAATATTCAAATGATACGTTGTTCTCTTTTAATTTCTCTTTTATCAATGCCAGCATACCAAGGAATTGGGAGAATATGAGGGCTTTGTGCTCACCTATATTCTCGGTAATTTCCCTGGTAAGCTCATCAAGCTTTATTGAATGGTTGGGATACTTTCCAGCACATTGGGATCCTAAGCTTAGAATTCCACGTGGACAAGTTGTCGCG